>Ga0265293_10007505_pt1 | contig 16734 bp, 19 predicted proteins | sample Munlanlewell138R_FD_192505 | JGI IMG/M metagenome (GOLD analysis project Ga0265293, IMG submission 192505) | Leachate microbial communities from a municipal landfill in Southern Ontario, Canada - Leachate well 138R | ecosystem: Engineered > Solid waste > Landfill > Unclassified | place: Canada...
TCGGCTATCTGCGCCACGGCATGAGCATGGGCGAGGCAGCCGACGTCTTCATCAAGCTCTCGGTCGGCGACGGCCTCGTCACCCAGATTCCGGCACTGATCGTCTCGCTGGCCGCGGGCCTGCTGGTGTCCAAGGGCGGCACGCGCGGCTCCGCCAACCAGGCCGTGTTCGGCCAGCTCGGCGCGCACCCGCGCGCGCTTTACGTTGCCGCATCGCTGCTTGCCCTGCTCGGCATCATGCCCGGCCTGCCGCTGTTTCCCTTCATGGTTCTGGCCGGCGCCATGGCTGGTCTGGGCTATGTGATCCCGATGCGCCAGAAGCGCGAGATGGCCGCCGAGGACGCCGCCCGCAAGAGCGAGGAAGCCGCCAAGGCCGACGAGGAAAAGAACTCGGTCAAGGCTTCTCTTGCCACTGCCGAGATCGAACTTCTGGTCGGCAAGCAGCTGTCGACGCGGCTGCTGACCTCGCATCAGGAACTCGCCTTCCGCATGGGCAAGATGCGCAAGAAATTCGCCACCCAGTATGGCTTCGTGGTGCCGGAAATCCGGCTCACCGATGACTTCGCCATCCCGCCGAAAAGCTACCAGATCAAGATCCACGGTACGGTCGTCGCCGAATACGAAACCCGTGTCGGCGAGATCATGGTGCTGCTCGGCAACCGCGACCTTCCCGAAATTCCGGGTGAGGAAGTGAAGGAGCCGGCCTTCGGCATGCGCGCCTATTCGGTGCTCGAAACCTTCGCGGAAGACCTCAAGCGCGAACAGTTTGCCTATGCCGACAACATGTCGGTCCTGCTCACTCATCTGTCGGAGGTGATCCGCAACAACCTGCCGCAGCTTCTGTCCTACAAGGACATGAAGGCGCTTCTGGAGCGGCAGGACCCCGAATACCGCAAGCTCGCCGACGAGATCTGCACCACGCACATCTCCTATCCGGGCCTGCAGGCGGTGCTGAAGCTTTTGCTGGCCGAGCGCGTTTCGATCCGCAACCTGCACCTCATTATCGAGGCCATCGCCGAGATCGCGCCGCATGTGCGCCGCACCGAACAGATCGTCGAGCATGTGCGCATCCGCATGGCGCAGCAGATCTGCGGCGACCTGACCGAAGGCGGCGTGCTGAAGGTGCTACGTCTCGGCAATCGCTGGGACCTTGCCTTCCACCAGAGCCTCAAGCGCGACGCCAAGGGTGAGATCCGCGAGTTCGACATCGACCCGCGCCAGCTCGAAGAGTTCGGACAGGACGCCACCAAGGCGATCCGCAAGCATCTGGAAGCCGGCGAGCGCTTCGTTCTCGTCACCGCGCCGGATGCGCGCCCCTATGTGCGCATGATCATCGAACGCCTGTTCCCGACCCTGCCCGTGCTCAGCCATGTCGAGATCGCCAGAGGCGTCGAGATCAGGGTGCTTGGAACCATATCGTGACGGCTCTGGCCGAGAGCACCATTCTGGCGGGCTTCCTCGCCTTTTGCCGCATCGGCGCCTGCATGATGCTGATGCCCGGCCTTTCCAGCGTGCGCGTGCCGGTGCAGGTGCGCCTGTTCACCGCGATCGCCGTTACCATGGCGCTGCTCGCCTTCCTGTGGGATCGCATCTATCCCTTTGTCGACGCCCGCCCTTCGGTGCTGGCGCCGATGATCGTCTCCGAACTGCTTATCGGCGGGCTGATCGGCGCACTGACGCGCCTCTACATGGAAGCCATGCGCTTCATCGGCACCGCCATCGCCATGCTGATGGGCTTCAACAGCATGGGCGGCACGGCAATCGAGGAACCCGACCCGCAGGGGCCGCTCGCCGCGCTCATCTCGCTGTCGGCCTTGCTTCTGCTGTTCGTGTTCGATTTCCATCTGGAAATAGTCCGCGCACTCGTCGCCTCCTATTCGATCGCGCCGGTGAACGTCTTCTTCAACCGGCAATCGGCGCTGGTCGACGTGGCCGACACCGTTTCGGAAAGCTTCTTTCTGGTGCTGCGGCTGGGCAGTCCCTTCATCGCCTATGCCATTCTGGTCAACCTCACCATCGGCTTCGTCAATAAGCTAACGCCGCAGATTCCGATCTACTTCATCTCGCTCCCCTTCGTGGTCGCTGGCGGGCTGATCCTGTTCTATTTCGCCTTCTCGACCATGCTGTCCCTGTTCGCCGACGGTTTCCTCAGCATGACCCTTGCAAGGTAACGCTCATGGCCCCGCGCACCCAGCGCCTGAAAAAGCTCGTCAAGGTGCAGGAACAGCTCACCGCTTTGCACGAAATGCGCCATGTCATGCATCTGGCGGCGTCGGCAGCGGCGAAGCGCGACGCAGAAGAGCTTGCCGCCGGCTTCGATGCGCCCGGCTCGCTCTCCGCTCTCTTTCCCGAAGTGTACAACCGCAGGATTTCCGACGCGCTGGCGCGGGCCGATGCGGAGCGCGAGAAGGCGAGCGCCGAGGCAGCGCAGCTTGCCTCGGCCACGGCCCGCACCAACATTGTGGAGCGCGCCTACCGGCAGGCGCGGCGAGCCGATGAGCGCCACATGGAAGAGCGCACGCTGCTCGATCTCATCGAACAGCGCCAGACCCGCGGCTGAACGAACGGCACGTCAGCCTGCGGCAAGGTTTCGGCGTCATGATCTTTTGCAGGAAAACCGGTGGAAGGCTCTTTTCTTGGCGATCTCTCCCCCCAGCGACATAGTGCTCGATGTGGCGCGGGCGGCCGACCCGGCCGACATCCGCAAGGCCCATGCCGAATTGCTCAGCCGCGCCGGCGAAAGCGACACGCCGTTCGAGGTCACAGGTGTCCGGAATGCCCGCGCCTCCCGGCCTGCCGACGGAGCGGACAGCTTCAGGCGGTTCGAGGCCATGGTCCTGCAGACTTTCATCCAGAATATGCTGCCGAAAAATGCCGAGGGCATTTTCGGCAAAGGTCTGGCCGGCGACATGTGGAAGGCGCGCATGTCAGAAAATATTGCAGACGTAGTGGCCGCGCGCGGCGGCATCGGCATCGCCCAAACCCTGGCGTCGGCCCATTACATGGCCGCCGGGCAGGCCGATGCGACGGGCACGGCTTCGGCCAATCCACGCAAGGCCGAGCTGGACGCGCAGCTCAGCATGTCGTCATCGCTTGTCCACCAGCTTCAGCTGCGGGTCATGCGCTCGCTTGGCGACACCAGCCCAACCCAGACAGAATCCCGCAGCAAGTAAGGCAGGGTCATGAACGAGTATTCCGAATTTAGTCCCGGCCTTACCCGTCAGGCGGACATGGGTGCTGCGGGCGCCGCACCCGGCAGCCTCGCCGCCATAATCGGCCGCATCGAGGAAGCAGTCGAAGCCGAGACGCAAGCCATCCGCTCCGATCCCGCATTCGACATCAAGGCATCCAACGCCCGCAAAAGCCGTTACCTCTATGAGCTGAACCGGGCGATGAAAGCCGGCCGGCCCGAAACCATGGCCGAGCATCGCGACGGTCTCCTGCGATTGCGCCAGAAGCTGGCGCGCAACGAGGCCGCCATTCTGGCGCATCTCAATGCTGTGACCGAGGTGGCGAACCTGTTGAAGGACGCGATCCAGCACGCGGAAGCCGACGGCACCTATTCCGCCGGCCAGTTCGGCTGGGCGCAGTCATGACGAGACTTGCCATGCGAACAGGGCTTGCCGTGCTGCCATGATAAAGTTCGTCGTCTCGGCCTTGTGGATCAGCGCGGCAACGGTGGGGGCTGTCTTCTACGCGTTTCAGGCCTCCGGCAAGAGCGACGATGCGGCGTCCGCCCCCGCCATGTTCGGCGGTCTCGACTATGTGAAGACCGACATCATCACCGTACCGGTGGTGCGCGACGCGAAGGTCGATGGATATTTCATCGCGCGGCTGGTCTTCACTGCCGAACCGGCCCGTCTGAACAAGCTCTCCGTGCCGGCGCCGGCCCTGATCACCGATGAGGTCTATTCCTACCTCTACTCCACGCCCCAGCTCGATTTCACCGGACAGGCTCCAATTAACATCGACAAGTTCCGCAACGGCGTGCGCGAGGCCATCAATGCCCGCGTCGGTGAAAACCTCATCCATGAAGTGCTGGTGGAACAGGTGGATTTCCTGACCAAGGACGAGATCCGCAACCATCCCAACCGCCGCCGCAAATCCGCCGCACAAACCAATCCGGCACCGGAAGCCGCCCCATAAGGCACGGCGCGGAGAAACCGTCGAAATCACGTTGACGTAAACGTCAATTTTGACCTATAAAACCTGCAAACGGCGCGGGTCTTCCGCACCGCATGGAGGCCTGGCACAGTCCGGGCAAACGCAACAGCGCACAGGCGCAAAATCACGGGAAGAGAATCATGGGCGTTCAGGACATCGCGGACAAGCTGAAGTCTCAGGTCGAGAGCGCCGGCTTTAACCGGTCGGTGAAGTTCGATACGGGAAGCGATGGCGTCATCCTCATCGACGGCACCAGCATCTCCACCACCGACGGCCCGGCCGACTGCACCATCAAGCTCTCGCTCGACGATCTGGAATCGCTGCTCGCCGGCGATCTGAACCCGACCATGGCCTTCATGAGCGGCAAGCTGAAGATCGAGGGCGACATGTCGATCGCCATGCAGCTCAGCCAGCTCATCGGCTGATCTGCCGGTACGGCACACACCCCGGCCCGCAACAGGCTGCGAATAAACAAAAGGCCCCGTTCAACCGGGGCCTTCTTTGCTTTCAAGCCGATATGGCAGGGCGTTTGCCCGCGCCTTTCAGTTCAGCCAGCCTTGCGCAGACCGGAGGCCTCGCGCGCCAGTTCCTCTATGCGGCTCCAGTCTTCCTTTTCGACCAGATCGTCGGGCGCCACCCACGAGCCGCCGACGCAGATGACATTCGGCAGGCCGAGATAGGTGGATGCATTGGCGGGGCTGACGCCGCCTGTCGGGCAGAAGCGCACATCCGCGATCGGCGCGGCCAGCGCCTTGAGGAAAGCAGCGCCGCCCGCCTGCTCGGCGGGGAAGAATTTCAGGAAGTTCAGGCCTGCCTGCCGGGCGGCCATGATCTCGCCCGGCGTGATCGCACCGGGCAGGAACGGCACGTCACTGTCGGCGGATGCCTTCAGCAGTTCCTTGGTGATGCCGGGGCTGACGATGAAGCGCGCGCCGGCATACACCGCCGCCTCATACTGGGCGGGATCGAGAATGGTGCCGGCGCCGACGATCGCTTCCCCGACCTCCCCGGCCACGCGCCGGATCGCCTCGACAGCATCGTCGGTGCGCAGCGTGATCTCGATGGCCGGCAGCCCGCCTCGTGCCAGTGCGCGCGCCAGCAGCACCGCGCGTTTCGCATCCGCGATCCTGAGCACCGGGATGACGGGTTGGCCAGCGAGCAGGGCAACCAGCTTGTCGGACTTGTTCGGCATGGCGATCTTTCAGCGAAATCAATAATTCAACCGATTTAGCACGACAGATTTGTCAAGTCCATGAAGCCCTCGCCTCACGACAGGCCGAGCAGCCGGAAAAACCCCGCCCTGATGGCTGTCCACCAGCCGGGCGTCGGGCGCGCAATGGCCGTCTTCAGCGCCGCAAACGTTCTTGGCCCGGCGATGCCGTCGGTGACGAGACCATTCTCCTTCTGGAAGCGGCGTAGCGCAGCCTGTGTCGCCGGCCCGAAAAGCCCATCAGCCGCAATGCCATAGCCGAGCGCGGCCAGATGCTTCTGCAACTCCCGGACGGCTTCGCCTTTCGAGCCAGCCTTCAGAACAGTGCCGGCATCAGTTGTGCCCGCGCCTCCCGCATGGTGTCGATAAGCGGCGGCGAGCTTCCTGTCATAGCCGTTCTTCGCATAGCCGGGACCGTTGTAGCCGCGCGCGAAAGCCGGCCAGTCCTGCGCATTCAGCGCTGAGATCAGGCCTGCCTTGTCGATATAGCGCACCATCAGCCGGATCTGGCCGGCCGCGCCCGACCGCGCTTCGGCAACCAGTGCCTGCACATTGGGATAGCCAAGCCACAGCCAGTGCGAACCCATCACCTGCCCGATCCCCCATGATGTCGATTCATAGGCGGCGCTGGCATCGATCTGCGTGGCCTTGCCGAGTAACGCCCAGCGTGCGCTCTGGGTGGCGGGATTGGCCACCGCGCCCGCCTTCGGGGAGGCGAGCCCAAGCTCGCGGGCGCGCGCCTGTTTGCTGCCAGTGAGGCGGCGGTCGAAATAATGGCCTTCGAAGCGGATGAGCGGCTCGTTGCGCCCCTGCACGACGGCGAAAAGACGTCCGCCGCTTTCCACTTCCATGACAGCCAAAAGGGCAGCGGGTGTGATGCCGGCCTGCCGTGCTGCGGCCTGTGCTTCGCGGATGACACCCTGGCTGAACATTGGCTTGCGCGCTCCCTGTCGGTTCCCATTGGCAGGCCCGAGTTTCGGCGCGATTGGAACGGTGGGGATAAAAACGCGCCTAAAAAATGCCGGTTTCCCTTCCGCACACCGGAAAGCATTGGCGCTTTTTGCCTTATCATGAGCCGGCCGGAACATCTTGAATCCACGCGCGGTAAGCGCTAGGCCCTGCGCATGAACGAAACTCCAGATCCCAAAAGCTTCCGGGTCGCCGCGCTCTACCGCTTCTGCCGGCTGGACCGGTTCGAGGAGATGCGCGCACCGCTGGCCGCCTTCTGCTGCGCGCGCGGCATCAAGGGCACGCTGCTGCTGGCCCGCGAAGGCATCAACGGCACCGTTGCCGGCACCGAAGAAGCGATCGCCGAACTGGTCGAGCATCTGAATGCGCAGCCCGAGCTGACCGGCTTCGACGTCAAATACAGCAACGCCGCCGAAATGCCGTTCCACCGCATGAAGGTGCGGCTGAAGCGCGAGATCGTGACCATGGGCGTCGAAGGCATCGACCCGCTGGAGAGCGTCGGCACCTATGTCGAGCCGGCTGAGTGGAACACGCTTATTTCCGACCCGGAAACCGTGGTCATCGACACCCGCAACGGCTACGAGGTGGCGCTCGGCACCTTCAGGCGCGCCGTCGACCCGCAGACCGACAGCTTTCGCGAGTTCCCGCAATGGGTGGACGAGCACCGCGGCGAACTGGAAAACCGCAGGATCGCCATGTTCTGCACCGGCGGCATCCGCTGCGAGAAGGCCACCGCCTTCGTGAAGTCGCTGGGTTTCGACGAGGTGTTCCACCTCAAGGGCGGCATCCTGAAATATCTGGAGGAAGTACCCGCCGAACAGAGCCTGTGGGAAGGCGAATGCTTCGTCTTCGACGAGCGCGTATCGGTTGCGCACGGGTTGGTGGAAGGCGAGGCTGAGCTGTGCCGTGCCTGCCGCCATCCGCTGACGCCCGCCGAGCGGGCGTCGCCGAAATACAGCCCCGGCATTTCCTGCGAGTACTGCCACGACAGCCGCTCAGAGGAAGAGCGCGCCCGCTATGCCGAGCGCCAGCGGCAGGTGGAACTGGCCGCCAGACGCGGCAAGGAACACATCGGAAGCTGACCACCTCCCCTTTCGCATCGGTGCTCATTCCGTGTCATTGTAATGACAAGGTTGCCGCCCTACCTGTCTGCGACAGAAATCGCCCTATGGGCCTTAGCGGAGGTGCCGATGTTCGACCCCAAGAAGCTTCTCGACGACCTGCTCGGTTCGCAGATTCCCGGAACGACCGGAACCGTTCGTGAAAAGGCCGGTCAGGCTGTGCAGATGGCCAAGGACAATCCTCTGGCCGCCGGCGCGCTCGCTGCCGTGCTTCTTGGCACTGGTCCCGGCCGCAAGGTCGGTGGTGCTGCGGTGAAGCTCGGCGGTCTGGCGGCCATTGGCGGCCTTGCCTACAAGGCCTACCAGAATTACCAGAACGGCAAGAAGCCGGACGAGGCCGCACCCGCTGAAGAACAGGTTCTGCTGCCCCCGCCCGCCGATACCGAATTCCATCCGTCACAGGCCCCACAGGGCGAAGCCGAATTCGCCCTGACGCTGGTGCGCGCCATGATCGCCGCCGCCAGGGCCGATGGCAGCATCGACGATGAAGAGCGCCGCCGCATCGGCGAGAAGCTCAGCCTTTCGGGGCTCGATTCCGACGCGGAGAGCTTCCTCAGGGCAGAGCTCGAATCGCCGCTCGACCTCGACGCGCTGGTGGCGGCTGCCCGGACCGAGGCGCAGAAAGTGGAACTCTATACGGCCTCGCGGCTTGCCGTCGATGCCGACACCCGTGCCGAACGCGGCTATCTCGATCTGCTGGCTGGACGCCTTGGCCTTGCGGACCAGCTTGTCGATCACATCGAGGCCACGGTTGCCTCCTCCGGCGCGCCACAACCTGCTCCGGTTCCCGGCTCTCCGTGGTGAGAACACAGCCGTTAACCAGTTGTTAGCCTTCAGGGCGCAGCATTTGAAACAGACGGACGCGTCTTCCTCCTCCCGGACGCTGTCTGCAAATTGGGGCGATCGCGAATGATCGCCCCTTTTGTATGCTTGCCTTGCGCCGCCGGTTCTGCGAACCCTCTGCCAGTCCTGAGGAGGAAGCATGGCAATCAAGGGAACAGCAATCGTAACGGGCGCCGGCTCCGGCATAGGCAAATGCGTGGCGCAGGCTTTGCTGCGTGACGGCTGGAACACGGTGTTCTGTGGCCGCCGCATCGAACCGCTGGAAGCGGCTATATCCGAAACGTCGGACACCGAGGCAAAAGGCCTTGCCGTTTCCTGCGACGTAAGCTCGCCAGAGCAGGTTGAAAACCTGTTTCGCACGGCGGCCGAAACTTTCGGCCGCATCGATCTTCTGTTCAACAATGCCGGAATGGGCTGCAAGGCGGCCCCCATAGATGAAATCCCGGTCGAAAGCTGGCACGAGGTTCTCGGCGTCAATCTCACCGGGTCGTTCCTGTGCACCCGCGCGGCTTTCGGCGCCATGCGCCGGCAGGAGCCCATGGGTGGCCGTATCATCAACAACGGCTCGATCTCGGCCCACGCGCCGCGTCCGGGCTCGGTTCCCTACACCACCACCAAGCACGCCATTACGGGGCTTACCAAAACGCTCGCCCTCGACGGCCGCCCCTTCGACATTGCCTGTGGCCAGATCGACATCGGCAATGCGCTGACCGAAATGGCCGCGCCGATGGCGGCGGGCATTCCGCAGGCCAATGGCAGCGTGGCGGTCGAGGCGGTGATGGATGTGCAGCGTGTGGCGGAAGCGGTCGTCTATATGGCCGGCCTGCCGCTCGATGCCAATGTGCTGTTCATGACGGTGATGGCAACCAAAATGCCGTTCGTCGGCAGGGGTTGACCTTCTCACCCTGGAACAGGTCCCGCATCCCGCTGGTTCTTGCCGGCCGGCTTCTTTCCTGTGAGCCTCACCGCAAAGAGGAAGGAAAGCAAGCATGGCAGACGATCTGAGCGACTGGCAGCCAAGACCGCGCCCCGGGCGCAAGGTTCTGGAGGGACGTAACGTGCGGCTGGAGCCGCTCGAGGCCGCGCGCCACGGCGACGAACTGTTTGCGGCGTCTGCCGTCGCGGATGCCGGATCGCGCTTCGCCTGGCTGCCGGAACTGCCGCCTCAGGATCGCGCCGCCTTCCAGCCATGGCTGGAAAAGGCCGAAGCCAGCCCCGATCCGCTGTTCTTCGCCGTCATCGACAAGGCGAGCGGTAAGGTTGCCGGCCGCCAGACACTGATGCGCATCGATGCGAACAACGGCGTAGCCGAGATCGGCAATATCTATTGGGGCCCGCTGGTCTCGCGCAAGCCGGCCGCCACCGAAGCGCAATTCCTGTTCGCCTCCTATGTCTTCGATGAACTCGGCTATCGCCGCTATGAATGGAAGTGCAACAACGCCAACGAACCCTCGAAACGCGCCGCCGAACGTTTCGGCTTCACGTTCGAAGGCCTTTTTCGCCAGCACATGGTGGTGAAGGGCGCAAATCGCGACACGGCGTGGTATTCGATCATCGACAAGGAGTGGCCGGCGCTGAAAAGCGCCTATATTTCCTGGCTGGATCCATCCAATTTCGATTCGGACGGACAGCAGATCCGGCGGCTGGAGGAATTCCGCGCCGTCACCTGAGCCTCGAAAGGCGGCGAGCATGGCCCATTCGCACAAGGCTGGCGAAGCAGCGCACGGTCACGCGGCACATAATCATGCCGGCCATAACCATGTGCATGACCATGGCGGCACCACCGACAAGCGCCGGGTAATGATCGCCGCCTGCCTGACGGGCGGCTTCATGATCGCCGAGGCGCTGGGCGGCATCTTCACCAATTCGCTGGCGCTGCTTGCCGATGCCGGCCACATGCTCACCGACACGCTGGCGCTCAGCCTGGCATGGTATGCGTTCCATCTGGCCGAACGTCCGGCCACGGCCCGAATGTCCTACGGCTTCGGACGGGTGAAGACGCTGGTTGCTTATACCAACGGCATTGCCATCTTCGTCATTGCCATATGGATCGTCTATGAGGCGTGGCAGCGTTTTCAGGAGCCGCCGCAGGTGCTCGGCGCGCCGATGCTGGTGGTCGCGACGCTCGGGCTGGTAGTCAATGTCGCGGGCTTCCTGATCCTGCATGGCGGCGACCGCGAAAGTCTCAACATGCGCGGCGCCATCCTGCATGTGCTGGGCGACCTGCTGGGCTCGGTCGCCGCCATTGCCGCGGCGCTCATCATCATCGCCACCGGCTGGTACCCGATCGATCCGATCCTGTCGGTGCTCGTGGCTGTCATCATCCTGTCCACGGCCTGGCGGCTGATGCGCGAGGCTGCCCATCTCCTCCTGGAGGGCACGCCCGAAACGCTGGACCGCGACGCGGTTGCGGCCGATCTCACGGCCAATATCGCGGGCTTGCGCGACGTCCATCATGTGCACCTGTGGTCTCTCGACGGCTCGAAGCATATGGCCACGCTTCACGCCCGGCTGGACGAAGGAGCCGACGCCCATGAGACGGTCGCGGCTATCAAGCGAAGGCTGGCTTCAGATCATGGCGTAGACCATGCGACGGTCGAAACGGAACTCGGTTGCTGCGCAGACGGCCATGGCAACGAGGACGAACACCATGGTCATTCGCAGCACAACGTGGCAAAGCAGGGTTCATGATGTTTGACATGGCTGGCTGGCGCCAGCCGCACGCCACCGAGGAACGACCATGACCCGCGAAACCAGACAGACGGCAATTGCCACCTTCCTGATTCTGGCCGTGTTCGGGACATTCCTTTATTTCGTGCCGCAGATCATGATCGCGGTCGGCGCCATATCGCCGGTTCTGGGCGCCGTCGTCATCGGGCTCGTTCTGGTGGCACCGTTCCTGTTTTTCTGGCTGCGCTCGCGCCGCCAGAACGGCAACGGCTGAGTCCTCAGACGCTGAGGCTGGCCGACAGAAGGGTCACGCCGACAAGGAAGATGAAGGCGGCGGCGCCGATCTCGATCGTGGCATGAATGCGGTTGCCAAGCCTGCCGCCGCCGGCCAGCAGCACCGCCCAGTTCTTCGCCGTCACCGCCAGAACGGCCAGCGTCGAGACGGTGATGGCGGTGCCCAGCGCCATCGCCAGAACCGACAGGATGCCCGCCATCCATAGCCCGTTCAGCAGAGCGAAGGACAGCACGATCAGCGCTCCCGAGCACGGCCTGAGGCCGACGGCCGCCATGGCCGACCATGCGGTGCGCCAGTCGAACCGGTCCGTCGACAGAAGCGCCGGGTCAACGGCATGCGAATGGCCGCAGCTTGAGCACACCATGCCCTCCTCATGATGATGGTCATGATGGTGGTGATGATGATGCGCATCGCCATGGGTATGGTGGCCGTGGTTGCAATGGCCGTCATGATGGTGGTGATGTGCCTCATCATGGTCGTCGTGATGGACGTGCGCGGCGCTGGCTGCTGAAAGGCTGTAGGCCGGGGCTACTCCCACCATCCGCCTCACGACCGGCCCCGCCTTCTTCCACAGAAGCCAGGCGCCGAAGCCGGTAACGAAGACATAGCTCGCGATTTCAAGGAAATGCGCGGCATTGGTCATCGACACGGACGTGCCGCGCAGCACGAAATAGGCAAGCAGCATGACCACGATGGCGGTTGCCGCCTGCAGGAATGCCGAGATGAAGGAGAGCACCACGCCGCGGCGCAGCGCCACCTCGTTGGCCAGCATGTAGGACGAAATCACCGCCTTGCCGTGACCGGGTCCGGCCGCATGGAAAACGCCATAGGCGAAGGACAGGCCAACCAGCATCCACACCTGCCCACCATCGTCGCGCAGCGCTTTCATGGCCGATGACAGCGAGCGGTAGAACGCCTGCTGATGCTGGTTGATCCAGATCATCAGCCGCGAAAACATGCCGGTGGAGGGGATGACGGCTTCATTGGCGCCGATGCCGAGCGAGCTTTGCGCATGGGCATGGCCGGCGAAATGCGACAGGATATAGGCGACCGCCAGCAGGGCGAACGTTGTGCGTATGAAGATCTTGTTCAAGGGACGGTCCTCACGCATGGCATTTGAGTTCGAGCTTGGTCGCGAAAATCTTGCTCATGTCGGTGCCTGCCGGATCATTGAAGAATGCCTCGGTCAGGGTCTGCTGGTTTTCGGCCAGGGCGGCATCCGGATCGGGACGAATCACCGTGCGGACGCAGGAAGAAGGCAAGCCCTCTACCGCCATGTTGGCGTCTTCGGTGAAGTCGATGGCGGTATAGAAGGTGGGATCGTAGACGCCGAGACGGATGTCGCCTGCGAGCTGGATCGGCGTCTCGGGCTCGGATTCGAACAGGATGATGAGCTGGTTGTTCTCGAAATTGGCCATGATCGCGGCCGGCGGCTTCATCTTTACATCCTTGCCGTCCACGGTGACGAGCTGGAAATAGTTGAAGTCGGCCAGCGAGGCATGGATGGTGTTGGCCACCTCCTGCAGTTCGGCAGCGTCGAGCTTCAGGTCGGCATTGGCATCGAACTCCATCAGAACGGTGGAGGAAAACAGGTCGTCGAAGCGCCACAGATGGCGCAGCGCCTTCACCGTCTGGTGATCGGGACCAAGCACCACGTCGAGCCGCGCTTCGGCGAACACATGCGGATGCACGCTTGCGGGAACCGTACATGCAAGCAGGGCGGCAATCGCGGCCCCGGCCTTCAGCACTGTGCGTTTGAAGGACATATGAAGGTTCGTGTTCCCTGTCTTGCTGCGTGCCCGAGGATTATCACAAAGCGGGCGAAAATGGGACAATCGCACGAAACCATGACAGATGTGTCATGGCGCTGCGCGGGTTTTGAACCAGTCGGCGAGATAATCCACGAAAACACGCACCTTGGCCGGCAGGTAGCGTCGGTGCGGGTAGACCGCGAAGATGCCGCCGCCTTCCAGGATGCGGTCTTCCAGAACCGGCACCAGCCGGCCGGCGGCGACCTCCGGTTCGGCGATGAAATCCGGCAGACCGGCGAAGCCGAGGCCGGAAACGGCGGCCGCGCGCGCGGCGATCGGGCTGTTGACCTCGATGGGGCCGGCCACGGACACGCTGATCGTCTCGCCGCCCTCGCCCTTGAAGGGCCAGTTCGACAGCCACCTTCCGTTGGTGTCGACGATGCAGGGCATGCCGGCGAGGTCCTGCGGCCTGGCGGGCCTGCCATGCGCGGCCAACAGCTCCGGCGAACCGCAGATCATCACCCTGAACGGCGCCAGCTTGCGGGCGATCAGCGACGAGCTCTCCAGCCGCGAGATGCGGATGGCGAGGTCGAAGCCCTCTTCGACCAGATCGACAAAGCGGTCGTCGAGCCTGATCTCCAGCACGATGTCGGGATGAGCCTTGGCGAAATCGACCAGCGATTGTCCGATAGGCGCGTCGGCAAGGGTGCGCGGCGCCGACAGTTTGATTCGCCCGCGCACGTCTCCGGATGATTCGCGCACCGAATCAGCAAGGCTGTCGATCTCACGGACGATCTCGGAGGCGCGCCGGTAATAGGTGTGGCCGGCCTCGGTGAGGGAGAACTGGCGCGTGGTGCGGTTGAGCAAAAGCGCGCCCAGCTCGTCCTCAAGTTCGCGCACATATTTGGAAAGCAGGGCCTTCGACCGCCCTATCTTGCGTGCGGCGGCCGAAAAACCCTCGGCCTCCACCACATCTATGAATGCGCGCATGCGTGTCAGCGTGTCCATGAGGCTTCCTTCCGCCGGATAACAGGCGCAGCCATCGTCTCCAAAAGTGAAACGATGATGGCAGGATTGTTCGATGCCGGAATTTTTTCAAGGCACTCAAAGATTTGAGTTGATTGTGACGTGCGCTGTTCCTATATCGCGCTTGCCCAAAGTCGCACGTGCCTGTGGGCGTCCCCCGGTTCCTCGAATGGCGAGGACAATCGGGACGGTACCCGGGAAATAACGAGCCCGGTCGATCAAGTGGCCAACCACATGATCGAGGACGCCTTGAAGCAACGACGGTGCGGGCCTTTCTGGTGTCTGCCGATCGTCCATAGATCGGGGTTACTGAAGAGGCACACCTTCATTGCCGGCAGTGCGGTTGGGAGTTCCCATCCAAGCCAAGGCAGACAAAGCGAGCCGGAGCCGGGCAAGGCTTCAGCTCACCGCCGCGGAAAGGCGTTTCGGGGTTCCGGTGTCTCCACCGGCCGGCTCCCCGCAAATTCTCTTCCGCCTTTGTCCACCGCGTTCATGCGAGGCTGCGTGCCCGCTCGACGCAGCCTTTGTGTGCGCCTTGTCCGGCGCGATGGAGAAGACCCCATGGCCACTCAGCGTATCCTCGATTTCCTCGCCACCCGCCGCCCGAGCGGTCCCTGCCTCGTCGTCGATCTCGACGTCGTGCAGGAGAACTATCGCGCGTTCGAGAAGGCACTTCCGCAGTCGCGCATCTTCTATGCGGTGAAGGCTAACCCTGCGCCCGAGATCCTGCGCCTGCTCGCTTCGATGGGCTCGTCCTTCGACACCGCTTCGGTCGCCGAGATCGAGATGGCGCTCGATGCCGGCGCCACGCCCGACCGCATCAGCTTCGGCAACACCATCAAGAAAGAGCGCGACATTGCCCGCGCCCATGAGCTGGGCATCCAGCTCTATGCGGTGGATTGCGTCGAAGAGGTGGAGAAGATCGCGCGCGCCGCTCCCGGTGCCCGGGTGTTCTGCCGCGTACTGACCGATGGCGAAGGGGCTGAATGGCCGCTGTCGCGCAAGTTCGGCTGCGCCCCGGCGATGGCCGTCGACGTGCTGCGCCATGCCGCAGCGCTCGGCCTCGACGCCTATGGCGTGTCGTTCCATGTCGGCTCGCAGCAGACGGACCTCACCTCGTGGGACCGCGCGCTGGCGGATGCCGCCAACGTGTTCGGCAAGCTGGCGGCGGAAGGCATCGTGCTCAAGCTCGTCAACATGGGCGGCGGTTTCCCGACCCGTTACCTGACCGACGTTCCCGCCGCTCAGGCCTACGGACAGGCGATCTTCGATGCGCTGTCGAAGCATTTCGGCAACCGCATTCCCGAGACGATCATCGAGCCGGGCCGCGGCATGGTCGGCAATGCCGGCGTCATCAAGTCGGAAGTCGTCCTGATCTCGAAGAAGGCCGACAACGACAATGTGCGCTGGGTCTATCTCGACATCGGCAAGTTCGGCGGTCTGGCCGAGACCATGGACGAGTCCATCCGCTACCCGATCGTCACCCCGCGTGACGGCGATGCGATGGAGCCGTGCGTGCTGGCCGGGCCGACCTGCGATTCGGCTGACGTGATGTACGAGAAGAAGCCCTATCCTCTGCCCCTGTCGCTGACCATCGGCGACGAGGTTCTCATCGAGGGCACCGGAGCCTACACGACCACCTATTCGGCGGTCGCCTTCAACGGCTTCGAGCCCCTCCGATCCTACGTGATCTGACGGGCTCCCGGCTCGTCAGATCATCCGTGCGCCGGTGAAGTTGTCTCCGGCGCGCGGGTTCGCTCGTGGAAAAACTCCGCCTGTGAAGGATCGCGGATATGAACAGCCTCGCCACCACCTCTGCTGATTTCAACATCTCGTTCGGAACTGCCGGTGCAGTTCATGACCTGCCGGCCTTCGTCATCGAAGCCGAACGTCCGGCCGACAAGGCTGCGCGCGAGGCTCTGCTCGACCGCGCCATGGGACCGGGACGCAAGCGCAAGTCCTCCGAGGCGCTGCGCCGCGGCCGCCTGCCGGCCGAGGGCCTCGCGCTGGTCGCCCGCTCGGCCGATGGCCCGGTTCTCGGAACCGTGCGCCTGTGGAACGTCACCCTCGGCGCCGGCGACCGGCCGGCCCTGCTGCTTGGCCCACTCGCTGTGGAACCGTCCGTGAAAAGCGCCGGCATCGGCTCCGCCCTCATGCGGCAGGCGATCGCTGAGGCGCGCGATCTCGGCCATGGCGCGATCCTGCTGGTCGGCGACGAGCCCTATTATGGCCGCTTCGGCTTTTCGGCTGAGCGCACGGGGGAGCTGGCGATGCCCGGCCCCTATGAGCGTCACCGCCTGCTGGCGCTCGAACTGACGCAGGGCGCGCTGGATGGTGCCTGCGGCACCATCACCGCATCCGGCCGCCGGAAACGGAACGAACGCATACGCGCCGCCTGATTTTCATATGAAAAAGACCACCCCGTTCCGGGGTGGCCTTTTTTATTGTCCTCGCGCCGATGTCTTTAAAGGCCGAACCCAACTCATCCGTCGGGAACTCAGTTCACCCGCATTTGCAGGGTGCCCTGCCTGTTTTACAGTCCCAACCGTTCCCGGCCGCCAGAGCATTTTGCAGCCAGATTGAAACATCTGGCATCGCATAAATGCGGCAGAAACCTCAGTTGACCTTGGTTTCGAACTTCGCCACCGACAGGAAGTTCACAGCCGTTCCGGTGAACTGATTGGCT
>Ga0265293_10007506_pt1 | contig 16733 bp, 13 predicted proteins | sample Munlanlewell138R_FD_192505 | JGI IMG/M metagenome (GOLD analysis project Ga0265293, IMG submission 192505) | Leachate microbial communities from a municipal landfill in Southern Ontario, Canada - Leachate well 138R | ecosystem: Engineered > Solid waste > Landfill > Unclassified | place: Canada...
AATTTTAATTTTTCTAAGGGAAGGATCTCTTATAATCTATTTATTATCAATCTTTTTCACAACAAAGATAAATAGATTTAAACGAAATTGCTTATTGCGATTTAAATGGATAACCCATTAAATTAAAATTCATCTGCATTAAATTTATAGTTTTAAGAGAAAATCATGACAGAATATAGTTTTACTGAGGATCATAAAATTGTCAAAATCAATAACTTTTCTCTATTAAAAATGATGATTAAAATTTTCATAGTAAATTAGTAACACATTGACTAGTAGACAGTATGGTTTAATTAACTAAAGTTTAAATTAAAGATCAGAAGATTGTAGAGTTATACTTTAAAAAAAGTCAGAAAAAATCCTTATATTGTCAACTTAGAAAATATAAATCGAATACAAACTACTATTAACTATTCATCGTGTATAACCTTAGATTAAAGGAGTTAAAATACTAAGAAATAGATAGTATATTTGTTTGCATTCTCAAAATATGCGTTAAAAAATATGACCCAAGAAAATACTTATACAGAAGACAATATACGTTCATTAGACTGGAAGGAGCACATTCGCTTGCGGCCGGGTATGTATATTGGAAAACTTGGAGATGGTTCTTCAGCCGACGATGGAATTTACATCCTTATGAAAGAGGTTATCGATAACTGTATCGATGAATTCGTAATGGGGAATGGTAAACGTATTGACATTAAAGCCAAAGATGGAAAAGTAACAATTCGTGATTACGGACGTGGTATTCCATTGGGAAAGGTAGTTGATGTTGTTTCTAAAATCAATACTGGAGGTAAATACGACTCCAAAGCTTTTAAGAAATCGGTTGGATTAAATGGAGTAGGAACCAAGGCTGTAAACGCTTTGAGTAGTCATTTCATGGTTTACTCTGTGCGAGAAGGAGAGAAGAAAAGTGCTTCTTTCGTGCGTGGAGTATTAACCGAAGATTCAAAAATTGAAAAAACAGAAGAACGCAACGGAACGCTCGTTGAGTTTTATCCAGACGAACAAATATTTAAAAAGTTTGCATTTAAGGTTCCATACATTGAAAAAATGATTTGGAATTACTGTTACTTGAATAGGGGACTGGTTATATACTTTAATGGAGAAAAATTTGAATCAAAAAACGGACTTAAAGACTTATTAGAAAACAATCAAGACGGTGACCCTTTATATCCTATAATTCATTTAGAAGGTTACGATATAGAAGTTGCGTTTACCCATGGAAGAACATACGGAGAAGATTATTATTCTTTTGTAAATGGTCAGCACACAACACAAGGAGGAACACACCACAGTGCTTTTAGAGAGTCTGTTGCACGCGTGATTAAGGATTTTTACAATAAAAATTATGAATCATCAGACATTCGTCAATCAATAGTTGCAGCAGTATCTGTAAAAGTTGTTGAACCTATTTTTGAATCTCAAACGAAGACAAAGCTAGGTTCGCAAGAAATAGAGCCAGGAGGAAAGTCAATGCGTGCTTTTATCAATGATTTCTTAAAAACAAGCTTAGACAATTATCTTCATAAGAATGTTCAGACAGCTGAGATTCTCGAAAATAAGATTAAGCAATCTGAGAAAGAGCGAAAAGAGCTCTCTGGAATACGTAAAATAGCACGTGATAGAGCAAAGAAATCTAGTTTACACAATAAGAAACTACGTGATTGTCGTATACACCTAACAGATTTGAAAAATGAACGCCGTGACGAAACAACTTTGTTTATAACAGAGGGAGATTCAGCATCAGGTTCTATAACGAAATCAAGAGATGTAAATACACAAGCGGTTTTTAGTTTACGGGGAAAGCCTTTAAATACCTACGGACTAACGAAAAAAGTAGTTTATGAAAACGAAGAGTTTAATCTTGTTCAAGCAGCCTTAGATATTGAGGATGACATGGACAATTTGAGATACAATAAAATTGTAATTGCAACAGATGCTGATGTGGATGGCATGCATATTCGAATGTTGTTACTAACATTTTTTCTTCGATTTTTCCCAGATTTAGTTAAACGAAATCACGTATACGTACTTCAAACCCCCTTATTTAGAGTAAGAACCAAGAAAAAAACAAGGTATTGTTATTCTGAAGAAGAAAGAAAAGAGGCTCTCGAGGAGCTGGGTAAAACAGCTGAAATCACAAGATTTAAAGGTCTTGGGGAGATTTCTCCTGATGAGTTTAAATACTTTATTGGCGAAGACATTCGTTTGGAGCCAGTATTGTTAAGCAAAGGTTCGTCAATTGAAGAGGTTCTGTCTTTCTATATGGGCAAAAACACACCAACACGACAAGAGTTTATCATTGACAACCTAAGGGTTGAAAAGGATATTGCGGAAGAAATTAAAAGTGATAAAGATAAAATAGAAAAAGCATCTTAAACTATGACAGAAGATAAAAATCATGAAGAGAAAGAAGATAAAAATGTTCCAGATTCTGAAAATGATGATATAAAGGATGTAAATGGTGTCAAGAAAGTAGATGAAAATATCATTTCACTGGATGGGCTTTATGAAAATTGGTTTTTAGATTATGCTTCTTATGTAATTCTAGAACGTGCTGTACCTGGATTGAATGACGGGTTAAAACCTGTTCAACGCCGCATTCTGCATTCGATGAAAGAATTAGAGGATGGCCGTTACAATAAAGTAGCAAACATCATTGGAAATACAATGAAGTATCACCCACATGGAGATGCTTCAATTGGTGATGCCTTGGTACAATTGGGTCAGAAAGAACTGCTGATTGACATGCAAGGAAACTGGGGTAACACACTAACTGGAGACGGTGCAGCTGCTCCACGTTATATTGAGGCGCGTTTATCTAAATTTGCTTTACACGTTGCTTTTAATGCAAAAACCACCAAATGGCTCACGAGTTATGACGGTAGAAATAAAGAACCGGAAGATCTTCCGATGAAATTCCCATTATTACTTGCGCAAGGTGCCGAAGGAATTGCGGTTGGTTTGGCTTGTAAGATTTTACCACACAACTTTATTGAATTAATTGATAATTCAATAAACCATTTAAGAGGTAAAAAAGTTGAAATATTTCCAGACTTCCTAACAGGAGGGATGGCTGACTTCACCAACTATAATGATGGATTGCGTGGAGGTAGAGTAAGGGTTCGTGCAAAAATCAATAAAGTTGATAACAAGACATTAAGTATTACAGAAATTCCGTTTGGAACAAATACTTCATCCCTAATTGACTCTATATTACGTGCCAATGAAAAGGGGCAAATCAAAATACGTAAAATTGATGATAATACAGCAGCAGAAGCAGAAATTTTAATTCATTTAGCGAGTAATGTTTCTCCAGATAAATTAATAGATGCATTATATGCATTTACAGATTGTGAGATTTCTATTTCTCCTAACTCAACGATTATTGATAATGACACTCCTCGTTTCATGGGAATGAGTGAGATTTTGAGACACAATACCGACAATACCGTTCGCCTTTTAAAGCGTGAACTTGAAATTCGTAAGGATGAACTTGAGGAATTATGGCATTTTAGTTCTTTGGAGAGAATATTTATTGAAAATAAAGTCTATAGTCTAATTGAAGAAGAAGAAACCTGGGAAGGCGTAATTACTGCAATCGACAATGGATTGAAACCATTTATAAAGCATTTAAGGCGTGAAGTAACACGTGACGACGTTATTCGTTTGACAGAAATAAAAATCAAGCGTATTTCTAAGTTTGATAAATTTAAGGCAGATGAAATAATTCAGAAAATTGAAGAAGAATTAGCTATTGTTATTTCAAATATTGAAAATATTATTGAATTTTCTATCGATTACTTTAAAGACCTAAAAAAACGCTTTGGCGAAGGAAAAGAAAGAAGAACGGAAATCAGGGTATTCGACAATATCAATGCTTCTAAGGTAATTATCGCTAACGAAAAATTATATGTTGATTACAAAGAAGGGTTTATAGGCTACAAGCTTAAAAAAGCTGAATATATTGAAGATTGTTCCGAAATTGATGATGTAATTGTCTTTTTCGATACCGGTAAAATGATGATTACCAAAGTTGCCGATAAGAAATTTGTCGGGAAAGGAATTGTTCATGCAGCAGTATGGAAAAGAGGGGACAAGCGTACCATTTACCATGTGATTTATAAAGACGGTAAAACAGGACATTCATTTATGAAGCGCTTTTTTGTTAATTCAATCACCCGGGATAAGGAATATGATTTAACAACAGGTAAAAAAGGTTCTAGTTTACTCTATTTCTCAGCACATCCAAATGGAGAAAGAGAAGTTGTAACCGTTAATCTAAGAGCAAGAACACACCTTAAAAGATTGCGTTTTGACGTAGATTTAGGAGAGCAAATTATCAAAGGACGCTCTGCAAAAGGTAATATATTAAGTAAAGAGACCGTTTCAAAGGTGACTCAGAAAGAAGTTGGAGGTTCAACACTTGCGGCGCGTAAAATTTGGTACGATGAAATCGTTGGTCGATTAAACGATGACCATAGAGGAACATTCCTTGGACATTTTAGAGGCGATGATAAGATTCTGACATTATATAAAAATGGAGAATATCGTTTATCGAGCTTTGATTTAACAACGCATTTCGATGATGATATGATTCACATTGAAAAATGGAAACCTGAACATGCCATTTCTGCTGTTTATTATGATGCAGAAAAAGAGATTTATTATGCTAAACGTTTTGTTTGTGAGGTAACAACAGATAGAAGAGTACCATTTATCTCAGAATCTGAAGGTTCACAACTCAATGCCGTCTCAACAGCTTATGAACCAGAGATAAGGATCATTTACAATAAACTGCTGAAAGCTACCAAACATTTGCCAGATAGAATTGTACGTCTCGATGAATTTATTGATGTTAAGGGAATGAAATCTATTGGTAATCAGTTAGAAAAACTAAAAGTTAAAGAGATTGAGCTAACACATCCAATTCAAGGAGATACACCATGGCCAGATGAAGACGAAGAACTAAAAGAAGAGATGGACGACGAAGAAGAAGATGATAATTCAGATGATGATGAAAATATTGATGGCTTAAACGGCGATTCAGATGATGATAATAAACCCAAAGGGGGTGTACCAAAATCTGACTCAGAAAATGTTGAAGAAGAGCCAGAGTTAGAAAAAGAGAAAACAGTAAAGAAGCTAAAAGCAACAAAAAGTAGCAAAACTGGAGGAGATTCAAAAGAACCTAAAGAAAACGTTAATGCAACATCTGAAACCATCGATGACTTAAAGAATGATAAAGTAAAAGAAGAAGAAAAACCGAAACCTGTTGTAAGGAAAAGAAGTTTATCTCGAAGACCAATTCCTGACAAACCATCAAAGCAAGTAGAATGGGATTTGTTTAGTCAGGCCGAAAAAGATGTTTTCAATGAGAATGAAGAAAAGAAAGACTAAAATCCGATATAGATCGGATGAAAAATAGGGTATTCCTTTAAGCGCTATTTAAACAGTATTTAAAAGTACTAATTGAATAAGATAGTTAAAGATTATACCCACAGAAGAATAAGATAGAAGAGACTGTTAGAAGTAATGGTCTCTTTTAGTTTAAAAAACCTATTTAACATAATATTAATTATAGGGCAAAACAGCAAATTATGAATAGCTTGCTATTTAGCATAATATCTGATATAATGGACTTAACCTAATACCTAAAGATATTAGGTTAAAGTAATTTACGGCCATATTAAAAGATGAATACTTTTTTACGCAGGAATCTAGGCTCTATATCAATTTATGTGAATACAAATGATAATTTTAATGCTTCTCGAGAAGTATACTAGAGAGCGATAACAACTTTTTCAAAAAGAAAAACCTGATTTTTGCCTTCCCCTACAATAATGTGCGTATTTTTGCACACATTTTAATTTGAATCAATGAAACGTATTAATCAATACAAAAAACTCTTTAATGTTGAATCGACTATAGATTTAGCTGAATTGAAGAAAACTTACCGTTCTTTAGTAAAGGAATGGCATCCAGATAAATTTCAGGAACAAGATGAGAAAGCGTTACTAGCGGAAGAGAAAAGTCGTGAGATTACTCAAGGCTATGAATTTTTGATCAGTATTGCTCCGGAAACTTTATCAAATAACTTAGAAGAATACAATCATATTTTAGATACTTGTGGTATTGTTGATTTCAATTGGAAAAATCAAGTATTAGAAGTTGAATTTACAAACGGTAGTACTTACGAGTATTTTGGAGTTTCAAAACCTCTGTACACAAAGTTTGTAAATGCAGATAAACAATTCAGTTTCGGTAAGAGAAAAATTTTTACAACGAATTTATATAGAAAGTCTAAAAGAGACGCAGAATTAGCTTAGCATTACATTTTGCATTCTGAGTATTGAATGTTAGAAATATTAAAAAGGTTGTTGATTTTTAATCGACAGCCTTTTTAATTTTTGGGTTAAATATGGTTTCTTTGCCCTAATTATATCCACTGGAAATGCTCACTTAAAACGAAAAAAACTGTCTCAAAGAAAAATCCGTTTGGATTTTTACTTTAAGACAGTTTCAATATTATATTATAGGTAAAAAACCTAAGATACTACACTAATGCAACATTAACAGCATCCATACCTTTTCTACCTCTAACGATATCAAAGGTAACTTTGTCGTTTTCTTTAATATCAAAAGTTACATTATTTATATGGAAGAAGTATTTTTCTCCAGTTTTATTATCATTAATAAAACCGAAACCTTTACTGCTATCATAAAACGCAACTGTACCAACGTTAACATCTGGTTCGCCAGAATCTTCCTTCTTTGGAACACCAATTACGATGTCCTCCGCTTCAATTTCTTCAGCCACTTTATCTTGTTCTTCAGGAGGTGTGTCTGTTAAGTTTCCATAAGCATCAACATAAGCAATCATGTCATCTAAAGATCCACCTTGAGCATTTTCATCATTACGCTGCTCTCTTTTGGCCATTTTCTCCTTTTTCTTCTTTGCTTTTTTCTTTTCTTTCTCTCGTTTACTAAACGATTCTTGTGATCTACCCATTTATATTATTAAAATATTTTGTGCTTTTAGTTACGAAAAGCGTTTTGTTAGTGTTTGCTATTCTATCAGCTCTTTGGTGTAACAAATCCAGTCCCTCCAAAATTAAGCAATTATTAGCAAAAAACACAAATTAATTGAACTATTACTTTTCAATCCAATCAATAATCATTTTATCAGTTGGAACTGTCTTAGAATAGTAAACTTCTTCAAGTTTTCCGTCTGTTCCTATCAAGTATTTTTGGAAATTCCATTTTACATTACTGTCCATCTTTCCGTTTAACTCTTCAGATGTTAAATACTTATACAATGGCGCCATATCATTTCCTTTCACTGATATTTTTGACATCATCGGAAAAGTTACTCCATAATTTTTTTCACAAAAAGCAGCAATTTCTTCATCACTTCCAGGCTCTTGTTTCATAAAGTCATTTGATGGAAATCCTAAGATAACGAAATCTTCTCCTCCATATTTACTGTATAACTCTTGTAATTGCTCATACTGAGACGTAAATCCACATTTTGAAGCTGTGTTGACAATCATAACTTTCTTGCCTTTATACGCTGCCAAACTGATTGTTTCGCCTTCTATAGTTTCAACTTTGTAATCGTAAATAGTTTTTTCTTGAGCGAATGCAAAAGATGTGCTTGCTAAAAGTAAAGATAAAAGTATTGTTTTCATATTGGTTTATTGTTTTTTGATATGTATGAATTTAATCTTTACAACATATATAAAGTGAAAATGTTTTGATATAAATATCGTTGGCGTTTGATAAAAATTGTAAAAGATAAGGCTTATGAAGTTTATAAGTGATTACAATTATAAACAATCATAAGACAGTACGTTTTTTTTTAAAGACTAATTATCTGTAAAACAATTCTATAGCAGTAGCACCTTTTCCATATTTACGGAAATCGGCATCATAGAACTCAAGGTCTTCTTTTCCTTCTAGAAAACTACGGACTTCTGATTTTAGAACCCCCTCTCCTACTCCATGAATCACAACAAGTTTACGAATATTTTTCTCTCTTGCTTTTCTGAAGAATCGTTTGAATTCAAGAAGTTGGTGGTTCAATAATTGACCATTAGTCAATCCTCTTTCACTTTCCATCAAAACATGCGTGTGTAAGTCAATCTCCCAGTAATCCTTGTTTTTTGTGATATCTCCAAGATCATCATGATAACTCACGGTCTCTTCAATAACATCCTTAATGTCAAAATCACTACTGAGAATATTGCTTTGATCTCCAAGAATTGAATTCAAATCTTCCACTAAAAATTCACGTTCAAAACCAGTTTCATCTTCTACAATAACGATATGCTCATTTTTATACGCTTGTACGGTTCCCCCACCTACTTCTCTAAGGAAGCCCACTTTTTCACCTATTTTGAAACGCATTGACTATTGAATTGAATTCTATTGAAGTAATTGCATAGGCGGAAAGAACAAATCCTCCAGCCCAAAGAAACATCATGAATATTTTAAAAAATATAGATGCATCTTTTTTAGTTGGCGGAAACAATACACCCTCAACTTGTTTGGCAACGATTTGATTAAATCTATCTTCCTCGTTGTACTCCTCTATATCATTTAATACTGGGGTATGCTCTATGATAATTTGCTTAATTTTTGAATAGGTTTTATTTGAAATATCATCATAATTTGATTCATATTCAATATCGTCCTCCTTCATATCCTTGCGGATTAAATAGAGTTTATGTTTGTTTTTAATTCGAAATCCTAACAGCAAGCCAAAGATAATCATCAACCAAGAATTAAAGTACAATCCAATACCTGCAATAGCTAAAGAGGATACAGCTGTGAAAATCAACTGGGCGAATTCATAATTATTAAAGAATAAAATCCGCATTAATTGTCCGCCGTCTAAAGGGTCGATGGGTATCAAATTCATTACGTTTAGCAGAATTAAGATTACACCTAATTGAATAAACAATGAAGATGGTTCTGACCAACCGTATAATAATAGCGTTGCACCTAAAATAATTCCAGGCAATGGTCCGGCGATAACCATTAACGAACTTTCAATTTGAGAATATTCCTTTTTCTTTCCTGAGACCATTGCTCCCATAAATGGAATAAAAAGCATATTGAGTTCTTCGTAATTGAATAATTTCATCATTAAGAAATGACCTAATTCATGGAACAAAAGGACTCCTAATAGTAAGGCAATCAAATAGTAATCGTCTAATATTAGTGAAAAAGTAATTGCGAAAATAACCATAGAAAGAATAGTCACTGAAATATGACCATTGCTCTTTCTTTTGATTAGAATCGGCTTTTGAGGATATTGCTGTTCAAAATTTTCCATTTCTTATCAACAAATTTAAGTTAAATCCAGTATAAACACAAATTATATATTATTTTCGTCCTCCTATGATTCAAGCCAAAAATATAACCAAGGCATACGACCAAGTAAAAGTACTAAAAGGTATTGATATTTCTGTAAAGGAAGGCGAACTCATTTCGATAGTTGGCGCTTCTGGTGCTGGAAAGACAACTTTACTTCAAATATTGGGAACACTGGAACATCCAGACGAAGGAACTTACCAAGTTGGGGATGAATTTCCATTCGAACTATCTCAAAAGCAATTGGCTCAATTTAGAAATGAATCAATTGGATTTGTTTTTCAATTTCATCAATTATTACCAGAGTTTTCAGCACTTGAGAATGCTATTCTACCCGCATTAATTCGCGGAGATCAAAAACAAGTAGCCGAAAAAAGAGCAAAGGAATTGTTTTCATTCTTGAATTTAAAGAACCGAGATGATCATAAACCTTCTGCTTTATCTGGTGGAGAACAACAAAGAGTTGCTGTTGCCAGAGCGTTAATGAACTCTCCAAAAGTGATTTTAGCAGATGAACCTTCAGGGAATTTGGACACTAAAAACTCGGAAGAATTGCATCAATTGTTCTTTAGTTTACGTGAGAATTTCGGTCAAACTTTCATTATTGTAACGCACAATACACAGCTTGCAGATATCTCTGACCGTAAATTAGAAATGGCAGATGGGCAATTCATTTAGTTTAAATATCAGTGATATAGCGGATTTACTTAATGTAAAGGTTGAGCAGTTTAATACTGTCGATTTCATTAAAGACGACCCTGTACTCCTTCCCCATCGTTTTCGTAAAAAACAAGATATTGAGGTCATTGGATTCATTGTTGCTTTAATCGCTTGGGGAAAACGCATAATGATTATTAACAATGGCGAAAAGTTAATTGAAATCATGGGAAACTCACCTCACGATTATGTAATGAACTACGAAACGGGAATGCTTTCCGATAAAGCTTTTGTTCATAGAACTTTCAATACCGAAGATTTAGATTTCGTACTTCGTGCGTTAAAAAGTTGTTATGCTCAGCACAATTCTTTAGAAAGCTGGTTTGCATTAAAACCTTCAGAAACTGGAGTCAAACAGCGAATTATCAATTTTCGGAAAGCATTTTTTGAAACACCCCACCAACAACGCAGCGAAAAACACATTGCAAATCCAGAAAAAGGTTCAGCAGCGAAAAGAATCAATATGTTCCTTAGGTGGATGGTTAGAAAAGACGAAAAAGGGGTAGATTTTGGAATTTGGAACTCCATTGGAATGGACGAACTCTACGTTCCACTTGATGTACACACAGGAAATGTTGCTCGAACACTTGGATTAATCACCAGAAAGCAAGACGATTGGAAATCCCTGGAAGAATTAATGGACAATTTGAGAAAAATGGATGCAAATGATCCTTGTAAATATGATTTTGCGCTGTTTGGATTGGGGGTTAGTGGGGAGATTTAGTTTTCCTACTCACTTTATAAAACTGTAACTAAAATAGATTTTTCTAAATTCAAAGTTGAAGCCTTATAATGAAGTATTTAGAAAATTAATGCGCTAAAACACATAGTTTCAGCTATCTTTGTGGCCAATAAAACTTAATAAAAGTCTTATATAATTAACTTTACAATACGCAAAAAAGATTAGTTGGATAGTTCTATAAAAGCTGAAATCTAAACTTTAGTAAAATGAAAAATGTAATTCTACTCTCTTTAGTTAATCTATTAAATTATTCATTTTTGATTAGTCAGGTTTATGTATCTGGTCGAATTATAAATGCACCAGAAAACGCACATTTTAGCATTACTTTTTTCAACAACACTATTGAGTATTTTGAGCGAACTTCTGCCACTGAAATATTGGACAAAAATGGAGAGTTTTCTGCTCATTTCGAGTGGGATAAACCTGGTATAGCCACCCTAAGTATAGCAAATGAATATTCTGATATTTTTCTTTCCCCAGAAGATAGTCTATTTATTACTGCAGATTACAATTCGTTTGATTCAACACTTCTATATCAAGGGAGAGGACAAGAAAATAATAATTATTTAGCAACTCAAACTCAATATTATTTTAACAAGCGAGCTTACCGTCACACTAAAGATCAAGACCCCTTTCAGTATTTAGAATATGTTGACAGCATTGAAAAAGCAAACATTCATTTGTATAATTCTTTTGATAAAAACCTCTTTACTGAGGACTTCAATTTATATATGAAGAATTATCTAAAATATCGCTTTGTTGATCCGCGATGGATGTTTAAAGTTGACTTTAGTAAATTTGATGAAAACGGAAAGCCTAATTACAAAGATTTACCAGACGACTATTATGCATTTATTTGGGATATTGATTTAAACGATCAAGAGGCATATGACAACACCTTTTATTCTAATGCCATAGAACGATACATCTTTGAAGTCATGTCGAGAAAGGACTATGTAAATGACACAAGTCCTGATAAAAATAAGTTCCCTTTTTATGTAAATAGATATCATTTAATAAAGTCGAGCTTTAAGGGAAAAGTATTAGACTTTCAACTGACTAAATTTATGAACCATTACGCCTCCTTTCAACACGAAGATGAATATTGGGAGGAATTAATGATAGATTATAAAAATACATGTCACAACCAGGAATACATTGACATAATTGTTAATCAATATCAGCGATCAACAAGTTTAAGCTACGGTAAAAATGCGCCGAACTTTATTTTAGAAGATATTAAAGGAGATACAGTATCACTCTCCTCATTAAAAGGCAAAATTGTGTTTATAGATTTTTGGGCCACTTGGTGTTCACCCTGTCTAAGTACAATGTACAAAACAGAAGAAATGTCAGAAAATTTAAAAGAAAACACAGAAATAGTGATTTTATTTATCAATTTAGATGACACGAGGAAGAGATGGAAATCTTATCTAAAAACGAAAAGTATAAATGGATTTCATCTGTTTGCAGATAAAGAAAAGTCAAATGAATTGCGAAATAGTTTTAACTTTAATGGAATTCCTCACTATGTTATAATTGGTAAAAATGGTGAAATGATTGACGCCAATGCTCAACCCGGCTACACAACAGAACGAAGAATTGAAGTGTTTTCAAAAAAAGTAAACAATTAAAAAATATAGGTACAATGAAAGCATTCTCCTATATCACGAGATATTGAAAAAATGCTTGATTAACATCAGTAAGACATAATAAATTCAGAAAATCATTAACTCATTCCTTAAACAATGACAATACAAATCTTAACCTTTGCAATATTCATATCAGCAATAGTTGCGATAATCTACAGACAGCGCAAGAACAACAAAATGTTCTCTATTTTCAAACCTTTGACTACAATTTTGATAATTTCATTGGCTGTAATTATCTATCAAAAAGCTCCGAATACCTATACGACACTAATGATTGCTTCTCTCCTCTTTGCTTTGGTTGGAGATATATTTTTAATCAGTAAAAAGTACTTCCTACAAGGACTTTCCTCCTTTTTGATAGCACATATTGGATTTACAATTGGTTTTGCAAGCTTATTTGGGTTTAGTTGGGAGATTATTCCAATAGTTGTTTTAGTCTTAATTGGCGGATTGTTTTTCAATGTATTGAGAAAAGAACTGCACAAAATGACAATTCCTGTATTGATTTACATTTCAGTTATTCTCATCATGAATTGGCAAGCAATAGGTTTAGTTATTCATGATCAGTCCATTGTGTTTGTGGTGTTGGCCATCGGGTCTTTATTTTTCACCATTTCAGATGCTATCCTGGCTTATGACATGTTTAAAAAGCCTTTTAAAGCAGCTGAAGTATTGATTTTGTCGAGTTATTGGTTGGCGATTTATATTTTTACAATGCAGGATTATATATTGAAATGTATTAATTAAATGACAATCTTTGTAAACATGGACATAAACAAAGACTATACAACTCAAACAATCAACTTAAAACCTGATTACGAAGGAGAAGTGACAGCAACGCTTATAGCTTCAAAGGCTAATGTTGGTAACAGAAAAAGTGTATTGTACTTACATGGATTTGTTGATTATTTTTTCCATGCCCATTTGGGAGAGGAGTTCAATACCAATGATTACGATTTCTATGCGCTTGATTTAAGAAAATACGGGCGTTCTTTACTAGAGCATCAACACCCAAACTATTGTAGACATATTGAGGAATACTTTGAGGAAATTTCAATAGCAATTCGTCAGCTTTATGAAACAGGTAAAGGGAAAGAAGTTTTTCTATTGGCGCATTCTACGGGAGGTTTAACAGCCTCTAACTACATGAATTATGGACAGGAAAAGGATTTAGTGAAAGGACTTTTATTGAATTCTCCATTTTTAGATTTCAATCAATCTAATTTTGAAAAGGTGATGATTCCTATAATAGCCAAACCAATTGCTGGATTATTTCCTTACGCAAAGATTGAAGGCGTTTTATCACCGGCTTATGTTGAAAGTATTCATAAAAATTACTACGGTGAATGGAACTTTAACTTGGCATGGAAACCAGTTAAAGGATTCCCTACATACTTCAAATGGGTTTTAGCGATTCAAGAAGCACAAAACAAACTAAAGCAATCGGATATAAAGGTTCCAATATTGGTCATGCATTCAGATGCTTCCTCACGACTAAAAAGGTACTCAGAAGAGACTAAGCACCAGGACATCGTACTTGATATTAATGATATCAAAAGAGTGGGTTCAAAGTTAGGAAATCAAGTTACACTTTTAGAAGTAAAGAATGGTGTGTATGATCTTTTTTTATCAACTCAAATTGTTAGAGAAAAAGCATTTAGAAAAATGTTTGATTGGTTGAAGGCTTTAGAGTAGTTTAGTTGATAAATTTGATATCCTTTTGAATATGCCATATTTGAGTCATTTAAAAATTTAAGAATTCATAATAAACCTAATACTCCACTCCTATTTAGCCATTTCGCTTTTACATATATCTTCCAAATTAACTATTGATTCGACCTATCTTACTCAGTTCATTACAAAACTTCAAATCTCAATAAAGAATTAGCACGCCAAAGAATCCAGACAGAAACAAACGAAAAGAATAATTTATGGGTTATCCATTTAAATCGCAATAAGCAATTTCGTTTAAATCTATTTACCTTCGTTGTGAAACAGATTGATAATAAATAGATTATAAGAAATCCTTCCCTTAGAAAAATTATAATTTTTCCAAGGGAAGGATGACAGTTTCATATGGAGTCAATCAAAAATCAGGGTTTGGAAGTGATGACGCAGCGTGCCATCACTTCCAAACCCTGATTTTTACCTCCTAACACTATTAAGCTTGTCATCCTTCGGAAAATAAAAAATATCCGTTTTTTATTTTCCGAAAATTCTGTTTTGATTTACTCCAATTGATAACAAGGATGCAATATCCTGATTATCGATACAAAACCATGAAATTGGAAGTGAAGTAAATTTGCTGTTACAATCTGCGACTTAAAGGGGTAGCCCAAAATAATTTTTTCATTCTTCACATCTAAATCAAATAATTTTTGATTAAAACATCAAATTATAATGAAAAGCCAATTGACTTTAACAATTTAACACTCAAAATATCAACAGCATATGGCTTGTATTAAGAATAAGTTTTCGTAATTTTATTTGAAATAATTTAAAATCTAGCATCATGAAAAAAATTTTACTACTTTTATTATCAGTTGTTACATTGTCATTGCACAGTCAGACCAAACTGCAATCATCTATTCAAGAATATTACGATGGTACTTCATGGATTACAATATTTGGATCCGACTACGAATATGACAATAACAAAAATCTCATAACTGAATATGGATATTTTCCGATAGGCACAAGTTGGACGAAAAGTAATAAAACAACTTACACCTATAATGCCAACAATAAAGTCACGCAAGAAGTTGAATCTACTTGGGACGGTACCAATCAATACATTAATCTATACAAAACAGATTACACTTATAACACTCAAGGTTTATTGACCCAAATTTTAGAAATGGATTGGAATGGTTCGCAATGGGAAAACGCATATAAACAAGAAATTGGCTATAATAACAACCAACTTTTCTCTGTAGAGGCTAATTATTTTGATGGTTCTCAATGGGTTGTTGATGGGAGAATGGGATTTACTTATACGGGAAACAATTTAACTCAAATACTTTTCGAATATTTTGATGGTACTTCTTGGTTTTTGAATGATAGAATTACACTTGTTTACAACTCAAATAACCAAATTAAAACTACAATTGAGGAAGAGTTTGATGGTTCCACATGGGTTGAGAATGAAATAAAACAAACGGATTTTGATGCCAGCTTTAATCGGATCAAAGAAACTATATTTTATCAAGGCATTACTGAATCTAAGGTTGAATACGATTACGATTTAACAGAACAAATGTCAAGCTTTACACATCCATTTAATGATAAAATTGGAGTAGACTATATTATGGAAAGCTTTCCCTATGTTAACAAAATTCTTAGTACGACAGAGTATGCGTATGATACCCAAGTAGATGATTTTTACTTATATGGTAAAACAACCTACAATTATAACAATTCACTTGTTTTAGGTATTGAAAGTAATGATGAGATAAAAATTATCAATCTTTATCCTAATCCTTCAAATAATTTCATTCAATTAAGTGGAATTTCAAAACCAGAAAAAGTAGTTGTTTATAGTCTATCAGGAGTAAAAATGATAGAAACAATAATCAATGAAAATGAAAAAATTGATATTCAAAATTTATCAAATGGTTTATATCTTATGAAACTAGAAAATGGAAATACTTTGAAGTTTTCTAAAAACTAGTTCTTTTTGAATTAATAAAAAGCATTCATTTCTAATTGGAGTGAATGCTTTTTTTTGGCTCTATATGGATTTGTGTGGGTGCAATTGAATAATGAATTTATATCACTTTCATTTACATTAAAAAGTTACGACTCATCATGAATTATAGTCATGTTCTGCATTCAGAGTTGAATTACAAAACTTACTTCAAAATCTCAAGGTGAAGAAATGCGTTAACCTAGATCGTTACTTCAGGAATAATACTTATTCAATTTGTGCCGTCCTTTCAGACTAAAATCGACTCATCCTATCCATCCCTAGGACTTACGTCCTAGGTTGTTGCGTACCCTCTCGTTGGGATTTTGAAGTGATTTTTCCAAAAAAAAGTATCTGTAAGGACGAAATGCGCTAACCTAGGAGGTAACTTCTAGGCTTATTAATAAAGCAATCAATAAAGTATCTGAAAGGACGGCACATACTGTACTTTTCCAGAGTAAAGCTTTTCCAGAGTAAATTCCCATTTAAAAGCAAGATGAGAGTTTAAAAAACTTTTCTTGGCAAAGTGGATATGGATCGTTTTCAGTAA
>Ga0265293_10007507_pt1 | contig 16726 bp, 10 predicted proteins | sample Munlanlewell138R_FD_192505 | JGI IMG/M metagenome (GOLD analysis project Ga0265293, IMG submission 192505) | Leachate microbial communities from a municipal landfill in Southern Ontario, Canada - Leachate well 138R | ecosystem: Engineered > Solid waste > Landfill > Unclassified | place: Canada...
TGGCAGCCGGGAAGGTGAAGGTCTTCTCGAGGATCAGCGTGGCGCCCAGGTGCACGCTCATGAGCAGCTGGTACAACCCATAATCGAACGCCAGCGGCAGCAAGTTCATGATGCGGTCGTCGTCGCTGAGGCGCAGGTACTCCACCAGGCTGCCCTGAGCGAAGACCATGTTCTGGTGGCTCAGCATCACGCCCTTGGGGTTGCCGGTGCTGCCGGAGGTGTAGACCAGGGCGGCCATATCGACTGGGATCACCCCCGCCGGAGCGGGTTCGGGCTCGTGGGCAGCCAGCAGCTCGGACCACGCTAGCGACGCTGCGGTGGCGTCGCCGACCCGCACTAAGGTCGTTAGGTGCGGCACACTTGGAGCCACCTGCTCGGCCAGCGCCGAGAGCCTGGCGTCGGCAAGTAGCGCGGTCGCGCCGGAGTCTGCGAGCACGTACTCGAGCTTGTCTTCCTTGGTCTGCGGGTTGACGACCATGAACGCCGCCCCCGCGTACAGGGCGGCGTAAATGCCTACGACCGTCTCGAGCGAGTTCTCCATGTATAGAGCAACGCGGTCGCCGCGCCTGACGCCCCGCGCCTGCAGGGCGGAGGCCAACCTCAGGGCCTGGTCATGCAAGTCGCTATACGTGAGGTGCCGCTTCCCGTCAACGACGGCTGCTTTGTGCGGGAACGCGGTCGCGCTTACTGTGAGACTGTCGTGCAGTAGTCGCGGATATCTGGGACGCATCTGACTTGACCCTTCTCATCAGCCCCGTGCGCCCAGTTCGGGCGCCCCGTTGGGCGGTCGTGCACTACATACTCTACAGACCGATTGTCACGGCGCACATACAATTGCGTTCCGCAGCGGCCGCCAGCTTCAAGCTTCCTCAGAACCCCGCTCTCCCATGAACTCCGGCGCCGTGGCGTGACCTTCTGTGCTGATGCCGTCGCGCCTCAAGACCGTTACCACCGTCTCGAACAGGATCCTCACGTCGAGTCCCAGGCTCCAGGTGTCGATGTACTCAACGTCGAGTGCGAAGCGGTCCTCCCACGAGAGCGCATTGCGGCCCCGTACCTGCGCCAGCCCGGTGATCCCGGGCCGCGCCAGGTTGCGGCGTGCCTGTTCCGGGGTGTAGCGCTCTAGGTAACGCATGATCAGGGGTCTTGGGCCTACCAGGCTCATGTCGCCCCGGACCACGTTGATCAGTTCGGGCAACTCGTCGAGGCTGGTGCTTCTGAGCAGCTGCCCGAACCTGGTGAGGCGCTCCTCGTCCGGCAGCAGTTGACCCTCAGCGTCCACCGCGTTCGTCATGGTCCTGAACTTGAGGATCTGGAACGGTTGGCCTCGTAACCCGGGCCGTGTCTGGCGAAACAGCACCGGCGACCCGATGCGGTAGCGCACCAACAGCGCGGTTACTAGCAGAACGGGCGAAAGCACCACCAGACCGAGGCTGGCCAGCGTCACGTCGAACGCTCGCTTCGTGAGCGAGGTGGCCACCTCGGGCAACTGAGCGGCATCACGGTTCATCGGTGCGAGTGTACGCCCGTCCGCCTTACAGGTTTGGCACCGGTTCGCTTCAGCGGATGCGGCCCTGGTGCCGCAGCGTCTGAATGGCGTCCTGCTGCAGTTGCCGCGCCTCTAGATCGCTGAGACCGTCGATGAAGGCGGCGCACTCAGCGGCGTCGCGCACGGCACGGGGGGCGGCGTCGACCACCAGCCCCTTCGCTTCGAAGGCCAAGCCCGCAGCGATGTCTTCAGCCTCGGTCAGGCAGTTGTAGGCGATGTGGACGGCCGGCGCAGTGGGCTGCTGCCTATGTGCCGGCAGTCCCGGTACCGGACCGGCGGCCGGGAAGTCAGCGTTATCAAGCAGCGGAGCGAAGTCGGTGAAGTAGTTGCCCTCGACCAGCACCGCCCACAAGTTCTCGAAACCTTCCAGCGGAACCAGCGCTGGATCCTGCAGGAGGTTGTAGTTGAGCTCAAGCCAGCCCAAAGCGGGCATATTGGTCAGCACCGAGGCGTCGGTTATGCGATTGGCGTTGAGCCTCAGAACCTGCAGGTTCGTCAGGTTGGCGAACGGTGTTATGTCCTCGATGTCGTTTGCTATCAGGTAGATGAGCGTAAGCGAGGTCAGGCCCGCCAGGGGGGTGAGGTCGGAGATGTTGTTCTCGCTGAGGAACAGCTGCTCGAGGGTAGGAATGGTGGCCAGGGGGCTCAGGTCGCTGATGCCGTCCGTACCCAGGTCCCTGACCGGACCGTTATCCCAGACTTCGAGGATCCGCAGGCTTGGATGACCGGTCAACGGGGACAGGTCAGTGATGCGGTTCTTGTCGAGGTTGAGCTCCTCCAGAGCGGTAAGGCCGGCCAGCGGGGTCAGGTCGTCGATCTGGTTCCAGTGCGCGCTGAACGTTTGCAGGTTCCGGAAGTGCTGCATTCCTACCAGGCTGGCAATCGAGCCGGGTTGACCGATGTGGTGGCCGGTGTTCCAGTCGGTGATGCTAAGTGCGTCGCCGCAGGTAATGGGAATTGAAGGGTCGATGCCGAAAGTGTCGTAGTAGTTGCCCAGCAGCTCGGGGTCGACCAGCGTTATCACGTCGAGCGGGTTCTGGCACACCCACATGGGAACGCCGATGGTCAGGGAGTCGGAGCCGGTGAGCGCATGGCGCGTGTCGCTGGCTGTTAGCACGTACTGAACCTGGGGCGTCGCTCCGGGGATGGTCACGGTGTGCTGGCTGCCCGTTACTACCGTTGCGGTACTGGCTGGCACGGTTGTAAGGGTGAGGGTCTCGTAATCGCCGCTCACCACGTCCCAGGTAAGGGTAAGGGCGTCGGCAGGTGCGGCCTCGGTGACTCCCGCAGGCGCCGTGCTGAGGCTCACGACGGGCTGAACAGCGGCGCGTGTAGCTACCTCGAAGGCAGCCGTGACTCCGCCGATTTCTACCTCCGCGCTGACGGTGCCGCCGAACGCCGCGCTGGCGCTAACGCGCAGAGCGACGGTGTCGCCGGGTTCAACCTCTGCCGGGGTGGCAGCCACCGTTCCATTGATAAGTAGCGCCGGTGCACCGGCGCCGCTCACGTTCGCGACCAGCGGACCGTCGAAACCGCCGAGCGTGGCGGCAGCGCTGGTAACCAGGGCTCCGGGTTCAGCCTGGTCCACGGACGCGAACGAGAACGGGTCGGGCGTGCCGTCAGCAGCGCGCGTAGTGACGGTGAAGTCGGCGGTGACCCCGCCTACAGTGGCAGTGGCAGTGACCAACGCGCCGAACTCGGAGCTGGCGGTCACGCGCACCGCAACTGTGTCGCCGGGCTCCACCTGTGCGGGCACGGCGGCAGGGACACCGTTGATAAGCAACTCTGGCGCCCCCGCTCCGCTCACGGTCGCGGCGAGAGGCCCGTCAAAGCCCGTGAGGGTGGCGGCGGAACTAGTGACGACCGCGCCGGGCTCGACCGGGCCCACCGCAGCGAACGAGAACGGGTCGGGTACGCCGGCAGCTGAACGAGTGGTAACCGTGAAGTCGGCGGTTACCCCCGCCACATTCACCGTGGCGGTAACCGCCTGGTCGAACTGGCTGCCAGCCGTCAGGCTCACGGCTAGCGTGTCGCCAGCTTCGACCTCCGCGGAGCCCGCCACTTCTGTTCCGTTCACGAACAGCGTGGGCAGCCCCGCGCCGTTCACGGTAGCGGTAACTGGCACCTCAGGGCCGGAAAGCGTTACCGGCGCGCTCGTTACGCGTTCGCCGGGTTCCGCGGCCCCGCGGGGTACGAACGAGAAGGCGTTCGGCACCGCCACAGCTTGCCGCGTTACGACCGTGAAGTCGGCCTTGGTGCCGCCAACGTCGACCGTTACCGTTACCTCCGCGCCGAACTGCGGACTGGCGTCGACGCTCACTATGAGCTTCGCGCCGTTAGCCACGCTGGCGCTGGCGCCGGCGGCCTCGCCGTCGATCCACAGCTCGCCGCCAGCGGTCACGGTGGCCGTGGTGGCCGCGGTGATGCCGAGAATGGTGACCTCATTGCTCAGCACGCCGAGCTGGCCGGGTTCCGCGCCGGTGACGGTCGCGAACTCGAACTGCGCCGGTTTAGTGACCGCCGGGTCGGTGCAGGCGGTTAACACCGTCAGGACCATCAGGGCCAGCGCCCAAACGAATCTCCGGGTTCGCAACATCCTCGTCACCTTTCCGGCGCTCACTAGGTTGGTGAGCGGTCACCGAATGTTCTGTCACGCCAAATCGGCGCCAGAGGCCAGCCTGGACCACTAATTGTGGTGGCTTGGCCCGTGGCCGTGTGGCCCTAAGCCCTCAGCGGATGCGGCCTTGCTCGCGAAGCCGCTGAATCGCTTCCTGCTGCATCTCAATGGGGTTGAACTCGCCTGCACCACCGATAACAGCGTCACAGTCGACCTGGTCGCGAACGATGCGCGGTCCACCACCGGGGCCCTCGTCCACGACAAGACCCTTCGCCTCGAAGGCGAGGCCAGCAGCTAAGTCCTCGGCCTCGGTCAAGCAATTGTAGGCGATGTGCACAGTTGCCACGTCGGGTTGGCCCCTATGTTCAGGCAGTCCAGGAACCCCTCCGGCTGCCGGGAAATCGACATTGTCAATCAAGGGGTCGAAGCTGGTGAAGTAGTTCCCCTCCAGCGACACCACCCACAGGTTATCGAAGTCCTCAAGCGGAACTATTGCTGGGTCCTGTAGGAAGTTGTTATCCAACTCTAACCAACCCATGGCCGGCATATTAGCCAGTACAGACGCATCTTCTATCCGGTTGCCGCTAAGCCTCAGAACCTGTAGTCCGGTGATGCCTGCCAGCGGCGAGATGTCCTCAATGTCGTTGGCTATGAGGTAGATGACGTTGAGCGAAGTCAGACCAGATAGCGGAGACAGGTCACTTATGTTGTTCTCGCTCAAGAACAGCTGCTCTAACGTGGGGATGCTCGCTAGTGGGCTCAAGTCGGTTATGCCGTCCAAGTGGTCATCTCTTGTAGGGCCGTTGTCCCACACTTCGAGAATCCGCAGGCCGGGGTGGCCGGCTAACGGCGAAAGGTCAACAACCTGGTTCTTGTCAAGGTTCAACTCTTCCAGTGCGTCGAGACCCGAAAGTGGCGCCAGGTCCGACACGAGGTTCCAGTGAGCGTTGAACTGAACCAAGTTTGCGAAGTGCTGCATGCCGACTAAAGACTCGATGGTGCCCGGCGCGTCGATATGGTGGCCTGTGTTCCACGCCGTAACTGCCAGCGCATCGCCACAGGTGATCTCGTCGGTGGGGCCCGGCGGGAAGAACTGACTGAAATTGGCGCGCAACTCTGAGTCGGCAAAGGTTATGACGTCTTCCGGATTCTGGCAGACCCAGAGGGGCACGTCGAGGGCAACGGAAGCGGAGCCCTCAATCTCCGTCTCGGAATCCGTTGCCGTAAGGACGTAAGTAATCTGGGGAAAGCCGTTTGGAATCGTGACAGCGAACTCAGCCGCAGTTACGGGAGTCGAGACGGTAGCTGGGATGGTCGTGAGCGTCAGACTGTCGTACTCGCCCGAATCGACCGACCACGTTAGCGTGATCTCTTGACCTGGCGTGGCTTCAGAAAGGCCCACAGGAACCGTCTCCAACGATACTACTAGGGCCCCTGCTTCGCGTGTGGTGACGCTAAAATCGGCCTCGAAAGTCCCGACCGTGACAGTGGCAACAACCGTTTCGTTAGGTTCAGTACTTGCGGTCACCCGCACTGCGAGGGTGTCGCCAGCGACAACCGGCGCCGCGGCGCCTTGGCCCACACCGTTAATGACAAGCTCGCCACCTGGCGTGACCGTCGCCCCCAGGGAACCCGAGAATCCGGCAAGTGAAACCTCGTTGCTGGTCACCGCCGAGCCCGGCAGCGCGTCAGAAACCGCGTTGAACTCGAACGGAATAGGCCCATTCGAACTCGGCGGTGTGCAACCCACCAGAATCGTTAACAGACTTACAGCGACCGCACTCAAGATGCGCTTCAAGCCAAGCGTACTCATTGCCTTACCTCTTTCTGTTGGACGACTCATGGTCGCTGAGCGAAGTCCTATTTGGTGTTGAGCCCACCTGTCAGGCCCAACTTGGCCCTCCAGAAGTTCTATTGCTAGTTGTTGAGCAATATTACCCTGCGTTTTGCTCCGCGTCAGGCGCACGCATCAACCTACGCGATTTGGCCGGGTTCCCCATCGCGATGGCGTCGCTGGGAACATCCTGATAGACAACGGAGCCAGCAGTCACCTTTGAGCCGTCGCCAACCGACTTCGTTGGGTTCACAGTCGCCCGCGTTCCCAAGAACACGCGTTCGCCTAGCCTGCCGCCACCGTTCACCACAGAGTAGGGCGAGAGCGCAGCACATCGACCAACAAAAGCATCGTGAGCAACAGAGGCGTAGAAGTGAACTTGGACGAGTTCCCCAACTACAGCCGAGGCTCCTACAGAGGCGAATGGAGCGATGACGCTGCCAGCACCGACAGTCGCCGAAGACGCGACATACGCGCGGGGGTGCACGACTGTCTCGAACCTTGCTCCCGCCTTAAGGAAGCGTTCTGCTATACGTGCACGAGCGTTCGGCTCACCGACCGCAAGAACGAACGCTTCTCCAGGCGTCGGCTGATAACTCGTGATAGCGCCAAGATGCGCGGTGCCAGCCGGCAGCTTCAACTCCATTGGATCGCGGTCGTCGAGGAAGCCGCGAACCGTGAGCCGGCCCTCGTCAAGAACGTACTGCATTAGCTCTCGGGAGAATCCGCCGGCTCCAATAATCACTACGCCGCTACTGTCCTTAACTCTCACTGTTCACTCCTGTGCCAAGCACGCATCCGAAGTTTGAGGACGCCTCGATGCGCCAGTATGCCGACTGGCATCTGACGCCAACATTACCGGACGCGACCTAATCTTTCTCCACCATTAGCACGCCCGTGGTCTATAAGCTGGCGGCCCTGTTCAGCCTAGTTGGACCGGCTGCAGACTCGAACCGCCGGAATCTGTGTCAAAGTGCCTTCGAGGATCAAGCTGACATGTCAAGCAGCCACATTGGGCGAACCATTACTATCACGGACTGGCCTAGGCGTGTTCGGAGCATGTCTCGACTTGGGCTGTTGCTGTTTGCTGTCCTCCTCCCACTAGAGAACGTTTTTCGCATACCCGTGCTCGGAAGCCTGGGCCGCATCAGTGGCATCATCCTGCTCTTGCTTGCATTGCCATCATTCTTCGTCGGGCGGAAACTGCACTTGCGGGCACCCTCACTAACGATAGTGATTTTGGGGGCTTTCACTGCCTGGGCCGCTGCGAGCTTGCTCTGGTCGACTGATACCGGCCGCACAGTGGCGTACACTAGCACCGTAATTCAGCTCTTCCTACTCACGAGCATCGTCTGGCACCTATGTCGTACGGATGCCGAGCGATTACTAGTTTTCCAAGCCTACGTTGTTGGCGCGTGTGGCGCGATTGTCAGCGCACTCTGGAACATGTTTAACGGCGTCGAGGCGGTCTATGGGCGCTACTCTGCAACTGGAACCGATCCCAACGACTTCGCGTTGATGGTCGTCCTAGCAATTCCGATGGCTTGGGAGCTCGCTAGTCGCGGTGCGAGCCGGTTCGCCACCCTCAACTTCGCCTACCTTCCAGTTGCTGTCGTGGCAGTAATCATCTCCGGATCACGAGGCGGAGCGATAGCGTTATCCGTTGCCTTGCTCGTAGTACCATTCGGCTTCAGGCATCTAACGCGTAGGAGCCGCCGCAAGCTTTACGGTATCGCCCTACTCGGAATATCTTCCATTCCCTTCCTATGGTCCCGGCTTAGCACTTTCGTTGGCCAGAACCTTGATAGGTTGAGGAACACCGCCAGTGATGCTGTTAGTGGCAGCCTGAATGTACGCGATGTCATCTGGGCTTATGCCGCTGATATCTTCGGCGACAACCCGATCCTGGGCGTGGGCGGTGGCGCCTTTATCTCAGCACTTGAGTCTGAGTCAGGAATGGCGGAGCTAGCGCATAACACGCTACTATCCGTGGCTGTGGAACTCGGCATCGTGGGGTTGTGCCTGTTCGCTACCGCTCTCATATCTACGGTACTGCCGCTGCTGCGTTCCAAATCACGGTACGCCGTACCCAGCCTGCTGTTGGTCACTATTTTGGTAGTCGGCAGCTTAGCGCTCACATGGGAGATCCGGAAACCTACGTGGATCGTCCTTGTTCTAGCCTCCGCATACAGCCCGGTGATACTTTCAAGAATCGCGAGGCGAGATGACCATATTAGGGTCGAGCCGCCCCCTGAGAACGCTCAAGTGCCCTACTCCTAGCGCTAGCTTCGGGTCATGTCATACTTGCCGCGATGAGTGCTCGTGTTGGCAGCGATCCCTTGAGAATCGGGTTGTTCCTACCTTCTCTGACATTCGGTGGCGCCGAGATCGTAACCTTGAACCTTGCGGAGGGCCTGCTCGAGTTAGGTCACGAAGTCGACATACTTCTAGCCAGCAAGACAGGTGATCTCCTTTCCAAGGTGCCGGACGGCGCGCGAGTAGTGGACCTCGCCTCGCGCCGTACGCTGACAGCCACGGTCCCACTAGCCCGCTACTTAAGAACTGCGAAGCCTCACTTGCTGGTCGCAGCGATGGGTCATGCGAACATCGTGGCGATGTGGGCACGTCGCTTAGCCCGGAGTCCCGTGAGGGTGGTGCTAACGGAACATCGTTCGGCGCCTGAGGCCTCGACTTCCGCTGTTGAGACGGTATTCAGACGATTGGCTCGCTTCGAGTATCCACGCGCTACGGCGCTAATCGCTGTTTCTAACGGGGTTGCCGACAACGTCGCCACCGTGAGCGGGGTCAGCCGCAACCGAATCTCGGTCGTATACAACCCTGTGCTTTCGTCTTCGTATTGGAAGCAGTTGAACGCCTCTCTAGAACACGCTTGGTTCGAACCTGGCGGCGAGCCGGTTGTCCTGGCGGTGGGTAGGCTCGTATCCGATAAGGACTTCGGCACACTCATCCGGGCTTTCAAGTTGGTACTCCGGGAACACCGCGCCAAACTGCTGGTCCTGGGCGAGGGTGAGTTGAGAGGTGAACTCGAGTCCCTAATCCATGAACTGGAGTTGGATGACTGCGTCGCGCTACCGGGTTTTGAAGCCAACCCATACAAGTTCATGGCGGCGTCAGCAGTGTTCGTTCTATCGTCAGTGTCGGAGGGTCTGCCAACCGTGCTCATAGAAGCAATCGCAGCCGGGACGCCGGTGGTGTCTACAGATTGTGTTAGCGGCCCAAGTGAAATACTTGCTGTGGCTAAGGTTGGTGAGTTGGTTCCGGTCGGCTCTCCTGACCAAATGGCACGCGCAATCAGTTCTGTGCTAGATCAGTGGCCCAATGCAAAGCCCCCTGCACCTAGGCTCGAGCCCTTCATGCCGGCGGTGGCGGCGTCCCGTTACCTGGACGTGGCGTTCGGCAAGTTGGATGTGTTGAGCGATTCTAGTGCGTGAGGTTGCCGAGTGTAACCGCCGCTGTGAAGCGGCTTACACGGGGCTAGACTATCATGGCTATACCTGGTTGCGCCGGAGTCACTTGTGCTAATAATGGGCCTCGCGGCACCGGAGATGCCGGGCACAGGCTGTTTCCTGTTTCATCGGCCCCACCGCATGATAATGAACTGGAGCTTGTTTCTGAGATGAGTGACACAACGCAGTCTGCAGGCATCGATTGGGCTCCATGGCCCACTTACGACGAGGCCGAAATAGATGCGGTGGCGACCGTCCTGCGTTCTGGAAAAGTGAACCAGTGGACCGGTACCGAGGTCACCAGCTTCGAAGCCGACTATGCAAAGCACTTGGGGCGCAGTAACGCGGTCGCAGTAATGAACGGCACCGTAGCGCTTGAGTTGGCACTAATCGCACTTGGAATAGGCGAAGGCGACGAGGTTATCACCACGCCGCGGACCTTTATCGCTTCTGCCAGCGCGGCAGTCGTTCGAGGTGCTCGACCGGTGATGGCAGATGTTGACCGTGAAAGCGGCAATATCACTGCAGAAACGATTTCCGAAGTCATAACGCCGCGGACAAAGGCCATAATCGTAGTTCACCTTGGGGGGTGGCCGGCTAACATGACTGCCATCCAGGACCTGGCAGCTAGTCACGGAATTGCCGTTATTGAAGACTGTGCCCAGGCGCATGGCGCCAGGCACCGAGGCAAGTTGGTCGGGTCGTTCGGAGATGTTGCGGCCTTCTCGTTCTGTCAGGACAAGATAATCACGACAGGGGGTGAGGGCGGTCTAGTTGCCCTAGACGACGACTCTGCGTGGAAGAAAGCTTGGTCTTACAAGGATCACGGGAAGGGGTACGATACCGTCTTCCATAAGGCCCACGGTCCTGGCTTCAGGTGGTTGCACGACTCGTTCGGAACGAACTGGAGGATGACCGAAATACAGGCCGTTCTAGGCCGACTCCAGTTGAAACAGCTCGAGAAGTCAATCGCGGCCCGGAATCGTAACGCTGATGCGCTCAGATCGGCTCTTGCAACGCTGCCTCTTCTACGGATTCCCACCGTAAACGTTGACGACGTGCATGCGTACTACAAGTTCTACGTTTACGTTGAGCCGGATGGATTGGCGGCGGATTGGAGTCGCGATCGAATCCAGAACGAGATTGCAGCCCACGGCATTCCGGTTACATCAGGGAGCTGTAGCGAGATTTACCTTGAGGCTGCTTTCGAAGGGAGTTCGCTAGCCTCTCCCCCATCAAAACGACTACCGGTGGCGAAGGAACTGGGAGAGACGTCTCTTATGTTCCAAGTCCACCCGGGCATAACCGAGAATCAGTTGGATATGGCGGCAGATCTAATTCGCTCGGTAGTGTCGCGAGCAACGCGCTGACCTCTTTTAACGCGATCGACCGGTCAGGTGATATCTTCGCGCCTAGACCGCAAATTTAGTACCCGAAATGGAGCGCGCTGTTCGTGACTGAGCAACAGACAATTCGAATCAGTTTCAGAGATGCGCTGATTTTCGTGCTTCGCGGGCTTCCCGCTGCATTAATCTTGGCAACGGCCGCTGCGGCCGTTGTTTACGTACTATCGCGGAATCCAGAACCCATATACAGGTCGACTGCCATCCTCTTAGCGACGCGCCCCTCGTCTGGGTTCGCGAGTGTTCCAAGCATCATCGCCCCATCACAGGTGGACCCAGCAATCTACAGGTCGGCCATTGTTCAAGGCAACCTTATCTCGCAAGCCCTTAACCGAATGCTAGGCAGAGCCCCCTCTGCCCAAGAAGTGGAAACATGGAGAGAGCGCATACGAGTGCGCGTTGACGAGAACTTGGTTTCTGGTCTTGTTCACATAGAGGTAGAGGCCGAGTCCCCCGAATCCGCGGCCACTATGGCCAACGCTCTGGTAGACGCGCTGTTAACTTGGGACAGAACGCGCGTAGGGCGCAACATCCAGGCGACATTGAGTTCGCTAGATAGGTCAATCGTCTTGCTCGGCGCTCAGATCAGGGCAGCGGAGGAGGCGGACGATCAGACGACATTGATCACATTGGAAGCGGCACGTGATCAACTCATCGAAGAACTACGCTCCGCCGAGGCGCTAAACCTGTCTGCCGTAGTTCTGGGACTTTTGGAGCCTTTCCGTGACGCCGCGCCTGACCCTGAACCTGTGAACGACAGAGCCGCGTTCCTAACCGCAGCGAGCTTCGCAGTCGTCTTTATCCTCACTTACGTGGCGCTCGTTGTGTTGCGGCTTACGGACCCGAGAGTAAGGGCAGCAGACGACGTGATTCGCACTACCGGAGCTGAGCCGCTGGCAGTCATACCTGGCCGGAACGCCTTCGCGCCAGAGTTCCAGCTAGCGATCAGCCGTGTCGCCTTGTCATTGCGTTCAGTTCCCAGGGGCCCGGTAGGCCAGGGTCTCGAGAATCCCACCGGACCCGGGCTAGTTCTTGTCACGTCACCAACCGCGGTTGGCGCCAAGCATGCGTTGTCAACGAGTCTTGCGGAAGCATATGCACGTGGCGGCTGGCGGACCCTGCTGGTCCTAGCCGACCCAACATCCTTGTCCGATCGTGTCTTGCCCTCCCTAAGGAACGCCTCCATGTCCATGATGGACTTGGCTCAAGGTTCGCCGATCCTAAGGCCGACGGTCGTGAAACTGAATACGGGAGTGACCTTGGAAGTTGTCCAAATCACCCATGACACGCTACCAACAAGCTCACTTGGCCCACTCGCGCAACGCCTAGCATCCAGCCTCCTTGAATGGAAGCACGATTTTGAAGTAATAATCCTCGACACACCAGCCCTCTCACAGGCGAACTTCTCGCTTGCCTTATCTGAAGTAACCGACAACGTGATACTTGCGGTTCTTAGAAATCAAACTCCGCACCTTGTACTACAGAACACGCACCAAGACTTGGTTCGGGCAGGATTCCGGGGCGTGGGAACGGTTCTATTCTTGGAGAAGCGCCCAATCAGGAGAGACGAGAGCGCGTCTTCCCCAATACCTTCCAGGGACGCTTCACGTCGTCCTGAACCTAGAGAGGCGCGAGAGCCGGGCGCGAGAGTTGTTTCGGCTCAGCCTCGCAAGCGCTAGGCGCTGACTGGGTGCGTGGCTTCGTCCACATAGCATCCTACTGGCAGCTAAAGGTTAGGCCTTTCGCCTGAGTAGCGCCAGCACATGAGTCCTGTTCATAGCGATGACAACAACCACGTAAACCAGCCCCCCAATCAACACCTGCACAACCAGTTCGGGGCCTCCAACCCATCGGCGTGTCAGGTAGAGCGCCCCTGCCATTGCGACGGAAGCTAGAACGATTGACCCGATGGACCTGCTTATGAACCTGGTTCTAAAGGGGAGTTTGAAAGATGAGCGCCCGAACCACCAGGCCATCAAGGCTGCTACCCCGTATGCTAGGACGGTCGAGTAAATCGCGCCTTGCAGTCCAAGGACTGGAATCCAAAGAACATTTAACACCACGTTGAGTACTACCGTCACGAGCATGATCCACAGCTGCTTGATCGTGTCGTGCCCCAACTGGAAAGCAAGATCCAAGTAATAGCTCTTGACGCCAGCTATCAGCGCCGCCAACGCGATCCAAGGTAGCACCGCCTCGGTGGCAGTCCGGAAGTCCTGCCCCACCATGACAGCAGCGATGTTTGGGGCCAGGACCGCCATCCCCACTGCTGCAGGCAACCCGAACAGAAGCAAGAGGGAGAGCGTCTTCTCCAACTCGTTCTTTGCGGCTGCCGCTCCTTGGTTTTCCAACGCGGTCACCACGAGCGGATAGGCGGCGAGGTTCACGATGCTGAGGAGCATCCCTATTCCGTAATTTGCAAGGTCATACCCAACTGCATATGTCCCGGCAACGCCACGGTCCAAGAACGCTGCGAGCATGAACCTATCCGAGGTAGCAACGATGAACCCTAGCGTTGCGGTGGTGGCCAATGGCAAACCATACCGGACAATAGCGCCTGCAAGAGACGCATCGTAGGGGCCACGAATCGCTTGCGCCCATGCACGAGGTGCTCCAAGTACCACTAGAGCAAACGACATTGAGACAATGAGCCCGAACAGTAGGCCTTGCGCCCCCCAGCCAGCAATCGCCAGACCGGCTCCAACCAGCAGCGTCATGACGGCCTTGATCCCTGCATATAGCCCATAGCGCATCGGGGCCAAGGATGAGCGTACCCATTCCAAGGTAACTTCGAAGACGCCCTGAACAACGAACAATGCGATCCCCAAGTACACGAGTTGCTCTAGCGTCTCGTCGCGAATTACTAGACTCGCAACCAACGCTCCAACGAGTCCGACAACACCTACAACTGTGAGCATGATTCGGATGATCGTGGAAAGCGTTCGGGTCTGGTCAACGTCAGCCCTCGGCAGAAACCGCAGCAGTGCCAGCCTGAGCCACTGGAGAAGAAGCGCATCTGCCGTGCCGACGGCGGTGACGACTAGCGTGTACTCGCCGAACTGTTCAGGCGACAGTAGTCTCGTGAAAACGGCGAGGGAGGCGAAGTTAATGAGGCCTGGCAGCCCTCTCCCTGCGGCATAGATAAGACCATGGCGAACGAGCATCGCCGACAGCCTAACCGCCAGGCGCGTCTTAGCAATGCTACTGAAACCACGGAACCCATAGTGGGGCCAAAGCATTGGGCGGCCCGCATTTGCGGACCGCCCACACAAAGACCGATTCGGCCTAGCTTATTGAATCATCGAGAGGGCGCGACCCATATCGAAGAGCGGGTTGTCCAACGCGGTCGCCCAGGTGTCCGGGTACTGAAGCGCGCCCAGGTCTGGCGCTGAGCCTGAGTACGGCAGTCCCGCGTTCACGCCGGCGTTGATCGCAGCGCTCGACGACGAGAGTGAGAGGAACGCCGGGTTCGAAGGGTCCGTGCTTGCGAATCCTATGTTGCTGATACCCAAGGTCCAACTGTTGTTTATACCGGTACCGCCGTTCATGCTGGCGCTTCCGGAAGCCGAAACGTTGTTGCGGTAGGTCGTGGTAGAGGTGCCAACGAAGTTGTTACTGCCGTTATTGAACGAGGTGTTGTTGCTAACGGTAACTTCTCTGGCGCCGTTGCTGTGGAAGCCGGCGGCCTTGTTGTTGAAGGCTATCGAACGGACCACTGTTGAGTTACTCGCCGCGACCGGGCCACCGAGCTTGAAGCCGTTACCGTTACCGTAGGCGCCACGACCGTTAGAGAAGCTGATGCAGCCGTCTACCAGGCTGTTGGTGCCCTTCCACAGATCGACACCATCATCCGAGTTGTAGTAGGAGACACAGTTGATGATTCTGTTCCGGTCGCCCGAACTGATACCTATGCCATCAGCATCCTGACCGGGTTGGCCGTAGCTGTTGTTCCTGTCGAAGTTGTCGTAGGTGATGAGGTGCTCGATGCTGTTGCGGCTGGAATCGATCAGCTGCATCCCACTTCCGTGGTTCCCGTGCGTGATGATGCTGATGAATCTGTTGTCGTGTGAGTTGCTTAGAAGTATGCCCTGGTTCGGGCTGTGCGAGACCTCGAAGTTGGCGAAGATGTTCCAACGCACGTTATCCACGAACACGCGGTCGTATGCGCCTCCGGGGGTCAAGCTGCTGCCGTCCAGCACCGCCCACTCGCCTGGGTACGAAGCCCAGATTATCGGGTTGCTCTCAGTACCTGACTGCCTGAAGTTGACGTGGACCGGGTACGTGCCGCCACGCATGTAAACCACGTCACCGGCTCGTGCGATCTCTGCAGCGCGGCGCAGGGTCGTTGGCTGGATTTCTGAACGACCCGAGTTGCTTGCGTTGCCTTGAGGTGAAACGAAGAGCGTGGCTGGTGGCAGGTCGAATCCCAGATCTGCGCCGGGGTTGCCAGGATCAGGGGAAGGCGTCGGGGTGGGCGTGGGAGCAGGCGGGTTCGGGGCCGGCGTGGGGCTCGGGGTGGGTTGAGGCTGTTGACCGGCGAAGACCTTAAGGTCACTGAAGGTGGCGATGGCGGCGGCCGGGGAGTTGGCATTAGCAGCGACAGCAAAACCGATCAGTACTGGGCCTGATGTTGCAAGGCGATGGCTCGAGAACCTAGTCCAGCTGACTCCGTCACTCGACAGCTCTGCGACTACTTCGTCGTTATTCCGACTCAACCTGAGCCACTCGGCCGACGCAGAGCGGTCCGGATCCCAGGCAATGACTTGGGTGTTGGACCCGTTCTCGGATCGCGCCTGCATGACTGCGCCGTTGCTACCACTTATGTGAACCAGAACGTTCCTCGCCGCAGGATCCAGGCTCTCGCGAATCATGATGCCGGCCTTACTCCACTCGCCGGGGGCATCGAAGTCGTCGAGTCGCGCTTGTAGATAGCCGTTGTCTTGAAGCTCTGTGTAAACGAACACGAACTCGTCGCTCACACCGAAGATGTCGGTGCCCGTTCCCGACACCGTTACGCCTTCGGCCGACTCCTCGCCCACGAACTCGACGTTACTATCGGGGCTCGGATCAGCATATCCGACGGTGGTCCAATCCCAATCCGAGACCTCCGGCGCGGCCGGGTCTAGCCCAGTAGCTTGCTGCGGTGTGGAGCATGCACTAAGAATGAGCATAATTGCGGCTAGAATCATCACCACTAGAGTAGGCTTATTGCTTGCTTTGACTGTGCTCGCGCCAGCATTGGCTGTAGCGCTGCCTTCAGCGTGAGGTCTTCTCATAGACCTTAACTCCTCGTCTGCTGAAGCAACCACTCTTCTTGGGGCCGGTTGCATCACTCGCTCCACGCGTCCCTTGATGCCCAGATTGGGTGCCGCGCTTCAAAGCTTCCGGAATTGTGCGTTCCGCTTCCAGCTGCCGAAGGACGTCGTAGTCTCAGCCGTCCTTTTAGTATTGGCGGTCTCGCGCAAGTGGCCAAACTCGGCCATACATCGAAACTCTGCTGGTAACTGGGTCCGCCTCAACCCTTGGGAGTAAGCCTAATTCCCTAGTATGAGAAATTGCTTTGACCCCGATGTGGACCCTGATAGTGAAACTATTCACCGCACTAGGTGTCTGTGGCCCTGGTCACAGACACCAGGATGCGCGTTGTTGCCGAGAAGTAGAAGGCTTGGATGGGGCAATCTCCAACCCATCGCCTTCGGGCCGGTTCTACGTGGTCTGAGTGTACGAAGCTGCTGGTCGCTGGCCAAGCGCTTTGAAGTAGTTTGGGGAATCAAGTTTGGTGTTACCCATGCAGCAGTGCTCGAATTGAGAGGCAAGAATGTCGTTTGAAAACCGTGAAGCCCAAACCGCTTTCCC
>Ga0265293_10007508_pt1 | contig 16726 bp, 14 predicted proteins | sample Munlanlewell138R_FD_192505 | JGI IMG/M metagenome (GOLD analysis project Ga0265293, IMG submission 192505) | Leachate microbial communities from a municipal landfill in Southern Ontario, Canada - Leachate well 138R | ecosystem: Engineered > Solid waste > Landfill > Unclassified | place: Canada...
CTGCTGTTTGTTGCTGTAATATCACATTTCCCAAATAATGTCTTATCGTGGGATATTTTTGGGTATTACCTTTATCTACCGCTTTTATTTATTTATAATGATTTAGGCCTTAGGGATTTAACTATTATTAACCAGATCATTGACACCTATCAAAACACATCCTCACTTTATCAGGCAATGCCTGGTGTGGATGGACGCTGGGTTTTGAAGTACCCGATGGGGATGGCTTTACTTTATTCGCCCTGGTTTTTTATTGGACATATTTGGGCCGAATTCTCCACCTTTCCAGCTGATGGTTTTTCTTATCCCTATCAGGCAAGTCTTGTTTATGGGAGTTTTGTTTATACGGTTATCGGCTTGATTATTTTATGGAAATCACTTCATCGGTTTTTCAAACCGGCTACTGTATCGGCTATCCTGATTTTGATCGTTTTTGGAACGAATTACTTAGTGCATACGGTATTTCATGGTCAGGGTTTGATGTCGCATAATTACTTGTTCACCGTATTTGCTTTTATCCTTTATTTTACCATCAAATGGCATGATAAGCCGGGTATGAAATATGCCATTGCACTAGGGATTACTATTGGTATCGCTGCTTTATCTCGTCCTACAGAACTGTTAGTCATAATTATACCTATTTTGTGGAATGTTAAAAACAAAGCGGATTTTATCACAAAAATTCAACTTTTGAAAGAAAACTGGAAAAATGTACTCGTAGCCGCTTTGATTATTTTGTTTTTTGGTTCATTGCAATTGGTTTATTTCAAAATTCACACCGGAAAATTTTTATTTAACAGTTACGGGAATAATGCAGGGGAAGGGATGGAATTCTTAAGCCCATACTTATTACAGGTGTTATTCAGTTTTAGAAAAGGATGGCTGGTTTATACGCCAATTATGATCTTCGCTTTGCTTGGATTCATCACGCTTTACAAAAACAAAAAGGCACAATTTATTAGTGTTTTCGTTTTCTTCCTGTTTTCATTTTATGTTGCTGCAAGTTGGTCGTGCTGGTGGTATGCTGAATGTTTTAGCCAGCGTGCTTTGATTCCGATGTATGTGTTTTTAAGTCTTCCACTTGGATCGCTCATTGAGCACGTGTTTAAAAAACAACAGAAATTTTTCCGGGTTTTATTCGTGCTTTCCTTGACAGCCCTACTATTACTTAATCTCTTCCAGAGTTGGCAGTTTCTAAACGGAATAATACATGCCTCGCGTATGACTAAACCCTATTATAGTAGTGTTTTCTTAAAATCCAGTATTCCACCTGGTGCAACTGAAAAATTATTAGTAGATCGTTTAAAATCACCTCAAGAACTTTTAAATTCAGGAAGAGTTTATAGATCGGTTGTATTAGGTAATTATGATTTTGAAAATGAAGGTATTGTTCCTGATACAAATATAGTAAGTTGGTCGAATGGGAAAGTGTTTGAGCTAAACAAACAGCATCAGTTTTCACCAAAATTTGATATCGCCTATAAAGATTTAAATGTAAAGGAATATGGTATATTAAGGATTAACGCGAAAGTTTTTCCAATGACATCAGCTGATGCCAACCCGCTTGTTTTTACAGCAACATTTATGCACGATGGTTATGCGTATTCCTATTTTGGTAAGCAACTAGATGAGCAAATGCTTCGGCTAAATACATGGAATGAAGTTGAGTTCTACTACCTGACACCGGAAGTGAGAAAGTTTTCTGATCTGTTTAGGACAACATTTTGGTTGAAAGGCGAACACCCTGTTTATATCGATGATTTTAAGGTCGAGTTATTTATGGAAGAGGAGTAAATGCTTTATGGGTTTTTTATTTGAAGCTATCAAATTAATAATCAGGTTTTATACTCGCCAACTAAAGCTTTGCCAGCTTGATTTTTAATGATTTCATAATGGCATTCTCTTCATTTTTAATCAAATAAACCTTCAAGTAGTTATGCTGAAGTTTTGAAGAATCTATCTCTAAACTAATTTGTGCAATTCCCTCATAGTTATTAGAGGTGAATTCAGTAAAAAGGTGTTTGCTGGTAGAGTACATCTTTTTACCAGCTGAATCCTCAACGAGTACAACCAATCGATCGATGCCTTCTTCGAAATTGACCTGGTAAACAAATTGCAAAAGGTGTTTTTGGCTGCTGTTGTCAATTTCAGGCAATAATATCTTATCGATAAGTACCATATCATTTAAGTCAGGGTTAAGCAGTTCTTGATCCGTGATTGTTTTACGGAGTATCCACTGATCGGCTTTTATATCGTAGGTTTTCTGCCAGAAAATCCCTTCGTATTTTGGTGCTGTTTTCAGAAATACCTTCCAAAAACGTTCTTTATTCATCTGGTCCCATTGAAAAATATAGTGTTTATATTGAAAACTTTGTATAACCGCCAGGTAAATAAGTAAAACAAAAAAGATCAACGAAAGTGGCTTTGCGAATCTAACTTTCAGCCGGTAAAACGAACTGCCAAATAAAGCAAAAACAGCATAATAATCAATCATTACCCGGCTGCCAAAACTGGCACCGTAATACCACATCCACCAGCTTGATAATATATAAATCACGACTAATATTGGAATTAGAAAACTAAAGAGCTTCCAATACTCTTTCTTGATGCCAAAGCCAATAAAGCCCAGCAGCATGAGTATAAAAAATGCTGGTGCATAGATAAAAAAGCCCTTTTTGTAGCTAAATAAAAACTTTAGCATATTGGGTTGGCTCAATATAAAACCTTCTTCCTGATAGGGTTTTACGTAAAAACTCCCCGTTTGTATATACCAAATCACAGGCTGGATAGCAACAACGGCCAGGCCGAGTAGAACAGCAATTATCAAGCTGTGCTTTTCGTTGGTGAAAAGCGTTTTCGCGCTTTTAGCAAAGGCTGCCCAACTATCAAAAAGAAAGGGGATAAAGAAAATAATCAGTCCATTTGCAGGCCTGATCAAAATAATCATGCCAGCCGCAAAGCCCGCTAAATAAAGCTGTTTTTGTTTTTTGTCTTGGCTATATTTTGCCATACAAAGTAAAAACAAGCTCACAAAAGCAAACGAATAAACATGGCTAAAGGAAGGCAGGCTGTTGATATAAACCATCATGGAGCCGCCGAACAAAACAACCAATTGTATTACAAATATATAGAATGCCGGAATATGGTAAATTTCAAGCAGCTTTCTCATAAACCACAACCCAATAAACGAATAGAAGATGGCAGCGTAAAAAATAAAATCTTGGTAGATAAGGCCGTAGCCGTCGGCATTAATTTCCGAAGAATGGCTAGCCATAAAATGTGCTGCCAAAAAAAAGGGAGCCTGTGCCACGGCTGTTCCAACAAAATATTTATCAACTCTGTTGCCATTTACGGTGGGTAAATAGCCGGCACTGCTTATTTTATGGTTGTAGAAATCAGTTACTAAAGTATCTGTGTAGTGGAAATTTAAATCCTTGTATATAAAAATCGCAGGCAAATATTCATAATAACCTTTCCCGTCGGCTAATATTACCGGTCTATCGTTTTTCAGGTAGTTATTGATGAGGAGCAGCAACAAAAAGATTACAACGAGCTCCTGAATAAACCGAAATTCACTTAAGTATTTCATAACGAAATTTTATTTCGCATGTGCATAACCACGAGTTATTTGCTCCATAGATTAAATTTCAGTACACACCAGATTGCCCTAAAACCATCTTGCCAGCTAATTTTTTTGCCTTCGGCATAAGTGCGGCCATAATAGGAAATACCTACTTCGTATATGCGGATTTCTTTTATCCGGGATATTTTCGCGGTTACTTCCGGCTCGAATCCAAAGCGGTTTTCTTTTAATTTAATAGACTGGATAATTTCACGCTTAAACAATTTGTAGCCCGATTCCATATCTGTCAGGTTCAGGTTGGTAAACACATTGGATATGCTGGTCAGGAATTTATTGCCGATAGAATGCCAGAAAAACAAGATGCGGTGTGGGTTTCCGCCAATAAAGCGGGAGCCGTACACCACATCAGCCATGCCCTCAATCACCGGGCCTAGCAGCCGAGGATAATCCCGCGGATCGTATTCGTGGTCGGCATCCTGAATCAAAACATAATCACCGGTAGCCGTTTCAATGCCTTTGCGCAGGGCAAAACCCTTTCCACGATTTGGAGATGAAGCGATGCTGATCAGCTTTACTTTTGGGTTTAGCTGCTGCCAATCTGCTACTTTTTTCAAGGTGTCATCCTTAGAAGAGTCATCAACCAGGATTATTTCTGCATCAATCGAGTTGACAGTCAAGCTACTAACCACCTTGTCCAACACCTGCTGAATGGTGGCTGATTCATTATAAGCGGGAATGATGATGCTTAAAAGCGGGCTTTTACTCATATTAATTATCTTGTTTTAATGGTGTGCAAAACTAAGCAATTTTAGGCTTTATTTTGGCTCAAATATATTGACCATAAAATTATCGATGAATATTTCTTGATCGTCTTTAACCCAAATATAGGTTTGAAACTGAATATCCTTTGCAGTTATTTCAGGACTCAGATAATCAATGGAAAAGCTATTCCAGGTGCCTGGTAATTGGTTTACTATGCCAAAACTTCTGTATTTAACAGGTTTTTCTTCGTATAAGTAATTTGCAATAAGAAAAATTTGATCGCCTCTCAGGGTATCAAAGCTCAAATAATCAAAACTTATGCGTGTCCAAATATATGCTTTGGTCGATAACTCGTAATGGAATACTTTAGGGCCAGGACTAAATGGCTGCTCTTTAAAAAGTTTGAAAACACGATTAGTACTATCAAATGGATCAGTAAATGCTGGGTAATCATTAAAATTATTGAAATAAAATGATTTAGACTGATAAATTGTTGTGTCGGGAATCTGGTTTTGTACAACATCATCAAGATACGGATCAATACTGAGTAACTTATAATCTTTAAAAGATTTGTTTAGCTTACCAAATATTCTAAAATAATATGCTTTTGTCATCCTTGATGGCACAATCATTTCATTGATAATCTGCCACCCTTGAATTACACTTAGCCAGATAAAAAAGAGCAAAAACAGGCCGGCCAAAACTTTTATTATACGTTTTTTTTGTAATAAAAAATGTATTAGAGCAGCCAATGGTAATGCCAAAACTGCATAAGACTGGATAAAAGCACGCCAACCATAGCTTACAAGGCTTGTGAATGAGGCAATTAAGAATAGGTTGAATAGAAAATGCAAAAGAATAGGCAGTGTAATAGCTTTGTGCTTTTTCCACAACGGAACAAAACCCAATAATGCAAAACCCATCAATGGCGCATAAAGAAACCAGCCCTTCCTAAAGCTGAACAGTACCCAGGCAAAACGTGGATTAGCAAAATCTAACCTGGATTGTGGATCGGTATAAGTGCTGTAAAAAACTTGGCCAGTATAGTTATAGAAATATAACATTTGCGGCAAACCAGCTAAAACTGTAAATGAAATTAGCAGCAACAACTGCTTGTAGTGTGTTTTGATAAGCTGAATTTTAGCTCTAAAACTGGCACTATCATAAACATTCCAGAAAACCGGAATAAGTACCGCAACAATATCACTGGGCCGGCTAACGATGATTAGCCCAAGCAAAAGCCCGATAAGTATCGCATAAATTGTTTTTTGCTGTTCATGCCAACGAATTGTAAACCAAAGTAGTAAAGCGTAAATGCCAAATAAAATGGTGTGCGGAGCTCCTGCATCATAAGTTGTCCAAAACAGTAGATTAGTTCCAAGATAAAGTGCGATTAAAGTCCAGCTTGTGGTTTTGTTATCAAAAAACTTTAACAGCACTTTGCGCGTAAATATCAGGCCTACAATTACATAAAACCAGGCGGCAACCATCATAGCCAATTGATAGGGATATGAAAAACCATCTGCCGGATAGGTGCTAAGGCCGGCTATTCCATGTCCTAAAAAGAAAAATGGAGATAGTAAAATAGCAATCCCATTAAAAAACCGGATAATATGATGCTGCCCTTCGGCTTGTAACTGGTAAAAGTTGGGCGTGTTCTGGTAGGTTTCATTGATCTTTTCGAGCCAGCTCAGATCGCTGATAGCCGGATCCTGATATATAAAAGTAGCCGGCAAATGCAAGTAAAGCCCGAAATAGTCGTAAAGCAACAAATTGGTTTGCTGATAACCGAATTTTAAAATGCCAAGTAGGATTATCAATCCCCAAACCGTAACTAAAGATTGTTTATTTGCCCTTTTTTGCAACATGCTTTATCATGCCAAAATGAAACAATAAGTATCAAAAAAACAATTAGTTTTTCAGAAATTTTAGCTTTTGAATAAGTCCATTTCCTTCCACCATAATTACATATTCACCATTTGGTAAATGCTTGATATTTATTGAATTAGTTTTGAGACCGTGCTGCTCAAAAACTATTCTGCCCTGTAAATCCAATATCCTGAAATGGTTAATGTTTTCAGGAAGATTTTCCAGGTATAAGAAGTCTTTGGCGGGATTGGGGAAAATCCTGAGTTTTTCCTCGCTTGCTTCGGCTAAGCCAACAAAAATATCCATGACAACGGTTTCCGTGATGTTTTCATCGGCAATGGTTAGCGATCCACTCACAGGCTCGTAAGCTTCTACATTTACTTCGTAAGTGTAAGTGCCCGGTTCCAAAGCCGTGAAAACTGTAATACCACTTTCATTAGTTAATTGCATATCAAGGCCTTCAAGCATAATTTCTGCTCCGGCTATTGGCATGTTTTCTTCGTCAGTAACTAAAAAAGTAAGGTCGAAAGTTTGTGCCTGCTGATTGGCAATTACAGTCCATGCTGCTGCTGCTCCGTGCGGTGTTTCCAGGTTGTAAATTACATCTGACGAAAAATCCTGTGCAATTTCTGATGCTGGATTGCCCATCACGCCCAGTTCAACGGTATAAGTTGGGATAAGGTTTTCAAGCGAAATGCCAGCAGGAATTTCTAAAGTAACTTCAAGCGCATCCATATCAATTTGTCCATCAATATCCATTTCAAGCTGTGGATTATTTTCAGCTAAAAGCGCGAATGAAATAAACTCAGCAAGCAAGGTTTTGATGGGCTCATAAGTAACAAGACCGAGCGTTGCATCATCAGCTTGATGAAAAATATAAGTTTCAGCAACAGCCACTTCATTAGTACCCCAATAGTTGCCAATGGCGTTAACATCCTGAGCCGTATTGTTGTAAAAAGCATACGTCTGGCCGCTATTTCCATTGTTGTAAAACACATTGCCGCCGGGATTTGTTGCGGTTCCCAGATCTATTGCAACTACTTCTTGTGATGTAATTCCCCAGAGGTTTCCGGCTATGATGTTACGGCGCACAACAGCTTTATTGCTCACATCAGCCCCATAAAAATTGAGACCGCTGCCACCCAAGCTTGGGTTGTTTTGGATATTGTTGTCTAAAATAATATTGTCTGTAATGCGGCTGCTGATATTGCTTCCGATTTGCGCGTAGCCATAGCGGTTATTGATGATGATATTGTCGGAAATAACGGCTTTGGTATCGCCCACGCCCACCAGGCTGTTAACGGAAATCCCGCCCACATTGTCATTAACACCTTCCACGTAATTGCCTACAATATATAGGGTATCATTTCCGCCGGGGCCTAAGTTGATTTGCGGGCGATTGCTGTTGTCGGTGGTGTTACCGATAAATTCGTTGTACATAATTTGCGGCGATCCCTCTGTATTAGCACCCGATCCAATGGCAGAGCGTGCGTTTTCTACAAAACGGCAGTAGCGGACAATGGGATTACAATTGCTATAATTGATTACATTAGAGGTGTTTGAGGAGCTGTTGTGGATAAAAGTGCAGTTTTCAAAAATTACTTCGCTTGAAATAAACTGTAGCCCGCCGCCATGCGTGATGCGCGTGTTTGCAAAATAGTTGGCTGGCGAATCTTCAAAACGAAGTCCTTTAAACTCCTGTCCGGCAGCAAGCGTGTCGATGGCAGTAATCACCACTTCGCCATTTTGCGGATTGGAGATAAAGCTACCCAAGAATTCAGGACGAATGCCTGATGCGATGCGTACTACAGCAGCATCAAGTATTTTCAGTGTATCAGTAGCCGAGATCGTCAAATCGCCATTTATAAAATAGGTTCCGTTATTTAAGCTTACAACGCCTCCACTTTGGCTAACCAAATCGTCTAAGCTGAAATCATCGCCATTTCCGGGTGTAACATATTGTGCTTGTGTGCTTAAGCTAAAAGCCAACACAAGAAAAATTAAGGTGTAGATTGTTTTCATAAAGCTGTATTTTTTGCGAAGTTAAACATTCGTGGATTTTTGCTTCATTTTTGTCTTTCTAATTTTCATAGAGCCGTACCACAACCAAAAGCCGGTGAGTGAGAAAAGTATAAAAGCTAGGCCCATCACCGTGGTGAAAAATAGCTTAAACACAGCTGTTTCCAAATCAAAATAATGGTCGAGCAGTGAGCCATCATGCAGGTGTTCGAGGAAATCGGAGCGCCTTCTACTGATTTGTAAAACCGCTGCCGTTGTGCCGTCTAATTGCACGCCCCAATAATGATTTTTAAACACAAATTTCACAACTCCTTGTTGTGGCCTGATATCGACGCGGTCTATTTCAGTAGATAATTCCGATGAAATATTATGGTGAAGAGCAAATATGGCTGTGTTTTTCAAGCTGTCAAGTGGCTGCCAGTTAGCCAAATCTGTTGAAACTCCTTTTTGAGTTTTGGGTAAAAGAAACCCCTTGCTGTCTTTTTTCCAGCCCAGTAATATCCCGGTGATAGCAATATTGAGGATAAAAACCATCAAAATCAAGCCGCTGCTTCTGTGTGTTTTACGAAACAGCCGGATGGTTTTCGCGCGTTTGGAAAAAGGAGATTTTTGCATTTAAAAAATTAAAAATTGAATTGCGAAAAATAGCTAAGACATTTTAAAACAGGTTCTTAAGAATAAAACTTATGTAAGAATTTGTTCTCGGCTAACAAATCAATAGCCATAAACCCGACCACTGATTTCTCTAATCTTTACCTGCATCACGCATACATTTTTAAGCGCCGGTTCGCTATATTTAACGGTGTTTTCAGTATAATGCTCCATAAGAATATTCAGTGCAGCTTGTTTTTCGGTGATGCCTTCCAAAAACTGTATTTCACCCAAAACCATCACCGAGCGGTATTTCATTGAATAGCTGCACGCCACTTCGGCATTTTGATAGCGCAATTTGTGATCGGCACTAAAAGTGATGCATACCTGCGGATTTTTTTTGAGCAACTCAATCTTTTTTCCTTCCGGCCCGGAATGCAAAATAAGCTGCTGGTTTTTGTATCCAAAGTTCATTGGTACAGCATAAGGCAGGCCATCGGCATCAACCATAGAGAGCGTGCAGGCTACACATTTTTGTATAATAGCTTCAATGTCAGCTTGAAGCGTTAGTTTTCGGTTTTTCATGGCTTAAGGTTCTTCTGTGTATCGCACAAAGGTCGTAATTTTGCAGCAATTTATCATTCAGCCGGTTGGCCTGAAATGCTTATTTTTGCCAAAAATTTTATTATGCGTTTATCCTTTTTGATTTTATTTATATCACTCACTGTCAGTTCGATATCTTATGGTCAGGTTCGGAAATCCGAGATTGAGACCATGCGCGAACAACTCAAATTTTTAGCCTCTGATTCGCTCAAAGGCCGTTTTTCAGGCACGCCTGAAGATGCGGTGGCAGCAGATTTTATCCGGGAAAAATTCTCAGAAGCTGGTTTTCAATTGCTTTCAAACAATGGAAGTCAATATTTTTCAATAGTTACATCTGTTGAGGCCACTGCTGATAATCAATTGAAATGGAACAATGCTGTGGCCGCTTTTGAAGAAGATTTCAGCCTGTACGCCTTTAGCAGCAATGCCAGTGCTGCCGCTGAGGTGGTTTTTGTCGGCTATGGCATGATCATCGACCTCGACTCCCTACAAAGAAATGACTACCTAAACAAAGATGTCAAAGGCAAATGGGTGCTTGTGCTCGAAGGCGATCCTGAACCAGAAAACAACGATAGCCCGTATATTCCTTTTGCCAATGCGCGCAACAAAGCACTGAATGCCCGCGACCAGGGCGCTACCGGATTGTTGGTAGTGGGCGGAATCCAAAATGATCCGAAAGATGAATTAACACCGCTACTTTTTGAACGCTCAGTGGTGAGCTCCGGAATTCCGGTTATTGATTTAAAACGCGCCTGGGTTGATGCCAACATGTTGCCCAACGGCTGGACGACAGATAGCCTGGAAGCACTTGCCAATAAAGGAATTGATAATCTAGGTGAAATTGAATCCGGCAAACTGGCTGCCACAACCGAACTGGAACGCCAGGAAGTGGAAACACAAAATATTGTCGCTTATCTGCCCGGCAGTGATCCTATATTGAAAAAGGAGTTTGTGGTTTTGGGAGCTCATTACGACCATTTGGGAATGGGCGGCCAAGGTTCGGGATCGCGCGCACCAGATACTGTTGCACCGCATTATGGTGCAGATGATAATGCCTCAGGCGTAGTTGGGATGATCGCCCTTGCGCAACGCTTTGGTGCTATGGACAATAAGCCTGCCCGAAGCCTTATAGTTACTGCTTTTGGTGCCGAAGAATTGGGCTTACTGGGATCGCGCTTCTTTGCACAAAGCATCCCTTTTGGAGCAGAACACCTCGATGCGATGGTCAATTTCGATATGATTGGTCGCCTCAACGAGCAGAAAAATATCGCGATTGGCGGCACAGGAACTTCCATTGAATCAGAAGATTTACTCAATGAGCTAAAGAAAAATACGGAACTTGGATTTTCGTATTCTGCCGAGGGTTTTGGTCCTTCCGATCATGCTTCATTTTATGCCATTAATGTGCCGGTATTTTTCGTCAGCACTGGTGCACATGCTGATTACCACACGCCTTCGGATACTTGGGACAAAATCAATTATGAAGGCATGCAGTTGGTGGTTGATTTTGGAGAAGATTTACTGCTTGAATTGCTTAACCGCCCTGAACGATTGAGTTTTCAGGAAGCTGGCCCTAAAGAGCGCGTAGCATCACGCAGAGGATTTAAAGTAACTTTAGGCATTATGCCTGATTATGCTGGCGAATCAGAAGGAGGATTGGGCGTTGGTGGTGTTACGCCAGGCGGCCCGGCTGAAAGAGCGGGCATGTTGAAAGGTGATAAAATTGTGGGAATCAACGGCAAACCGGTCGAGAATATCTATGATTATATGAACCGACTCAAACAGCTGAAAATTGGTCAACGTGCCAATGTTGATGTAGAACGCAATGGCGAAAAGCTGATTCTTATCGTGGAATTGTAAGTGTTGTGGCTGGCCATCTACTTTATATCAGCTTCGTAATCAGGGGATTTCTGTTGAAGTTCCTTAAATTTGGGGTCGTTGGTTTTTCCGGATTATTTATTGATTTCGGACTAACTTACCTCTTCAAGGAAGTGTTGCACGTTCAAAAATATGTCAGCAACGCTATTGGTTTTATGATGGCCGCCAGCAGCAATTATTTCCTCAACCGCATCTGGACTTTCGAAAGCACGAATCCTAATATCGCCTTGGAATACACCGAGTTTATCATCATTTCACTAGTTGGATTGGTTATCAACACCGCAATTTTGTATCTTTTGGTGAGTAAACTCAAAATGAATTTTTACCTCAGCAAGGTGTTTGCCATTGCCGTGGTTACACTTTGGAATTTCTTTGCCAATTTGCTGGTAACTTTCGCGGTGGTATAGTTACCTGAAAATCCTGTTGTCAAATGGGAAAGGCTCATTTTCAACAATAAAGATCCGATCAAATTGAGGATGGAAAGGGTTGATGAGCAGATTGAAATCACCTTTAGTAACAGCCGATGGGACTTTCAAAAGCGTGAATTTATTTTGGTTGATGAATTCATCTCCAAACTTTTGGGTCAGGCTGCTGTAGGGAAAGCTATTCCAGTTGACTGGTAAATCACTGCTTGGCAGATGAAGAATAGCAAGATCGTCAGGAACATGAATTGTGAGCATTCTAAAATCTCGAGGGAGCATATAAAGGCTAAAATGCACCGCCACTTCCGCCATAGCCAGCGAACGGTTTAAAGCAGTATAAATGATTTCTGTTCCCCGGGAGTTCCATCTGGCACCTTTTAAGGAAGCGCCAAAACCAGAAAGTTGGTCGGCATATTTAGCACGGCTGAGGCGAAATACTTCCATAAACTATGCAAAAATACCGTGTTCAATTTGAATTAATTCGGTTAAAATCAACTCTCGACCGTAGTGATCGCCGAGCAAATCAACAGGTTTGTTATTGCCTAGTGCATAACTAGGGCTGTTGAGCCAAAGTAAAAATTGGTCGCTATCTTCAAAAACTTCAAAAGCGGTAAGCACAAACTCTGCAATAGCAATAATTCTTTCTGATTGTAAAGGCTTGAATATAAATAGCTTGCTTTGTCTGTTTCGGCTGAGGGTTTTGGTGGAAATGCCTAAAAATGCGGCCCATTGTACTTCGCTGAATGGGCTCATGGTTTGTATCATCTCAAACAAATGAAGTGGAACTCCTGATCTGATTAAATTGCTAACCAGCAACTTGTTATGAAGAATAGTTGAGATTGATGCTTTGCTGGGAATTGCATAGTTGCTTTGCCGGATATTTTTGGTTCTGACGTATTCGGCGATTGCTTCGGAGAGCAGATTTTTTATGGGATACTCTGTTGACATATTTCTCAGTTATTTGTCCCCAAAATTACGACATTTGTCCACCCTTGTCAAGTTTTTTCTCAATTTTTTTCAACAAAAAACCATCGTTCTTCATCCAAGAACTCCCTAAGCCAGTATTCTCGGGCATTTCCCAAGTTTACTATTTTACGGATTCTAATAGGTTTTGGTCATTGTTTCGGGTACGGCGATGGTAAAGTCTGCCACGAGGCGTTGTTCTTCATTCAGCCTACGCTCCATTTCTGGTGTTTCGATAGTCGTTATGGTGAGTATGGTTGCTTCGGGTTTAAGGCGTTTCAAATACCACACGATGCCTTCATAATCATTAGAATGGAAGCTGCCGTTGTAGTGGATAAAATAGTGTCCTTTCTGCCAGTTTTTAGCAATATTGTAAGCCATTGTAGCGTCTTTGATGGCTTGTGCCTTGGGGAAATTAGCCGAGCCGTGGTTTTTCATGTCACCCATCATTTCAATCATTTCCAGGTAGGAGGGAAGGTTGGGGTCATAGTCGATTGGCAGTGGTGCAATCCATTGTTTGTCCGTATCAGGCAGCGTATCTAAAACTTCAAAACCACCTCTGAAAACCATGGAAGCGTAGCGGCGCGGCACATTGGTGCCAATAAATAACAGTTTGTTGGATTTGGCAAACTCAACCAATGGTTTGTAATCTGTTGGATAATTTGGCCACAAACGTGCAGATGCCTTGAGTGAGTCAGCATCAATCTGGTCGGCTAAATATTGATTGAGGGCTGCCTGATTATCAGTTTCTATCATTTCGGCCCCTAGAATCAATTGATTTCCATGAATTTGATGTAGCGCTTGTGTTAGTTCAAGTTGTAGCCAGTGTGAGATGGGATTGTTATGAGACTCACCGAAAAAAACGATATCTGCCTGTGCCGCTTCTTTGATTAATTTTTTAAAAGTAGTGCGCTTTCCTTTCTGGTTATATAGTTGATAAGCAGGCATATCACTACGAAATGCACTCAACAGAAAAAAGAAAGTAATTATAAAATAGTACTGTTTTTTTATAAACATAACAATTTGGTATTCAACTATAATAAAGAATAAAAATCAACGATTGGTATTGGTGTATTTATGGAGGTATTCATCCAAAAATGAGAATGGCAGCAGCACTTTCATACTTTCGACTACCATCACCGGACCTTTCTCGCCCTGCATGATCACCCGCATCTGTTGTTTTGAGTTTTTTTCGGATTCGGCCATCACTTGTCGGCAGGCCCCACAGGGCGAAAGTGGCGTGTCAATAACACCTTTATTACCTTTGGCAGTGATGGCTATGGCTTCTACCGCAACCTCAGGATATTCAGCGTGCGCGTAGAACAAGGCAACGCGCTCGGCACACAAGCCACTGGGATAGGCTGCATTTTCCTGATTATTGCCGAGTATTATTTTTCCGTTGGCAAGCTTTACAGCGGCACCCACCTTAAATTTGGAGTAAGGCGCATAAGCTTTTTCAGCAGCTTGATGGGCATGTTCCAGTAAAATCATGTCAGCTTTTACTAATTCCTTTTCGCTTTCAAAAAGTAGGATATCAAGCGGTATAATCTCTTTTTTCATAAGTAAATTTAAGACTGTAAAAATACATTAAAATTTTCAACCCGAATCTCTTTAGCATGCTGAACAGTGATAACGGGTTAATCTGAACCTGCTTTTTAGTTCTTTTTTAAGAAAACAAACTTACTAGTTGGTTTAGTGAAAATAACATAGCAAAACAATGCTAATAAGAGGGATATGATTTTTTTGGGCAGGAAAGAAATCTGTTTTTCACAAAGGGGAAAAACATAGAATGCCATATGATAAGCTTAAATCGGTTTTACAGCCAAAGATGTTGTTGATTAGCTTTCTTGCTTTTTGCCAATTGCTTTGGCAGCAAGTAAGAAAAAGGCATTGAAATAGGCAAAGAAGGTAACGCCAGCCTGATTTTCGATGGTATCCTCTGTAATCATCGACATCAGTAGAATAGCCATAAAAACTGTATAAAGAAAATAGCGGTAACTGGCCGAAGAAAAATAGGGATACAACAACGCGAAAAGAAACCAAATCAAGCCAAAGAAACCAAAGCCAACCAGCATTGAGAGGTATTGATTGTGCGAGCGCCATTGCCATTTTTCTTTCAAAACGGTATTTATTTCTTGATATGCTTTTTTAAAGTGCATGGGCAAGTCGCCGGTGCCAACGCCAATCCAGAAATTATGCTTGATAATATGCGCGGAGGCTTTCAGATACTCAATACGCTGCAACAGAGAACTGCCATTGGGGTCACTCGCACTGATATATTGCTGATAACCAAGTATGATCTTTGAAATTCGGGTGCGGATACTTGGGTGCTCCAAATAATTCACATTGGCAATACCGTTTTCTACCGCGCGAATATCTTTCACAGTAAGCTGCGCTACACCTTGGGCGTCTTTGCGTAGGTCTTTGGAAGTGAGATAACGAATCAGCGTATATTTTATTAGCTGGCCGGCATGGTCTTTCCCGTAAAAATCGAGCTGACTGATGTTGTCCCAAGCTGCCGCCATCTCATACTCCGCTAAATACAAGCCAATGTGTTTGCCGTCTTCTATTCCAAAATTTATAGTGTCGTGGATATATGCGTTGCCGTGGATGGTTTTTTGGTCTAAACTTTCAAAAATAACTGGTTCTGATTTTGTTAACTGATCAACCAATGTGTTGATATACAGATAAAAAGAAAGTGGAAGGGCAATCATAATAAACACTGCGGTAAGTCTCCACTTCAAAGGCTTGATAATAAATGCTTTATAAGCAGTTATGCCCGTTAAAATCGCGATAAGACTGAGTAGTCCAACACCGGATTCTAAGATCATCAAAAATATAACAAACCAGGCCATCAAGCTTAACCAGAGAATGATAGCCCAAGTTTTCCTTTCTTTCTCAATAAACACAAACCAGCTCGCTATAAAAAATGATAAAAGAATGTTGAGCGCAAAGCGGATTGAGCTGATAAACACCGAGATATTTCTGATATCATCAAATTCCTGTTTATAAAAGGCGTTCATGCTAAAGAGCGTTCCCACAAAAACTGCCAGCACATAAAACACCAGGAGCTGTTTTATTTGTTTTCTATTAAGTCCTGGCATACTGCTCATTACCAATGGTATAGCAAAAATGGGAAGCTTGGTACGTAAATCTTTCAAGGCGTAATCAAAATCGCTGGTATGTAGCAGGCCAATAAGGTGAAGTGCAAATAATGAGGCAATAACAACGGCAATACGGTTTTTGAAAAAGAGTCCAAATTTATCAACGAAATTGTTGGCTGCTAATTTCAGCGTATATATAATGGTATTGTAGGTGCCAATAAAAACATTTTTTTTTCGGTAAAAACGCTTTATAACTATACCCGAAAATCCATCTGTAAACCACACAATGATGAGCATAAACTGAAACACACTCATCGTAAATTTGGATAAGGGAATACTCATCGCGAGCAAGACCAATATCACAAAATAGGCCTGATTAGTTTTTTGGGCTGGGGCAGTATTCATAGCAAATGGTGTAGCTACTATTGCTCAGGGCTTAAAATTTGCTGATAACGCGACTGATCCAACAATATATCGAAAGCTGTTTGAAGCTCGGGATCATCCTGTAGGGCAGAAATTATTTTACCCTTTTGGTAGTAATAACGCTGTACAATCTCCATCTTCAGCAGTTCTTCAATTTCGTCACGGTGCTTTTGCAGGTCGTTTTTCTTGTAGGTCGTTAGCTGTTCTTCCAGCGCGTGCAATTGCGTTTCTATAGCATCTTTATAAGCTTCCTGATCAGCGATTCTGCGCATATTTTCAATCATGCGTTCACTTTCAGTGATATAACTAAAATTGTTCTCCTCCAAATAGTTAAGGAAGTTAGCATAGATTTCTTCGGTAATCTCAAAATCTTCAGTTTTAGCAATGCTTTTATGATTTTGGGCAAATTGATTGGCGAATTTAAAGATGTAATTCCCGGCATATAAATTGGCCGTAACTGCCGAATAGGTCTGAGCATCAAGTGGCACATCAGGAGCAATGCCTTTGCC
>Ga0265293_10007510_pt1 | contig 16722 bp, 17 predicted proteins | sample Munlanlewell138R_FD_192505 | JGI IMG/M metagenome (GOLD analysis project Ga0265293, IMG submission 192505) | Leachate microbial communities from a municipal landfill in Southern Ontario, Canada - Leachate well 138R | ecosystem: Engineered > Solid waste > Landfill > Unclassified | place: Canada...
GGCTTCATTTTTATCGCTTCTACTAAAATATCTAAATATTCATCTTCTGTAATTGGCGTAAATTTTCCTCTTATAAAATCATTTGCAAGTGCCGTCTTCTTTACTACATAAAGCGGATGATATTTTACAGAGTCTATCCCCCAGTTATAAGCCTCTTTTGCGGTTTGAAGCATCATCTCCTTTGACTCACCTGGAAGACCAAATATTAGATGTCCGCAAACATTTAGTCCTCTGTTTTTTGCTTTTAAAATCCACTCTTTGACATTTGCGCTGTCATGCCCGCGGTTAATTTTTTGCAGAGTCTCATCATAAACAGACTGAATCCCAAACTCTATCCAAATCTCTTTTTCTTCGCCTAGTTTAGCTAGATAATCAAGTGTCTGCTCTGTTATACTATCAGAGCGAGTACCTATGCTGAGTCCTACAACATCATCAAAAGAGAGAGCTTTGTCATAGAGAGCTTTTAGTGTTTCAAACGGGGCATAGGTGTTTGTAAAGGATTGAAAATAGGCTAGAAACTTCTTCGCACCATACTCTTGATGCTGTCTTTTGCTGATTGTGTTAAATTGCATCTCTAGCTGAGCTAACTGCTTATCAAGGTTTGGATTTGTTTTTGAGTTTAGGTTAAGGTAAAAACCTTTTAACTCTTGAGTTTCTCCGGTGCTTGCGCTAAAGGAGTCATTTTCGCAAAAGGTACATCCGCCTTTGGCTACTGTTCCATCAATATTTGGACATGTAAATCCAGATATATTGATACCGACTTTATAAACTTTGCAACCAAACTTAGCCTTTAAGTAGTTGCCAAAGGTATAGACTTGCTTCATTAAACGATGTATTTTCCGGTAAAACAGGCTGTGCAGTAGTTATCTGTTTTTGAATTAACACTTCTAAGAAGCGATGCTTCATCAAGATATGCCAATGAATCCGCTTCAATAAACTTGCATATATCATCTAGTGACATATTTGCGGCGATTAGTTTATCCTTGTCAGGTGTGTCCACGCCGTAAAAACATGGGTCGGTTGTCGGAGGAGATGATACTCTCATGTGAACTTCACGCGCACCTGCCTCCTTTAACATTCTTACGATTCTTTTTGAAGTTGTTCCGCGCACTATTGAGTCATCAACGACAATCACTCTTTTGCCTTTAATTATATCAGTCATAGGGGAGAGTTTCATCTTGACCTTAAGGTCTCGCATCTCTTGTGTCGGCTCAATAAAGGTTCGCCCTATATAGTGATTTCGCATAATTCCCATCTCATAAGGGATTCCGCTCTCTTGAGCATAACCTATAGCCGCAGGAACTCCACCGTCTGGAACAGGGATGACCATATCAGCCTCAACAGGCTTGATATGTGCCAACTCTATACCCATATTTTTTCTAGTCTGATAAACACTCTGTCCAAATACTTTTGAGTCAGGTCTTGAAAAATAGACATACTCAAAGATGCAGTGTTTTGGGGTAGGTTCAAAAACCTTGATGCTTCTTGGCTCTTCGCCCTCGCTAAATATGAGAAGTTCGCCTGGCTCTACATCTCTTATAAATTCGGCACCGACAAGATCAAAGGCACAAGTTTCACTCGCAACAATATAGCCGCCTCCGGGAAGTTTTCCAAGGCTTAGAGGACGAAAACCATGTCTGTCACGCATTGCAAACATTTTTGTTCTGCTTAAAAAGACAAGCGAAAATGCACCCTCTATTCTCTGCACAGCATCTATAATTCTATCAAGAAGTTTTCTTTTTTCACTCTTTGCTATGAGGTGAATAAGGTTTTCTGTATCCATAAAGGTTTGAAAAATCGCACCTTTATCGATAAGTTTTGTACGAATCTCCTCTGCATTTGTGAAGTTTCCGTTGTGAACGATTGCCATCTCGCCCAAATCGTATCTTGCAAATACAGGCTGAGCATCAAGGATTGAGTCATCTCCCGCAGTTGAGTAGCGTGTGTGACCGATTGCACTTGAACCTTTTAGGGTTTCTAGTTTTTTCTCGTCAAACACCCGCATAACTAAACCACGTTTTTTTATTGTTTGAAGTTTTGTTCCGTTTGAGGAGCTTATTCCGGCTGCTTCTTGCCCACGATGCTGAAGTGCATGCAGTGAAAAATAAGCCAGTCTTGAAGCTTCTTTGTTACCGTAGATTCCTACAACTGCGCATTTTTCATTCATATTTTCTAGCACGTTTTCTCCTCGAGAATATTTAACGGGATTATACTAAAACCAAATTAAATTTGACTTTATAGCTCTAAACAGTCACTTATAGAGTAAAGTCCTGCTTCTTTGTTTACCAACCAAGATGCTGCCTTTATAGCGCCTTTGCTAAAGGTGTTTCTTGATGTTGCTGTGTGGTTTAACTCTATAAATTCGCCGTCGTTGTAAAAACCGACGGTATGACGACCGACAATATCTCCGCCTCGAAGTGCCATTACAGCGATTTCATCTTTGCTTCTCTCTCCGATGTTTCCGTCTCTGCCGCTTATGCGGACATTTTTAAGGTCTACTCCACGCCCACGTGCACATGATTCTCCAAGAGTAAGAGCTGTCCCGCTAGGAGCATCCTTTTTATGCCTATGATGCATCTCTGCTATCTCAATATCAAATCCCTCAAGTGCAGCAGCAGCTTGATAGACAAGCTTATTTAAAAGTGCTACTCCCAAAGACATGTTTGTGGCATAAAGGACAGGCATAATCTCACTTGCTTGCTTTAAAAGATTGAGTTGATGCGCATTTAATCCTGTTGTTCCTATTACTAAAGGCTTTGGTGTTTGAAGAGACGCTTCAAGAAGAGTCTCGCAAGCCTCAGGAAGAGAGAAGTCTATAACGATATCACAGCAATTTAGGAATGATTTTATATTTGTGCTTACCAATACTGAAGGATCAATAGAAAAATTAAGTGAATCTCTTACAAAAACAGAACTCAAACTTATACCATCAGTCTCTTTTAAATCATCGATAATAAGCTTCCCAACCCTGCCGTTTGCTCCAAAAACTCCAACTTTTATCACAATGTATTCCTTTAATTTATTTTAATGGTTTAGTAACTCATCAACATACGATATTGCTTGAAGCGCCGCAACAGCACCATCGCCCGCAGCACTAACAACCTGCTTTGGAGCAGCTATACGCATATCGCCTGCTGCAAAAAGACCTTTAACTGATGTCTTCATGCTTATATCAACGATTATATCTCCCTGCTTGGTTACATCGCACAGAAAGCTTCCATCTTCTTGGATAAGAGTTTGATTATTTACGTCATTTCCGACAAAAACAAAAACACCAGGTGCTTTAATATCGCGAATCTCTCCGGCACTGTTTTTTACCTTGATGCCGACAACTCCCATATTATCGCCATAAACTTCTTCTGGAGTTGAGTTTAAAACTAGTTCAATATTTTGGGTTTTCTCTACTCTTTTGACTGTATTTGGAGCAGAGCGAAAGGAGTCACGTCTATGAATAAGATAAACTTTAGAGCATATTTTGGCAAGATATAGAGCTTCTTCAAGAGCAGTGTCTCCGCCGCCTATTACCGCGACTTCTTTTGCTTTATAGAAAAAACCATCACAGGTAGCACAGGTACTCACTCCTTTTCCAAAGAGTTCATCCTCTCCTGCGAATCCTGCACGTCTTGGAGAAGAACCAGTGCAAACTATAACACTATGCGCCTCTGCTATTGAGCCATCTTCTTTAAGTATTTTAAACACATCGCCATCTTTGCTGACGCGTTTTACTTCAACCATCTCATGTTTTAGTCCAAATTTTTGGCACTGCTGGGGCCATGGCATCATCAAATCCATTCCGCTGATTTCGCCTGTTACCCCAGGGTAGTTCTCTATCTCTGAGCTTTGAGTAATTTGCCCACCTGGCATACCTTTTTCAAACATAACTACATTTTCTAAACCACCGCGTGTTGCGTATAATCCAGCCGTAAGACCAGCAGGTCCGCCGCCAATAATTGCACAATCAAGTATCATAATTATTATCCTTAATTTATATAACGATACTTGAACAAGTCCAAGTATCTACGCTAGCCGCTAAGGCACTAAAGATAGGCATAAAACTATAATAAATCTACATCTTTAGATAACTCATTTAAATTATCTAGTTTTCGTATCATTATATTTATTATTCCCGTAAAGAAACAAGTCTCTTTACTCCGCTTTGACCGCTGTGGTCACTAAAGATAGGCATAAAACTATAATAAATCTACATCTTTAGATAACTCATTTAAATTATCTAGTTTTCGTATCATACTATCTTGTTTATAAAGAGACTCTTTTGTTTTCTTGATAAAAAAAATAGAGGGAATTTCATATATATTAAATCTTTGTATAAAGCTTAGAGATGTTTTGGTGCCTGAGCGTACAAAGGTGGTATTTTTACTGTTTTCATAGACTTCGTTATAGTAATCAATGGCAATTATGGGGAGATTTAGCTCTACATCTGCAAGAAGTTCGGCTGTTTTGTCTATTTTGGAACTGTAAAAAATTACTATATATTTCTCGGCAGTTGGTGTAAAAATGTCTTTCTTTTCATAAAAAACCCACTCTTTAAAGTCGATAAATTTATATTCAGAGAATTTATAGTTGAAGTATGCAAAGGCAACGGCTATCATAGCCGCGCCAAAGAAAGAGGCTAGTAGAGTAGATAGGGAAAAGAGGCTTTTGCCCCTAGCAGACACTACGTTTCTCTTCTCTTGAGTTACGCTAAAAGAGCGTTTATTTTTTCAGCAAGAGCAGCTTTAGATTGTGCTCCGACAACTTGATCTACCATCTTGCCATCTTTAAAAAACATGATTGTAGGGATAGAACGGATACCGAATTTCACAGCAATATCTTGCTCTTCATCAGTATTTACTTTACATATTTTAGCTTTGCCATCGTAGTCATTAGCAAGCTCTTCAATTACAGGAGCAATCATACGGCAAGGTCCACACCAAGGTGCCCAAAAGTCAACTAAAGAAACGCCTTCGCTTAGTGTTGCTTCAAAATCTGAGCTAGTTAGTTCTATATATTTTCCCATTTTAATATCCTTCTTTAAGTTTAAGTTTTTGCATTATACAAGCCTAACTCTTTAAAATTGCTTTATAACAAATCTATTAAAATTTTATAAACACTTTTTTTCTTTTGCGGTAAAGAACACACTCGCTATAACCTGCACTTCTTGCCATTTGAGTAGCTTCATCGCTGTAGAGATTGACTTGCTCAGGTTTATGGGCATCTGAAGCAAACGTTATCGGTATATCTAGTTTTTTAATCTCCCTTAAGAGCGACAGAGATGGATACGCTTCCCCGATAGGCTTTCTAAATCCTGCGACATTTATCTCAACCGACATACCGGCTTCTTTAATTGCCAAAAGCGCATTTTTTGCTATTTCGTTTATATCTCGATTTGGCATATATTTGAAAATTTTAATTAAATCCAAATGCCCGACAATGTCAAAGAGGTTACTTTTAGCCATCTCCTCTATGGCATCAAAATATTTTTGCCAAATAAGGTCAATGTCTTGGTTCTCATAGGTGCCAATAAACTCAGGGTTGTCAAATCCCCACTCCTCTATAAAGTGTACAGAGCCTATGAGATAGTCAACATCTGCATCTAAGACTCTTTTGTCCATGTAACCTTTAAGATAATCAACTTCATATCCTAAAAGTATCTCTATCTCACTTTTATATCTCTGTTTTGCTTCAAGAACAGTTGTTTCATACTCTTGCATCTGCTCAAAACTTATACGGTATTTTTCATCAAAATGCATTGGAGCATGCTCTGCAAAACCGAAATATTTTATGTTGGACGCTATAGCTTTTTCGATATATTGGGATATTTCACCCTCCGCATGGTTGCAAAGTTTTGTGTGGTTATGTAGGTCAACTATCATGATGTCCATTCTCAGATTTATATATTTTATGATATTATAGTGCTAAAAATTAAATTTAGCGAATTTTAAAGGGAGAGCTGTTTATGACTCAAGAAGAACTAGATGCTTTAATGAGCGGTGATATTGAAGAATTAGAATCTTTGCCAGAGGATAATTCAAGCGATGACTTGGTTAATGATAGTGAAGAATTTGAAGAAGAGGAGAGTGATGAGTCCTCAGAAGCTGACTCCGACAAACCTCTTGGCTATAGCACTGATACTGCGCACCATTGGCCTCTTCCTGCAACAAAAGAAAATAAAATGGTGCATCAGCTTGATGATGTAACAAAAGAGAGTGAAGAAAAAGCCAGCGAAATTTTTGACTTAATAGAGAGTGTTTCCAATGACCTTATGGAGAAGGAAGAAAATTTAAAAAGCATAATAGAAGTGTTAAGAAGTAACATTAAACTCTTTACGACACTCAATATAAAATTTCCTGAAGTAAGTGCTTTTGAGGAGCAACTGCATAAGAATACGCTAGCGCTAGAGGAAACAAAAGAAACTTTAGAAGCGCTTCAATCAAGCGGGGAATCGATAATGAGCGTTATGGATATTATGCAGTATCAGGATATTCATCGCCAGAAGATTGAACGTGTTATCAATGTTATGCGCGCACTTTCTAACTATATGAACTCCCTTTTTGAAGGCAGAATAGATGATGACAAAAGAGTCTCTTCGGCACAACATATTGTCGGAGATACGCATAATGAATTGGCTTCAAATGAAGATATAGAAGCTCTTTTGGCACAGTTTGGCAGTTGATGCAAAAAGTTGAGTTATTATCCCCTGCGGGAACATTAGAAAAATTAAAAATTGCTATTGATTTTGGTGCTGATGCAGTATATGGGGGAGTAAGTCACTTCTCTCTTCGCATTCGTTCAGGCAAAGAGTTTAGTTTTGAGGAGTTTGAAGAGGGAATCGCATACGCACATGCAAGAGATAAAAAAGTTTATGCAACAATAAACGGCTTCCCTTTTAACTCCCAACTTAACCTTTTAAAAAAACATATTTTAAAAATGGCAGAATTAAAACCGGATGCTTTTATAATCGCAACACCCGGGGTGCTTAAACTTTGCCATGAGCTTGTACCGGATATGCCTCTTCACCTCTCGACTCAAGCCAATGTCATGAATGTTCTTGATGCAAAAGTCTATTATGATATGGGAGCAACACGCATAATAACGGCAAGAGAAATTTCACTTAAAGATTTAGTTGAGATAAAAAAAGAACTTCCTGAGTTGGAACTAGAAGTTTTTGTTCACGGTTCTATGTGCTTTGCATATAGTGGAAGATGTCTTATCTCTACTCTGCAAAGTGGGCGTGTTCCAAATCGTGGCTCATGTGCAAATGATTGTAGATTTCCTTATGAGATGTACGCTGCAAATCCTGAGACGGGAACACTCTTTAGACTTGAGGAGGATGAGGGAGTCGGAACTTATATCATGAACTCAAAAGACCTTAATCTCGCTTCACATGTAAAAGAGATTTTAGATACCGGTGCGGTTGACTCAATTAAAATTGAGGGTCGTACAAAAACAGCTTATTATGCCGCAGTAACGGCAAAAGCTTACAGAATGGCGATCGACGACTACTATAACGGTGTGAATGATATACAGAAGTATCAATATGAACTTCAATCTCTCCAAAACCGTGGCTATACAGATGCTTACCTAATCTCTAGACCGTTTGAAAAACATGATACTCAGAGTCTCGATTTTACAATGCAACTTGGAACGCATCAGGTAAGCGGGGTGGTAAACGAAGAGGGTACATACTTTTTATGCAAGTATAAAACCCTTCCGGGAGATGAACTAGAGATAGTTGCTCCATTAAGCTCTGATATAGAATTAGTTGACAATGAGATAGGTACGATTTATGAGCGTGAGGGAAGAGTTTATTTAAAACTAAAACAGCTCTTAGCTGAAAATAAAAAAGTTTGGGATGAGGTGCATAGTGGAAACATAAACCCTATAAAGCTTCCAAAAAAACTTCCCCCGTACACTTTTTTGAGAATCCCCTCTTCACCTGAAATGGGAACATATCCAAAAGGAAAATAAGCTTTTTTATACATCAAAAATAATTTAAAAAGCTATGCTATAATCTCCAATCAAAAAAAGGAAGATATTAGATGAAATTTGTTTCAATTATAATAGGGTCAAAAAGCGATTATGAAGTAATGAAATCTTGTTCGGATACGCTTGAGGCGTTTGGTGTTGAGTATGAGATGATAATATCTTCAGCGCACCGCTCGCCTGAGAGAACAAAAGAGTACATCGCAACAGCCGAAAAAAAAGGCGCTCAAGTTTTCATTGGGGCAGCTGGTATGGCTGCGCATCTAGCAGGTGTTTTATCTTCTAAGACGGTAAAGCCTATTATTGGGGTTCCTATGAGTGCCTCCGCTCTTAGTGGGATAGATGCGCTTCTTTCAACTGTTCAAATGCCTGCTGGAATGCCGGTAGCTACAGTTGCAATCGGAAAAGCAGGAGCTATTAACTCAGCTTATTTAGCTATGCAGATTTTAGCGCTTGATAATGAGGAGTTAGCTGTGAAACTCAAAGAGGATCGCATCGCAAAAGCAAAAAAAGTTGAAATGGATTCTATGGAGATAGAGACAATTTTATCTTAAAAATTTGTAACAGGAGCACACATGAAGTGGATGAGCGACGAAGAGTACATGGAACTTACGGGTTTGGATATATCGGCTATTGATGATTTAGCAGACAGAGGCAAGTTGACGATAAAAGTAGAAGATGGAATACGATATATAGACCCCTCAAAAGGTGCCGGCGAAGTAGTTCCCGCTCAACTTAAAGAACTCTCTATTCATAACACAAAAGAGATGGTAGTGCAACCTCAATTTGTCGAAAAGACAATAGGTACCATTATCAACCTTCATGAAAAAGTGCTTGATGCAAAAGAGGAGACGCTTGCTGCGGTAAGAGTAGAAAACGAGTTTTTAAGAGAGGCGCTCTCTTCACTTCAAGAGCTCTATGATGAAGATAGAACAACGATACATACACTTCAAGAGCAGCTAAGACTTTCACAGCAAGAAGTTGAATTTATGAGAAGAAAATATAAACTAATGTGGAATAAAGCCATAGAAGAACACACAGACAAGTAAGCTTTTAAATGACTATTAATGAGGCATGTGTAGAGTGCATAATAAACCAGAGTGCTAAAGTGGCAACTGCCATACATGCAGACGAATCTCTCTCAAACGAGCTTACATCTACTGTTACTAAGATGAGCAAACACTTCTCTTACAACGATACTCCGCCTGAAATAGCCTCTTACGTTTATGAAAAGATGGCGCAAATTGCCAATAAAGTTGACCTTTATGATGAGGTTAAGGAGCTCTCTACAAAAAAAGCTCTCTCTTTTGTTCCACATTTAGAAGAAAAACTCCAGAACTCAATGGATAAACTCTTAACCGCTACAAAAATAGCCGTGGCAGGAAATGTTATAGATCTCGCTGCAGAGGTGGAATTTGACCTTGAAGAGGAGCTAGGAGAGATATTTTATACAGAGTTTGCTCACAATGATTTTGCTATATTTGAAGAGAAACTAAGTGGCGCAAAGAGTGTTTTGATAATAGGCGACAATGTAGGGGAACATATCTTTGACTATATGTTTATACAGACGCTTCAAGAGCTATACCCAAATGTAAAATACTCATACATGACAAGGGGAAATCCAATTATAAATGACGTTACTATAAAAGAGGCAAAAGAGGCGGGGTTTGATGAACTTTGCGAGCTTGTTGACAGCGGAGTCAACACCCCCGGATTTGTTTATGATAGAGCAAGTAGTTACTCCAAAGAGCTTTTTGATAGTGTAGATATGGTTATAAGCAAAGGGATGGGAAATTATGAGTGCATGAGCCCGTCACATAGAGATAATATCTGTTTTTTGCTCAAAGTGAAGTGCGGAGTTGTTGCCACCTCACTAAAAAAAGAGGTAGGCGACATAATTTGTAAAGTCGTTTAAATTTACTCAAATACCATCAAAGCGTAGCCGTTATTTTGAAACCTTATCGTATCTATAAAGCTGTTTTGTGATATTTTTACCTCAGGAATAACATCCTCTTTTGGAATCGTATTTGCATTTAAGCTCATAGCGCACACAACCACTTCGACACCTTTTTCTGATAGTTTTATGAGCTGTTGTTGAGAAGCTTTAATTGACTCTAAATCCTTTTCGTCAAGAACTATTTCATCATAATTTTTTGAAACTATTGGAGCGCAGCCTCCATGAATCGTTATTGCAAATTTTGTTGTATCGCCGTTTTTCTCAATCATGTCCATTGTTCTCTCAACTAAAATCATACGGCTTGCTACATACTGCATATCTTTTGCGTTACAGTTAAAAACCGCTTTGTATTCTTGTGCATTTGCCATTATAAAAAGAGTAGATAAAATAATGAAAAAATATTTCACATCATTCCCCAAGCCCAAAAACATTTGATAATGTATTGATATAGTTAAAATATCCGGTAATTGCAACTGCTTCTAAAATCTGCACGTCACTATAACCCAAATCTTTTAGTGCGTCAATCTCCTCTTTGAGTATTTTATAGCTCTCTTTTTGAGAAGCCCTGATGCAAAAGTTTAAAAGAGCTTTCTCTTTTGCATCCGTATCAATAGCATCAACTCCCTTTAATATTTTTTCAATTTTTTCATCAGAGAGTCCAAGCATCTTTGCAATGCCTTTATGGACATCTACACACATTTTGCATCCGTTTTCTTTTGAGATTAAAAGAGCAATAGCCTCTTTAATGTCATACGAGAGCGTAGTCTCATCAAGCAGATATTTTTGTATCATCATATCTGTTGCAAAGTAAACCTTTTCATCCATCGCCATAAGTTTAAATATTTCGCCGAGTTTTCCTGTTTTTTCTAAAATCGGACGTGCTCTGTCTTGAATCGCAGGGGTCATCTCTTCAAATTCCGGTAGTTTAATATGTGCCATATTTTCCTCTTTTATATATCTGCAGGTATTGTAGTTAAAATTTTAAAATCAATCAAGTAAATAGAAAAAAACTTAAAGTATAGCTTTGATATAATTGCGAAATTAAAAAATATTAGGGTGTAAATATGATAACTTTTAGCTCCATGTTACTAAAACTACAAGAATTTTGGATGAAACAGGGGTGTAACATCGTGCAGCCCTACGATATTACTGCCGGAGCGGGAACTTTTCATCCTGCTACATTTTTGCGCTCACTAGATTCCACTCCATGGTCTGTTGCTTATGTTGCACCATCACGCCGTCCGACTGATGGAAGATATGGAGAAAATCCAAATCGCCTTGGAAGCTACTACCAGTTTCAAGCCCTGATAAAACCCTCACCAGATAATATTCAAGAGCTTTACCTGAAATCTTTAGAGTATTTAGGGTTTGATGTAAAAAATCATGATATTCGTTTTGTTGAAGATAACTGGGAGTCGCCGACGCTCGGTGCTTGGGGACTTGGTTGGGAAGTTTGGCTAAATGGTATGGAAGTTACGCAATTTACATATTTTCAACAAGTCGGCGGTATAGAGTGTAACCCCGTTGCAGTTGAGATAACTTACGGAACAGAGCGTTTAGCGATGTACTTACAGGGTGTGGACACTGTATTTGACATAGTTTGGGGTAAGAATGAGCATGGAAAAACTTACTACCGTGATGTTCATAAAGAGGGTGAAATAGAGTTTTCAAAATATAACTTTGAAGTTGCGGATGTTGACATGTTGTTTAAGGAGTTTGAAGCAAAAAGCAAAGAGTGCCTAAGAGCGTTAGAAGCAGAGCTTCCTTTGCCTGCATATGACTTATGCATGATGGCAGCAAGCACTTTTAATGTTCTTGATGCCAGAAAAGCAATCAGCCAGACTGAGAGACAAAACTACATTCTAAAAATCCGTGAACTCTCACGCGGCTGCGCCGAGCTTTATAAGGCACAAGAAGAGGGTAGAAACAAGAGAGTTAAGGCTTAAACCTTAACCCGCAAGTGACTTAGTAAAATCTGCTTCTACCCCTTTTGGATCAGTTGCAAGTCTCTCTCTTACCATCTGGGCAAAAATATCTGGAAATATATCAAATACACCCTCTTTAACATCTTTTATAACCATCTTTGCCACATCAATAGGGTCTGCTTTTGGCATGTCAACTCCCTTTGTTAGTCTTGTGTCAATTGGTCCAGCAAAAACCTCATAAACTTCACTATCGTAAGCTTTTAATTCCGCTCTTAAGGCTTGAGTAAAGGAATGTAGAGCACTTTTTGATATGGAGTACTTTGCCATGATAGGGAGATTGCAAAGAGCGACGATGGAGGAGATGTTGATAATTTGCATCTTATGCTCTTTTGCATACTCAAAGTAGCTTTTACAGAGGTTTGCTGTACCTTTATAGTTGACTTCCATGTCGCTAAAGTCGCCATCAAAAACTCTTGCGCCAGAGTTAATACCTGCATTATTGATAAGCACATCTATATCGCTCGCCTTCTCTCTTGCCGCCTTTACAGAAGAGATGTCAGTTATGTCAAGCTCCAGAAGTTCAATGTTGCTTATATGTTTTAAATGCGCAAGTGAGTTTATATCCCTCGCCGCCGCATAAATCTTTTTTGCTTTTTGCTCTAGTAGAACCTCTATAAAAGCATTCCCAAGCCCACCGTTAGCACCTGTCACTAAAACTATTTTGTCTTGCATGATATATTCCTTAAAATAAATTAATCAAGATGGTAACATAAAAAGGTGTCTTAAGCGTGACACAAAGAGAGTTCAAGTTATCAATAGTAAGTTTGGATATAATTTTGTAAAATAAACAAATTTATAAAAATAAAATATGTCAATTTGTCATATTTTTTAGAAAATTATTAAATTTCAATTACTATAGAACCTAATTAATTTTAGGGGAAGATAGTATGAAGATACCAAATTTATTTACATACAACATGAATGAGTTAACTATGAACATGCAAATTTCGCAATTATCGTCTATAAGAACAGTTGAATTATTTGCAGGGGTTGGCGGTTTTAGACTAGGATTAGAAAAAGCCAGTTTTAAAAATAAGTTTTATAACGTAGTTTGGAGCAATCAGTGGGAACCCTCTACAAAAACGCAACATGCTTCTGATATATATTGTGCTAGATTTGGTTATGAAAATCACTCAAATAATGATATCTCTACTGTCGATGTTTCTAAAATTCCAGACCATGATTTACTTGTAGGCGGTTTTCCATGTCAAGACTACTCTGTTGCAAGCACACTTAAAAATTCACATGGAATTGTTGGTAAAAAAGGTGTTCTATGGTGGGAGATATATAGAATTTTGGAGCAAAAAAAAGAAAAAGCTCCAAAATATCTTCTGCTTGAGAATGTAGATAGGCTTTTAAAATCTCCTGCTGCTCAAAGAGGAAGAGATTTTGCAATTATCCTCTCATCGCTTAATTCTCTTGGTTATGGGGTTGAGTGGAGAGTTATAAATGCAAGTGATTATGGGATGCCACAAAGAAGAAAAAGAGTTTTTATAATGGCATACAAAAATGGGACAAAACCGTATTTGAATTTGCAACAAAAAACACCATTTGAGCTACTAAATAAAGATGGAGTTTTTGCCAAAACATTTCCTATAAAGATGATTCAAAAAGATGATGTATTCTCCTTAAAACTCTCTGATGACTTGGTTGATATTACAGAGAATTTTAATAAAAACACTCCTAATAAAAATAGTTTTTACGACTCTGGCTACATGATAGATGGAGTCTATTATACATCTACATGTAAAGCTGAACATCAAGGAAGCTTTAGTACGCTTGGCGATTTTTTACAAGATGAAAAAGATGTATCAAAAGAGTTCTATATAAGTGAAGAAGAGCTAGAAAAGTGGAAATATCATAAAAATTCAAAATCAATTGAGAGAGTAAATAAGACAACAGGACATAAATATCTTTATAGTGAAGGAAGCATGTCTTTTCCAGATTGTTTAAAAAAACCATCCAGAACAATCATAACTGGCGAAGGCGGAGCTAGTGCCTCACGCTTTAAACATGTTGTTTGTGTTGATGGGAGGCATAGAAGATTAACTCCTGTTGAACTAGAGAGATTAAATATGTTCCCAGACAATCATACCGCTGGTGTAAGTGATAGCAAAAGAGCATTTTTAATGGGAAATGCTTTAGTTGTAGGAGTGGTTGAGAGACTTGGAGAAAAATTGCTGCAAGAGTTGGAGCAATGAGAGAACTTCCATATGATATATACAGCAAAACTTCTATTTTAGCTTATGCTAAAGAGTTAATTCATCAAACATTAAGACTTAAATGTAAATTGGAGTTTGAGCCAGATAAAATAAAAAATAAAGGAAATTTTGGTCAGATTTTAGAAAAGTATTATTTTTTATATGAGCCAAATTCAAACTCTGGACCTGATTTTAAAGAAGTTGGACTTGAATTAAAATCTTCTCCAATAAAAAAATTAAAAAAACTGCACTATGTTTCTAAAGAGAGATTAGTTTTAAACATAATTAATTTTATGGAAGTTACTGAGCAAAATTTTAACAACAGTTCTTTTTGGAAAAAAAATAAAAATTTACTCTTGATTTTTTATCTTCATGAGTTAGAAAAAAATCTTTTAGATTATAAAATTGAAATTGCGGATGAGTGGTGTTTCCCTGAAATTGATTTGGAAATTATAAAAAATGATTGGGAGATAATCACAAACAAAATTAAAAATGGAAAAGCTCATGAGCTTTCTGAAGGAGATACGCTTTATTTAGGGGCTTGTACAAAAGGCTCAAAGGGTGGTAATTTAAGAGAACAGCCATATTCACAAATAAAAGCAAAACAAAGAGCGTACTCACTAAAGCAAGGATATGTTAATCATATTATTGCTTCACTTTCTGGTAAAAATCCAATATATGGAAAGGTTATCTCATCTTTAGAAGTTGCCAAAAAATCTTCTCTTGAAGAGATAGTAGTTTCAAAATTTCAATTTTATTACGGTAAAACAATAGCAGAAATTTTAAGGCTTCTTAATATATCTATAAATCAAAAAGCAAAAAATTTTTATGCAAATCTTTCAAAAGCTATTTTAGGAATTGAGTTAAATAAAGAGATTGAAGAGTTTTCAAAAGCAGATATTATAGTTAAAACGGTGCGCCTAAAAGAAAACAATCTTCCAGCTGAGGATATCTCTTTTCCAGTTTTTAAATACAATGAAATAATTTCTCAAAATTGGGAAGATTCAGAAATAAAAGAAATATTAGAACATAAATTTTTGTTCATATTTTTTCAATATGAAAATAACACTCTTAAATTAAAAAAAGTAAAATTTTGGAATATGCCTTATAAAGATTTGCAAGAAGTTCAAAGGGTTTGGAAAAATACAAAAGAAATAGTTAAAAGTGGAAATATTGTTAAAGAAATACAAACTAATAAAGATGGTAAACAAGTCAGAATTACAAATTTTCCATCAAAAAAGTTTAGTAATATTTCACATGTAAGACCACATGCAATCAATGCGAATGATGTTTTTGAGTTACCTGTAAAAGATAAAATAACAGAAGCTAAAGTATATACAAAGCACTGTTTTTGGTTAAATAACAGTTATATAAAAAATGAAATTTATTTAAAATAGTTTATGAAGAAAAGATTTAAACTTTGAGCCAAACACTTATTGGTCAAATAGACAAAATCCTTTTTGAAGATGATGGCTTTTTTATAGCCGTTTTAAAGAGTGGGGAGAAGGTTAGTGGCTCTTATCATGAGAGTAAAGTCTCTCATATAAAAAGCTCTGCCGTAACACTTAAGGGTGTGTGGGAAGAGCATAAAAAATATGGAAGAACTTTCAAGTTTGACTCAATAAAAGTAAACCAAAATGAGCTTTTTTTCTTTCTGAACAAAATTGTAAAAGGCTTTACAAAAAAACTCTCTGCCGAGCTTATTGAGCATTTTGGAAATGAAAAACTTATAGAAATATTAGACAATGACATAGAGAGGCTTTTAGAGTTTAACGGCATAAAAGAGAAGAGGCTTAAGAAGATTCAAGCGTCTTGGAAGAAGTTTCGTTCTATGAGAGAGCTTGGTGAGTTTTTAACTCCTTATGATGTTTCACAAGCTCTTCTTACGATAATTGCAACTGCTATGAAAGATGTAGATGATCCTCGCGAGAAGATAAAAAATAATCCCTACATTCTTACCTCTATAAATGGTATCGGCTTTAAAAGAGCGGATGAGTTGGCTCTTAAAATGGGAGTTACTAAAGAGGATGAGAACCGTATAAGTTCTGCTATGGATTATGTTCTTTTAAACTACTGCGAACAACAAGGTAACTCATGTGTGGCAAAAGAGATACTATTTAGCGGGCTTAATGAACTTCTCTGCTTTGAGGATAAAAACTATCTCTATGAAGCAGCACTTATTGAGAGAGTGAGTGAGCAGAGTATAGTTATTATGAAAAACAACCGCGTCTCTCCTGCTAGACTTTATGACTCTGAGAAATTTTTATATGATGATTTTAAGGCTAGGGCAAAAAAAGATAGCGGAGTGCTTATTAAAAACTTGGATGAGTTTTTAGACTCTCATGAACTAAAACTTGGGCAACAGCAAAAAGAGGCAGTTTTAAAGATCAACGAAGGTGTATCTCTGCTCTTTTTAGTCGGATATGCAGGAACAGGAAAGAGTACGACTTCAAAAACTATACTTGATCTATTAAACACAAGATATGATAAAAAAGAGATAATGACATGCGCACTTAGTGGCATAGCTTCTCAGCGCATTGCAGATACAACTGGTTATGAGAGTGCAACAATCCAGTCACTTTTAGTTAAGTTTGAA
>Ga0265293_10007512_pt1 | contig 16718 bp, 19 predicted proteins | sample Munlanlewell138R_FD_192505 | JGI IMG/M metagenome (GOLD analysis project Ga0265293, IMG submission 192505) | Leachate microbial communities from a municipal landfill in Southern Ontario, Canada - Leachate well 138R | ecosystem: Engineered > Solid waste > Landfill > Unclassified | place: Canada...
CGGAACAGCCAGAGGGACGCCCTCATCGGGAGCGAGGTGTAGAGCGCGACCGGGGTCGGGAACTGCAGCGCGATCGACTTCGGCACCAGCTCGCCGATGACGACCTGCGCAGCGGTGAGGCCGAGCAGGACCGTCGTGGTGGCGACGCCGAGGGCGGTCGCGGTGCCGATGCCGGCGCGGTCCTCCAGCAGGTCGGCGAAGCCGGGTGTGATCATCGCCTGGCCGTATGCGCCCAGGAGCAGGCTGGAGAGCGTGATGCCGATCTGGCAGGCGGCCACGTACCGGTCGAGGCTCTCGCCGTTCTCGAGTATGCCGAGCATCCAGCGGGCGTGGCGGTTGCCGTTCTCCGCCATCTGGCGGACACGAGTCCGGCGGGCCGAGACCGCCGCGAACTCCCCGGCAACGTAGAGGGAGTTCACCAGGACGAGCGCGATCACGACGACCGCGACGAGGATCATCGGTGTGTCCGGCCGCCGAGGAAGGCGGCCCGGAGTAGGGCGGGATCGACGTTCATCGCGCGCGAGTGTAACGCACACCCGCCCGGATCACGGACGGCGCGTGTCGCCACGGCGGACAGGCGGGCGTCCGCCTTGACCGAGGTGGGATGCCGATCGAGGCGGGGTGATGGCGTTCCAGGATCTACGCTCCGGCAACCCGCCCGTTGCCCTCCGCGGCCGCGATGATCGCGTCCGCGATCCGCGGGATCGCCCACGCCAGGCTGAGGGGCGACTCCAGGTAGGTGGCCTGCGAAAGCTCGGCGTCCGCGACGACCCAGTGGCCGTTCTGAGCGGCGGGCAGGCTCGCGAACAGCGGGTTCGCCGCCTGCTTGTCGATGTCCTCTGGGAAGAAGCCGGGCGAGAGGATGATGTCTGCCTCGGCGGCGTCCTGCCACCGCTCGGTGGAGCCGATGGTCATGTCCGGGCCCGGCGCCACCAGCTCCAGGCCGAGACCCTTCACCAGCTTGGCGATCGGCGCGTTCTCGCCGTGGATGTAGAACTCGTCGAAGAACTCGTAGGCGACGGCCACGCGCAGGTCCTGGTACTGGGCGACGCGCTCGCCCTCGGAGGCGAACAGCGCCTCGGTCTCCTCGATCTGCTGTTGCGCCAGCTCCTCCTGCCCCAGCAGCTGACCCACCAGCGTGTGGACCTCCTGCCAGGTCGTAGTGTCGGCCTCCTTGATGCTCGCCGTGGGCGCGACTGCGGAGAGGCCGTCGTACTGATCGCCGGCCAGCCACTGCCCCACGATCAGGTCGGGGGTCTTCGCGGCGATGACCTCCAGGTCTGGCTCCATGCGGACGGCCTCGTACGACTCGAGGCCCTCGACGTATGGCGTGATCCAGGCGGGCAGCCGGCCGATGTACCCGCCGACCATCCCGTAGAGCACCGGCTTGGCGCCCAGCGGCAGGAGGAAGTCGAGCACTGACTCTTCCACCGCGACGATCCGCTCCGGCGCTGCCTCCAGCTCGACCTCGCCGAGGGCGTGCGTCACCGTGCGAGGGAACGCGCTGGCTGCCTCGGTCGCGGTGCTCGTCGCCTCGGAGGTGCCGGTCGCCGTTGCGGCCCCCTCGGTCGCGGTCGGGGAGGCGGTGGCCTGCGGCTCGTCGTCCTCGCCCGCGCACGCCGCGAGGAACAGCCCCAGCGCCCCGGCTGCCGAGCCCGCGAGGAACCCTCGGCGGGTCACGGAGTGCCCGCCGAGGAGGCGAGAGAACGAAGCGGGGCGAGGCTCGTGCGCAGACATGGCGGTTCCTTAGTGCAAGCGTGATGGTCGAGTTAGATCACACTAAGTCGGCTCACCTGTAGAAGCATCTACTGAGCGGCGGCTTTTGAGAGGCGGGCCTGACGCCGGCGACGCGGTAGCATTCCTTCTCGGAGTCAGAACGAACACGGAGGGGTGGACGATGAAGGCAGCAGTCCTGAACGAGGCGAACCAGCCGATGACCATCGACGAGGTGGACCTCGACGCGCCGGTCGCGGGCGAGGCGAAGGTGCGCGTGGTCGCCGCCGGCGTCTGTCACTCCGACCTGCACTTCATCGACGGCGTCTACCCGACTCGCTTCCCCACGATCCTCGGCCACGAGGTCGCCGGCATCGTGGAGGAGGTCGGTCCCGGTGTCGCCAACGTCGCCCCGGGCGACCGCGTGATCCTCGGCTTCGTGCAGCCGTGTGGCACCTGTCGCTTCTGCGCGGAAGGTCGCCCCGCCATCTGCCAGAACCCGGCCCGCACCCGCACGTCCTCGAACCCCGCGCGCACGCGCAACGGCGAACCGGTCAGCGCGATGACCAACGTCGGCGGGTTCGCGGAGTACTCCATCACCCCGGCCACCGGCCTCGTGAAGGTGCCGGACGACGTCTCCCTGGACATCGCCGCCCTCGTCGGGTGCTCCGTCACCACTGGCTACGGTGCCGTCGTGAACACCGCACAGGTGCGCCCGGGCTCCTCGGTCGCCGTCATCGGCGCGGGGGGTGTTGGCCTCAACATCATCCAGTCGGCGCGCCTCGCCGGGGCGGAGCGCATCATTGCGGTGGACATGGCGGAGCACAAACTCGCCACCGCCCGCGAGTTCGGCGCCACGGACGTGGTCAACGCGAAGGAGGACGACCCCATCGTGAAGGTGAGGGAGCTCACCGGAGGCGGCGCCGACTACACCTTCGAGGCGATCGGCCTCAAGGTCACCGCGGAGCAGGCGTACGAGATGGCCGGCCGAGGCGGCACCGCCGTCATCGTCGGCATGATCCCGCCGACGGACCAGCTGACGATCGCCTCGAGCATCTGGCTGCAGGAGAAGACCCTGAAGGGCTCTTTCTACGGGTCCGCGCGGTTCCAGCTGGACATGCCGCGCATCCTCAACCTCTACCGCCAGGGCAAGCTCAACCTCGACGCCCTCGTCTCCCGCCGTTACCCGCTGGCCGAGATCAACGAAGCGTTCGATGCCCTCCGCGCCGGCGAGGTGTCACGGAGCGTGCTGACGATCGGGAGCGAGTGATTCGCAGCGACTGCACGCGCATCCGCAGCCTCGAACTCCTTCTCCTCTCGATCAGTAACTGTTCAGGTGTTTACGCAAGTGCCTGATTACGTTATGGTCGCTCTCGCGGTGGGTCGGGTTCGAGAGGTGCCGGATGCGATCCGCCGCCCGATCAGCGACGCGCAACGTCCTGCTCGCTGCGTCGCTCCTTACCGCCCTCGTCGTTGCAGCTCTCCCCGGGACGACGATCGCGTCCTCTGACCCGACCCTCCGCGCTGACATCCTCGCGCTGCACGAGACGCCCATCCTCGTACCGGTCAGCCTTGCCTCCCTCGTCCAGTCCGAGGGTGGCCCCGAGGCCGTCGAACGCCCGCAGCGGGCGGGTGGGCCATCGATCCTGGAGGACGCGACGGTGGTGTCTGTCTACGGGCACCCCGGCGTCTGCGTCATGGGCGAGCTGGGCTGCCACGGTGGACCGGAGGGGGCCATCGAGGCAGCCCGCTCGCTCGCAGCGGAGTACGACGCGCTGAACGGCGATCGGCCCGCGCTCGCGGCGCTGCACCTCATCGTGGACGTGGCGCAGGCGAACCCCGGCGACGATGGCCAGTACCTGGACCAGATGCCGCTCGAGGAGGTCGCGGAGTGGGTCGAGGCGGCCCGCGACGCCGATGTCCTGATCTTCCTCGACGTGCAGATCGGCTGGGGCGACCTGTTCGAGCATGTCCAGCGGCTGGAGGAGTTCCTCGAAGAGCCGTTCGTCCACCTCGGCATCGACCCGGAGTTCGCGACGAAGTCGCGTGGTGGCGAGCCGGGGCAGGTCATCGGAACGCTCACAGCGGAACAGGTGAACGAGGTGCAGGCCTACCTCGCCGAGATCGTGCAGCGCACCGGGCAGCCCTCGAAGGCGCTCGTGCTCCACCAGTTCCGCCCCGACATGCTCACCAACCCCGAGGCCTTCGAGGACGTCCCCGAGGTGGAGATCACGATCGACATGGACGGCTGGGGCGGCCCCTGGCCCAAGACCGAGGGCTACCTCGCGTACGCCCTCGCCCCCTACGCAGAACGACCGGCGCTCAAGCTCTTCTACAAGTGGGACGAGCCCCTGATGACCGCCGCGGAGGTCATGGCCCTCGCCACCCCGCCCGCCTACGTCATCTACCAGTAGCCCTCGATCGGTGCGCTACAGCTCCGGCAGGGCGAGAGGCTGTCGGCCTCGCGACCTCGTGCTGTAGACGGCGAGAGCGCGGAGTGCGGCGATGGCGAGGGCGAACGTCAGCGCCGCCACCAGTCCGATGCCGAGCATCACGCGCAACTCGTCTTGGAAGTCGTGGTACCAGGCGTAGGTGATGCCGGCTCCAGCAGCGGCAGCCACCGCCGGCACCGTGCCGATGAGGAGGTTGAACGTCGTCTCGCGGAGCGCTCGGTCCTCGCGCCAAGCGAAGTACGAACGGACAGCCATGAACGCCCCGCCCGCCACCGTCAGGCCGGCGAGCGCATACAGCGCGAGGATCAGCGCGGGCGGGGGATAGAACGGGACGAGCTCGACTGCGCCATCCGCCATCGTCTTGTACTGCCCAAAGCGTTCCCGAAACGTGTCGCTGGACCAGCCATACGCGAAGAAGAGCCCGAGCCCCGCGCCGGGCATGCCGCCGACGATGGCGAGGAGGCCGGTCACCAGCAGGTGCCACCGGGCGCGTGCCAGTCCGCGCTCCTCTGCCCACCGGCGCGCGAAGCTCGAGGCGTCACCGCCGACGTACTCCAGCGCCGTCGCGCCGTCGCGTTCGGCGTCCTGGAGGTCGCCCTCCAGCTCCGTTGTCATCTCGTCCCGGCTGTCCGCGGGGACGCCGATGCGCTTCCACTCGGTGCGGCACACGGACAGGACGTGCTCACGTTCAGGCTTCACGGGTCACCTCGATGTTGACTTCTGGAGTCTGAGGGATGTCTGCGAGGACGCGGTCGATCGCGGAACGCGTGCCCTCCCACTCGGCGCGCCACTCGACGAGGGCGACCGCCCCGGCCGGGCTCAGGCGGTAGTACTTCCTCGGCGGGCCGCCGTCGCTCGCCTGCCGAAACGTCTCGACGAGGCCGTCCCGCTGCAGCCGGCCAAGTGCCGGGTAGATCGAGCCTTCCGCCACGGTGGTCAGGCCTCGCTCGGCGAGGCGCTTCGTCATCTCGTAGCCGTAGGTCGGCCCGTGTGCGATCACAGCGAGCAGGCAAAGGTCGAGCGCGCCTCGGAGGATCTGGCTCTGTCGGAGCGATGGGGCTGTCATGCGATGCATGATAGTCGAATGAACCTTGCAATGCAAGGTAGTCCTGCTTACGAAGCCGAGGGGAGTCCTCGATCGGTGCGCTACAACTCCGGCGTGCGGTCGCTCTTGACCTCGACGCCGGCGAGGGACTCGAGGGCGCGGACGAGGGCCTGCGTGCCGATGTCGCTGCCGTCGCGGTGCTCCACGGCGCGGAAGAGCTGGTGCACGAGCGACGTGCCGGCGAGCGGGAGGTCGAGGTCATCGGCGGCCTCGAGGGCCAGGCGGAGGTCCTTCTGCTGGAGGCCGACCTTGAAGCCCGGCGAGAAGTCGCGCTGCACGACCTTCGGGCCGAGGTTGCTGATCTGCCAGGAGCCGGCGGCGCCGAAGGCGATGGCTTCAAGCATGACGGCAGGGTCGACGCCGGAGCGCTGACAGAAGACGAGGGCTTCCGCCATCGCGAGGTTGTTCAGCACGACGGCGATCTGGTTGCAGAGCTTCACGGTCTGGCCGGCGCCGCTGTCGCCGCAATGCGTGATGCGCTTCCCCATCGTCTCGAGGACCGGCCGCACGCGGTCCAGGGCCTCGGCGGAGCCGCCGCACATGATCGAGAGCGTCCCGCTGATCGCGCCCTGCTCGCCGCCGGAGATCGGCGCGTCGATGAAGGCGACGTCCCGCTCCGCGAGGCGCCCTGCGATCTCCCTCGTGACGGCCGGGGAGATCGTCGACATGTCGATGACCACGGAGCCGGGCCGGATGCCGTCGATGATCCCGGGCACACCAGGCTGGCCGAGCACGACCTGTTCGACATCGTCGGAGGCGCGGACGCAGGTGATGACGATGCCGGCGCGCGACGCGACGTCCGAGGGCGATTCGCCGCGCTGGGCGCCGGCGGTCTCGAGCTCATCGATCTTCGAGGGGGTGCGGTTCCACGCGACGAGGGGGTAGCCGCCCTTCAGGATGTTCTTCGCCATGGGCAGTCCCATGATCCCGAGTCCGACAAAGCCGACGGTGTCGCGGTTGGTGGTCGTCATGCAGAGGCCTTTCGGTGCGTGAGGCCACGATAGGGGAGCAGGGCGCGCTGGCGGGGAGAGAGACGGGCAGAGGCGGAGCAGACCCTCAACCCCAACCCTCTCCCGCTTCGCGGGCGAGGGGCCGGGGGCGCGGGCTCTGCCCTCCGGCGGTGGAAGGCCTCAGGCGGTGGGGACGCCTCGGTCCGTGGGGCGGGAGAGGATGTAGGTGGTGCCGATGAGGGCGAGGGCGAGGACGCTCGCCTGCGCCCAGTGCATCGAGGAGGGGATCGCGACGAGCACCGAGAAGAGGACGAACGGCCACATGATCGCGAGGGCGATGACCTTCGCGCGCAGCGGCATGCCTCCGGTCTCGCGGAAGCGCCGGACGTGCGGGCCGAATACGGGGTTCGCGAGGATGCGGTCGTACAGCCGCTGCGAGGAGCGCGCGTAGCAGGCGGCGGCGATGATGAGGAAGATCGTGGTCGGCCAGCCGGGGATCACGATCCCGATCAGTCCGAGCGCGAGCGAGAACGTCCCGAGGGCGCACCACAGCGCCCGCACCATGCGGTTCGCTGCCGGGTGCGCGACGTGCGCCCCGGAGATCGCGGAGGCAGACGCCACGGAGGGGAACTCCGGCGCGGGTGTCGCTCCCAGCGAATCGTCCAGCATGGCGCTCACAAGAGTGCTCCGACCAGTCACGTTCCTCGGAGGAGACGTGGCGAGGAGAGGATCGCCCTCGGAGGCGGATGACACCAGTGGTCTTGAATCTGAATCTCGACTCTTCTCCGGAGATTTGGCCAGAAGTCGCGCCGGTTGTCAGCATCGCCTCACCGGAACTCATCAGGAGGGGACGCTTCGGCGATCCTCGGGCATACTCATCGCTACCGGCGCCGCCCGGCGTGGTGCGGCCAGAGAGGGTCCACCGTGCTCCCATCCTCCGACCGCCCACGGCGATCAGACGTGCGCTCGCGCGCCTCGAGGTTCCTAGCGGTGCTGGTGGCCGGGAGCCTCGCGTTGACCCTCGCCTGCTCCGACAGCGCGGAGGGTGAGACGCCCGAGGACGACGACGTGACGGTGGCGACCCAGACGAGCACGCCCGAGACGGCGACCGCCACCGAGATCCCGACCGAGACGGCCACCGCGACTCCGACCGAAACGCCAGAGGCGCCGCTCTACGACCCGACGCTGGTGCGAGACGACGTGGACTGTTCGCTCGAGTTCATCTCCAGCGGCGGCGGCGAGGACTTCGCGGACGGGTTCACGTCCGGCCACTTCGTGGTGGACGGGGTCCTCGGCGAGCCGTGTCTCGGCGAGGACGACCGGCTGCTGCGCGCCTGGGAGTGGCTCCGCACCTTCGCGGCGCCCGAGGACCTCGAGGGCCTGATCCTCATCGCGGGGTTCGATGCGCCGAGCGACCTCCTCGCGTACGTCGAGGCCCTGACCACGAGCGACGGTGGCGTCGCCTTCCAGATGACCGTGAACCTCGGCGAGGCGGAACGCGACGACATCGAGCTGGCGCTGACGATGGCGCACGAGCTCACCCATGTCTTCACCGGCCTGCCGGGCCAGCTCGACCGCGGCGTGGACGAGAGCCAGTGCTTCACCTACCACGAGGGCGAGGGCTGCTACACGCCAGACTCGTTCATCGCGCGCTGGACGGACGCCTTCTGGGACGAGTGGATCACCCAGGTCGACCCGCTGAACCCGAACGACGATGCGGCCGTCGAGCGCTGCATCCTCGACCCGTCGTTCCTCGGGTCGTACGCGGCGACCAACCCGGAGGAGGACTTCGCGGAGACCTTCTCGGCCTACGTGTTCTCCGTCCCGGTGGAGGATCCCGGCCTGCTGGCGAAGTACGAGTTCTTCGACTCGGACCCGTACCTCTCCGCCTTCAAGGCCCGCGTGGACGAGGTGGGCGCAGGCCCGCTGCCCAACCAGTTCGAGGGCTGCGGCTACTAGCCCTCGGACGCTCCGCGTCCCGGACGAGGGTCGGCGTCAGGCCGGCACGTAGGTCAGCCTGAGCACGTCGCCGATCTGCTCGTGGCTCGCGAGGTGGAGCGGCGGCCGCGGGCCGGCGAAGAACGGCGTGCCGTGGCCGAGCACCACCGGGTGCAGGTAGATCCGGTACTCGTCGATCAGGCCGAGCTCGGTGAGACTGCGCGCCAGGTTCGGCCCGGCAACCTCGATCTCACCGTCATGCTCCGCCTTGATCGCGCGGACTGCCGCCTCAAGGTCGCCGCTGATCAGCGTGGCGTTCGGGCCGACCGAGTCCAGCGTGGTCGAGACGACCCACTTCGGGGAACTCCGCCATGCCTCCGCGTAGGCGCGTTCCGCGGTGTCCCACTCCGGCTGATCTTCGTCCCAGTAGCGCATGATCTCGTACATCTTGCGGCCGTAGAGGCTCCCCGTCTGCCGCTTCGACTCCTCGATGAAGTGCTCGAAGAGCGCGGGCTCGGGCCCGAACTCCGTGTGGTCGACGTAGCCGTCCAGGGACTGGTTCATACCGAACACGAGCGTCGCCATCCCCGGTTCCTCTCCGCGCGGCGCACCAACAGCGATGCGCCAGTGGTGGGTCAGTTATAGCCGCAGCGCCTGCCGATCTGGTCCCTGCTGGCACTCCGAGCCCGATGACGAAACCATCGCACTCGTCTAGTGGTCTGCACTACCTTGCGTGTCGGCAGGCCCGTTTCGGGGGAATCCTCGACGGATCCGTCGAGCGAACGCTCCCGTCCGAGCACGCGTTTGTTACCAGCAAGCGGGCATAGTCGATCCCGTCATGACCGCCGCCGGCGGTCGCTGGAAAGGACGGACACCGTGCTGGGATGGGCTTTCTTGTTCTTCCTCTTGGCCATCGTCGCGGCGCTCCTCGGTTTCGGGGGAATCGCCGGCGCAGCTGCTGGGATCGCGCAGATCCTGTTCGTGGTCTTCCTCGTGCTCCTGGTCGTCGCCGGTCTGGCACGCGCACTGCGAGGCTCCACGCCGTAGCAACATGCTGCGGACGCCCCGCCCTGTGAGGCACACCAACCGAAGGGGTCGCGAGCTCGAGCGCGACCCCTTCGTGGTACCCGCCGAGCGCTGTGCCCATCGAGCGAGCATGACCGCGCTCTGACCGGAGGACCTGATGTCGCAACCTCACCTGCACCTCCCACGGCACGGACTGCTCCTCCCGAGGCGGTCGCGCCGCGTCTTCCTCGCGGACCTCGGGAAGGGCGCGCTGGCCGCGCTCACGCTCCCTGTCTTCGCCGCCTGCGCGGACGACGACGACCCCTCCGAGGACACGCCGACCTCGACCCCGATGTCGACCTCGACCGTGCCACCCGCGCCCACCGAGGGTGCGGCCGCCACGACCGAGGGCTCGCCGGCGGCCACCGAGGGCACTCCGGCCGGTACCTCCGCCGGGAGCTGGGAACGAGTCGTCCTCGGCGGCGTGTCCGCGTACGTGCTGCTGCGCGATGGGGAGGCGGCTGTCGTCGACACCGGCAACCCGGGCAGCGCCGGCGACATCGAGGCGGCACTCGCCGGCCTCGGCGTCGGGTGGGAGAGCGTGGGGCACGTGGTGCTCACCCACGCGCACCCCGACCACCAGGGGAGCCTGCCGGAGGTGCTGGAGCTGGCGCCCGATGCGATGGCGTACTGCGGCGCGGGAGACCTGGGTGCGATCGTCTCGCCGAGGCCCCCGACCACGGTGGTGATGGGTGACCAGGTCTTCGGCCTCGACGTGATCGAGACGCCGGGACACACGCCCGGCCACATCTGCGTGCTGGACCGGGCGGCGTCAGTCCTCGTGGCGGGGGATGCCCTCACCGGGGCGGAGGGCGGCGGCGTCGCCGGGCCGAACGAGCGCTTCACGCCGGACATGGACACCGCGTGGGCGTCCGTCGGCGTCCTCGGCTCGTACGACTATGAGACGGTGTTCTTCGGTCACGGCGACCCGGTCACCGGTGGAGCGTCCGAGGCGGTCGCGGCGCTCTTCGCCGAGCAGGCGTAGGGCCGCCCGGGACCCCCAGGACCTCAGCCCTCGTGCGGGCCTCACACAGACGAGTCGCCGCCCCGGGCGGGGGCGGCGACTCCTGGGCGGGCGAGTAGCAGCTAGCGCTGGCGCTGCTGCTCCTCCTGCTGTTGCTGGTTGCCCTGCTGCTGCTTTTCCTGCTGCGCCTGCTGCTGTTGCTGGTTCCCCTGCTGGCGCTGCTGCTGCTGGCGTTCCTGCTCCCGCTGCTGTTCCTGGTCGCGCTCCTGCTGCTGTTCAGCCATGTCGTGTCCTTTGCCGCATCGACTCCCGCAGGTGCGCGAGTCTGTGGCGAACGTAGGCAGCCGGACGTTGCGATCTCACACCGCAACCCTCCGAGGCGTGACGCGGATATAGCGATGTGCGAAGCCGGCGAGGTTCGGTGAGGCTATGCGCCCGGCCAGAGGTTCCCCCACCGCCCGACGTGTACGACCTCCTCGACCGGGCGGCGCTTCGGCTCCGCCCAGCGGCCCTGCGCCGGGTAGCCCAGCGGGATGAGCGCCATGGTGAGGGCGTCCTCGGGAATGCCGAGGAGTTGCTTCACGTCATCCTCGTGCCCCGCGTAGAGGCTGGTGAGCGTCGCGCCGATGCCGTAGGCGCGCGCCGCGAGCATCAGCTGCTGCACCGCACCGTAGATCGAGGACCCCAGCCGTGGGCTCTGGCTCTTCGCCGCGCCCAGGAGCACCGGGAAGACCCACACCGGCGCCTCCTCCAGGTGGTTCGCGAGGTGCTCCGCGCTCAGGAAGTTCCGCTTCCCCAGGCCCTGGCCGTCCTCGGACGAGAGGATCGTCTCCCGACGGCTGCCGTACGCGCGCTCCCAGCCCTCGCGGTACCACTCGGCGATCGCGAGCTTCACCTCGGGGTCGGTCACCACGACCCATGCCCATGCCTGCGAGTTGCCGCCCGACGGCCCTCGGATCGCCGCGTCGAGGATGGCGCGCAGCACATCGTCTGGGATCGGGTCGGCCTTCAGGTACCGCCGCGCCGGGGTCGAGTGCAGCGCTTCAAGGACGGTGATCGCTTCTGGCTCAGACATGGGTGACTCCTCGCAGGGTGCGAGGGGAGTCTATGGGTGTCGGAGGCGGAGGAGACCCTCACCCAACCCTCTCCCGCTTCGCGGGCGAGGGGGTCGGAGCCCGAGGCCTACGTCACCACCGGCAGCACCACGACACCGATCATCGCGACGATGACGGCGGCAGCGGCGAGCTTCCCGACCAGCGGGAGCCAGTCACGCCCCTGTGGTGGATCCCACGCGAGATAGCCCGCCTCCTCGGTGAGGTCCGGGTCCAGGTCGCCCTCGGTGGACTCGACCCAGCCGTCGAGGCGGTCGTCGTCCTCGTGCTCGTCGTCGTACCGCATGCGTCCGAGGCTAGTGGACGCGGCGATATGCTGGGAGGGTTCGTGTCCCGTCCGAGTCCTGAGAGCCCGTCCGAGTCCTGAGAGAGGGAGCCGCATGATCCTCGTCCAGCGCGAGTTCACCGTGCCGCCGGAGAGCAAGGCCGACTTCGAGCGGCAGAGTCGCGAGGGGCTGTGGCCCACCTTCCTCCACTTCGGCGCGCAGATGGTGGCGTTCGGCTCATGGGCCTTCGGCGACGATTCCGTGCCGCTGGTCACCCACACCGCGTACGAGGACTTCGACCACTGGGAGGCCACCCGGGGCGCCTCCAGCCTGAACGCGATCAACCGGGCGCAGTCGTTCTACGACGACGAGGCGATCATGGCGGAGACGGAGGAGCTCCGCGCGACGTTCGCGGACCGGAACGCCCTCGTGACGTCCTCGCGCGCGATCCCGTTCGAGGTCGAGATGAGCGCGACGCACCCCGCGCCGTTCTACCGGCGCGCGGGACAGCGGCTCGCGGACATCCCGCCGACGTTCGGACGCGGCTCGGTGGTGTCGGAGCGGACCCTGACGTTGCAGCCCGGGACGCGCGAGGAGTTCGTGCGCCTCTCCACGGAGCTGATCTGGCCGTGGCTGGAGTCCCAGGGCGGGCGAGGCGTGGCGATCGGCCAGAACCTGATGGGGAACGCCCACGAGCTGACCACGTGGTTTGCCTTCCCCACCGTCTCGCTCTGGTACCGGTGCGCGCGACCCGCGACGGCGAACGCGCCGTCCGAGGTGGTCGAGGCGTACCAGCGCCGCCACGGGTTCGTGCAGCAGCAGCGCGGTCGGGTGCTCCTCGTCGGCACAGACTGGGGCCGGCGGGAGTAACCGTGACCTCCTCACCCGCCTCGGATGACCTCCTCCCGGACGACGGTCTCGAGCGGATCGAAGCCCTCGCTGCCGCGCTGGCCGCGGACGCCGGCGCCTTCGTGATCGACCAGCTCGAGCGTGAGGTGCTCGTGGAGTACAAGGCGGACGCCCGGGGCAAGGAGAACACGGGGGACCCGGTCTCGGAGGTCGATCGCAACGTGGAGGCCCTCCTCCGCGAGCGCGTCGCCGCCGAGTTCCCGGCCCACATCGTCGTCGGCGAGGAGGATGCGACCCAACCCTCCGAGGAGGCCGAGTACGTCTGGGTCCTCGACCCGGTCGATGGCACGTCGAACTTCGTGAATGGGTTCCCGCTGTTCGCCGTGTCGGTCGGCGTGCTGCGGCATGGCCGGCCTGTCGTGGGCGCGGTCTGGTGCGCCACGACGCACGCCCTCCACCCCGGCGTGTACCACGCGCACGAGGGCGGCCCGCTCCGCCTCGATGGGCGCGAGGTGTCGCCGGAGCGCGCGACGAAGGTGAAGCGCGCGCTGGCCGCGGCGCCAGGGGGATCCTCGGCGGGGACGCGCTCCTGGGACCATCGCGTGACCGGCTCGATGGCGATCGAGGGGGCGTACGTGGCGGCCGGGGTGTTCGCCGCCGCGCCGTTCTGGGTACCGAAGATCTGGGATGTGGCCGGGGCGATCCCCCTGATCCGCGCCGCGGGCCGCGAGGCATGGACGCGCGACGGCCACGGCTGGAAGCCGTTCGAACGGTTCGAGGCGCCCGATCGCCTGCCGCACGGCGTGAAGGAAGAACGTGCACCTTCGCTCCGCGACTGGCGCGGCGCGATCCTTGTCGGGACGGCGGAGGGCGTCGAGCTCCTCAAGCAGCGCTCCACGAAGCCACCGCTCTGGCGTCGAGCGCTGGGAGTGAAGTCATGACTGCACCGTCCACCGACCTGCGCGAGGAGATCCGCCGGGCGCTGCGCTCGCCCTTCCTCCCGGCCGCCATCGACCGGCTCGCCTCCGTCGAGGGCTATCTCGACGTGGTCTGGCCGCGGGTGCAGAGCTCGGTGGAGACGGCGGGGTTCCTCGGCAGCGCGCTCTACATGACCGACATGGCGCTCGACGCCGTCGAGCAAGTGTACGAGCCCGTGATGCCCCGGGACGCCCTCGTCGAGGCCGGACTCGCCGAGGGCGACCTCGATGCGCTGGGGGAGGTCATCGACGTCTTCCACTACGTGCAGCCGCAGGTGCTCCTCGTCGTCGCTGCCCTCGCCGAGGCGATGGGGCGCCCGGAGGTCGGCGGCTACGGCAAGCCCGACCCGCGCCCGCTGTCCGAGCGCGAAGAGCGCCACCTCGCCACCGCGATCCCGGAGGCGTCCGAGGACACCCCACCCCTCCCCGAGGTGCGCGAGGCGCTCGGGCTCGCCTCGACGCCGGGACTCTACCGCGCCGTGGCAGCATGGCCGGGCTACCTCGGCGTCGCGTGGGAGGAACTACAGCACCTCGCGGCGTACCCGGACTTCCGGCGGCGCGGGCGGGGCCTCTACTACTACGCGCGCTCCGGTGCCCGCTTCCTCGCGGAGCCGCTCCGCGCCGACCCGGACGCCCTCCGCGAGGCTGGGCTCGACGACGCGACGATCGAGGCGGCCCGGGCCGCCCTCGACGAGTCGTTGCCGGCGATCGCGATGATGATGATGCACGCGGAGGCGATGCGGCTGGGCCTCGGCATCGCCGACCGCGAGGTGGTCAAGAAGGAGTAGGGGTGACCAACACGCCGCTGCTCAATCCGTGGAAGCCGGGCGCGGCGTGGGTGGAGTCCGCCCTCGCGGAAGCGGAGTTCGGCGAGCTACGCCTGATCCAGCACTCTTCCAACTATGTCTTCCTCGCGGACCTCGAGCATCCGGAGCACGGGCATGGCCTGGGCATCTACAAGCCCGCCACCGGCGAGCAGCCGCTGTACGACTTCCCGGAGGACCTCTACCACCGCGAGATCGCGGCGTACGAGTTCGCGCGGCTCCTCGGGTGGGACATCATTCCCCCCACGGTGGAGGCGACGGGGCCGCACGGCGTGGGGTCGCTGCAACTGTTCATCGAACATAACCCGCAGCAGCACTACTTCGACCTCCGCGACCGTGACGAGCTCGACTGGCAGTTCGTCCGCTTCGCCCTGTTCGACCTGGTCGCGAACAACGCCGACCGGAAGGGCGGCCACCTGCTGCTGCAGACCGATGGTGACGAACCCCGCATCTGGGGGATCGACAACGGCCTCTGCTTCCACGAGGTCGAGAAGTTCCGCACGGTGGTCTGGGACTTCGCCGGTACCACCATCCCGGACGGTTGGCTGGAGGACCTCCGCAGGGTCCAGGGCTGCCTCCAGGCTGCCGACCCCACGGCCCAGCCGCTGCTCGATCGCCTCACGACTGCCGAGGGCGCCGCACTCCTCCAGAGGATCGCGCACTACCTCGACGAGCCCGTGTTGCCCGATATGGACACGTTTACGCGGCGTGTCGTCCCCTGGCCGATGGTGTAACGCACACGTATCGAAGCGACCTTCGAGGCCGGATACGCAACGCTTCTGTCAGCAGAGGCGTCATCGAGCGGCGCATCTTCGCAACTGACTGACACGTAGGTTTCCGTCACTCGCAGCGCACTGATCTCGCCCGGCGAGTGGGCGGAAAGCAGGTCACGAGTGAGTCACGAACACGTCCATCACACGTACCAGGAAAGCGGCGGCGGTGTCGGTACCGGAATGGTGCTCGGTGTCGTCATCGCGTTGCTCGTCGTGATCCTCGCGATGTTCTTCTACTTCGGCGGGTTCTTCGCCGGTGCGAGTAACGGCGGGTCGAACGGTGGCGAGGGCGGCACGGGTGGCGGGAACGGAACAGGCTCCGGTGAGTCCGCGCCGGCGTCCTACCAGTACGTGGTGCCGGACTACCAGCTCACCGTCCGCTAGCTGTTCTGGTCCCCACAATTCCGAGGCCGCCCCTCCCCGCGGGGCGGTCTCGTCTTGTGTGGAGTGCCGAGGAAGATGGGGCGTTACGCGTCGGAGTCGGACGCGACCGGGATCGCCTCGGCTGCGTCCTCACCGGGGTCTTCCGGCTCGTCAGCACGGTCGGTCGCCTCGGTCGGGGTCGGCACAGCCGCGTTCGGCGTCGCGGGGGCATAGAGGTCGAGGCGCTCCGAGCGGATGCCGGCGGGGACGCCCTGCTTGATGGCGTCGAACGCGTCGACGTCCCACTCGCAGACGAAGGTGATGGCCTTGCCGTCGCGGCCCGCCCGGCCGGTCCGGCCGATGCGGTGGACGTACTCCTCCAGGTTCTGGGGGACGTCGTAGTTCACGACGTGCGTGATCTCCGGGATGTCGAGGCCGCGCGCGGCGACGTTCGTCGCGATCACGGCGTCGATCTGGCCGGCGCGGAACTCCTGCACCACGCGGTCGCGCTGGCGCTGGTCCAGGTCGCCGTGCAGCGCTCGCACGCTCACGCCGTCTCGGCTCAACTCCCGCGCGAGGTGGTCCACGCTGCGCTTCATGTTGCAGAAGATCAGCGTGCGGCCCTTGAGCTCACGCTCGATGAGCTCGCGCATCGCCTTCACCTTGTCGCGCTGCGCGACTTCGAAGTAGATCTGCTCGATCGTGTCGACGGTGGTCGCCTCGGCGTCCACGCGCACGGTCTCCGGGTCCGTCATGAACTGCCAGATGAGGCGACGGATCGAGGAAGGCATCGTCGCGCTGAACAGCGCGGTCTGGCGGCGCTGCGGCGTGCGGCTCAGGATCCGCCGGATGTCCGGCAGGAACCCGATGTCCAGCATCTGGTCCGCCTCATCGAGGACGGCGTAGCGCACGTGCCGGAGGCTCAGCGTCTGGCGCTGCAGGTGGTCCAGGATGCGCCCGGGCGTGCCCACCACGATCTGCGGGCGGTCGTCCAGCGCTCGGAAGTCGTTCTTCAGCGACCGGCCGCCGAGGAGCCCGACAGCCTCGAGGCCCCAGGGAGCGGCGAACTCGGCGAGCACGTCCAGCACCTGCTGCGCCAGCTCCCGCGTAGGCACCAGGACGAGGCCCTGTACCTCCGGCAGCTGCGGGTCGAGCTTCTCGACCATCGGCAGGCTGAACGCGATCGTTTTGCCGGAACCCGTCTGTGCGATCCCGACCACGTCCAGGCCGTTGAGGAGCGCGGGGATCGCCTCCTCCTGGATCGGCGTGGGCTGGTCGAAGCGGACTCGCGCGAGTTGCTCCAGGCTCTGGCGATGTACGCCGAGCGCCGCGAAGGCGGCCGGCAGGGCATCCTCCGCAACCGGTT
>Ga0265293_10007513_pt1 | contig 16715 bp, 17 predicted proteins | sample Munlanlewell138R_FD_192505 | JGI IMG/M metagenome (GOLD analysis project Ga0265293, IMG submission 192505) | Leachate microbial communities from a municipal landfill in Southern Ontario, Canada - Leachate well 138R | ecosystem: Engineered > Solid waste > Landfill > Unclassified | place: Canada...
ATTCTCTCAAAAATAAATTTTTCAAGTTTTTTACTCCCACAAAAATCTCCCGAAGATAAAATCAAATCCGGAGAAATTTTCCTTATTTTTCTTTCCAAACTTTTGGAAAGCTTTCCATGAAAATCTCCTACTATCAATAATTTCATACTAAAAACAATTTAAGAAACTTTAAAAAGATTTATAAAATCAAATATCTTTAATATATTATGAAAGAGGTTTATATTCAGTGGCTATCTGAATTATCAAAAAAAGATGTATTTTCTGCAGGAACTAAGGGTGCAAATCTTGGAGAACTCTATAAATTAGGATTTTCAATTCCCTCTGCATTTATACTAACTTCTCAAACATTTAGAAAATTTATAGAAAAAAATTCCTTAAAAGAACCAATAGATAAACTACTTTCCGAAATAAATTTAGAAGATGAAGAATCTCTAGAAAAAAATTCTAAGGAAATCCAAGAATTAATTATTTCATCAAAAATTCCTGAAGACATAGAAAGCGAAATCTTAGAATCTTATGATACTTTCAATGTAGATCTAGATGAAATGAAAGAATCTTCTTATGCTCTAGCAATAATGAAAACTGCAAGAGAACCTGTATTTGTTTCAGTAAGATCTTCAATAGTTCCAGAAAATTTAGAAGATATAAATTTTCCGGGACAAGAAGAAACTTATATCAATATTAAGGGGAATAAAGAACTAATAGAAACTATAAAGAAAGTTTTTTCTTCAATCTTCAGTCCTCGCTCCATACTTTATAGAGCAAAAAAAGAATTTAATCTTTTCCCAGAAACTGCAATAATAATTCAAAAAATGATTGATACAGAAAAATCAGGAGTTATTCTATCTACCAATCCCTTAGATAATAATATCTTAGTAGAATCTATTTTTGGTCAGGGAGTTGGGATTAGCTCCGGAAGAATAAATCCTGATAGATATACTCTTTCTAAAGATCTAGAAATAGTTTCTGAAAAAATTCCCGATAAAAAATTTGCAATAGTTAGAGACTCTTCCGGAATTACAAAAACAATTCAACTCAATGAAGAAAAATCTAGTCAAAAAGTTCTTCAAACACATCAGATAAAACAACTCGGAGAGTATGCTTTAAAACTTGAAGAGTATTTTGGAAAGCCTCAAGAAATTGAATTTTCTATTGAGAATGGAATAATTTATTTACTACAAACAAAAACAATTTTTCAACTAGAAAATAAAGAAAATCAAGAATTGGAAGGACAATTTTTAGTTAAGGGAATTGTTGCAAATAAAGGAATAAGTTCAGGAACCGTAAAAATTATTCATTCATCTGGAGATTTAAATAAATTAAAAGAAGGAGATGTTCTAGTTTCTCAAATTATAAATTCAGATATGTTTGTTGCAATACAAAAAGCCTCTGCAATAGTTTTAGACGATGGAGGAATTACCTCAAACATTGCTTCATTCGCTAGAGAACTAGATATTCCCTTAATTGTGGGAACTAGAAATGGAACCTCAAAACTGGAAGAAGGAATGAATGTAACAGTAGATGGATTTTCTGGAAAGGTATTTTTAGGAAAGGCAGAAAATAAAGGAATAGAAATCTCTCCTGTCGTAGAAACTAAAACAAAAATAAAGACCATAATTGAATTAGTTGAATCTGCAGAAAGAGCCTCAAAAACTACAAATAATGGAGTAGGTATGATAAAAATTGAGAACATTATTGCTTCTTCTGAAAAGCATCCTTTAAAATTCCAAGGAGAAAATAATTTAGAAGAATATAAAAATATTCTTCTAGAGGGTTTGGAAAAAATCGCTTCGCGATTTTTTGAAAAAGAACTCTGGATTAGAACCTCTGATATTCAAACTGACGAATATTCCAATCTTGAAGGAACTATTGGAGTTGAAAAAAATCCAAAACTAGGACTTCATGGAATTAAATTTTCTCTGAAGAATAAAGAGCTATTCAAAACTGAATTATTAGCAATAAAGGAATTAGAAACTAGAAATAAAATAGGAATTCTAATTCCAAACATTTCTTCTCTAGAGGAAATCCAAGAAGTAAAGAAAATTATGCAAGAGTTAAATTTTCCAAATTCTATTAAATTAGGAATCATAATAGAAACTCCCGCCTCAGTAGTTTTAATAAAAGACATCTGCGAATCAGGAATAGATTTTATATCAATTTATTTAGAGAACCTAACTCAATACACTCTTGGAATAGATAAGGAAAATGAACAACTTAAACAATTATATAATGAGAATGGTTGGGCAATTAAGAAACAAATCTCAAGAGTTATCCGGGAGACAAAACAACATAAAATAGAAAACTCTATATGCCTTTCAGAAATAAATAAAGGGCTTGTTGAATTTTTAATTCAACAGAAAATTGATTCTATTTCAATAAACTTAGATAAAGCGAAAAAACTTTCTGAACTAGTTAGAGAGATGGAAAATAACTTTCATTGAAAAACCCAAATCTGTCTATTCACAAATTGATCTTTTCTCTTTTCAATTATAGGAAATTTCACTAGATCTGAAGAATACATTTTCAATCCTGTTGCTTCAGAAATTTCCTCCCCGGAAATTTGTATTCTATCAAAACAAGGAAAAGTAATTGCAATTTTTGCATTCTCTTTTTTTATTTCCTTAAATTTTTTTAAAAGAGGAATTATAGATTTTTTAAAATCTTCAAGATATTTTTCAGCATATTTATGATTTAATCTTTTCTTCAATAGTTCTCCTAAAGAAGATTCTGCAACAATTGCATCATATTGTTCATTTTCAGCATCTAGAGAATTTCTACTTAAAAGTTTATATTTTCCAAAAAAATTAAAATTTTGTTTCAACCATTCTAAATTTATCCTAGCATCTTTTATTGCTTGAAAATCTCTATCAATTCCAACAACATTTATATCCATCAGGATCGCTTCCTGTAAAATTCCTCCGACACCGCAGAAAGGATCTAAAATCAAATCTCTCTCTTTTGCCTGAGAAAGATTTATCAAAATTCTAGCTAATCTTGGAGAGATTGCTAAACTCTCTCTCCTAACAGGTTTTCCCATATCTCTCATTTCAACTAAAGAAGAATCAAAGCTCTGTTCAACTAATCCTAGATAAATTTTTGAATTTTCTCTCTGTGCAAAAATTTCTACATCAACCTCCGGTTTAAAAAATCTCTCTCCAGATTGAGATTTAATTTTTTTTCCAAAGTTCTTAATTCTCGCTTTTTTCTTCTCTCTTTTAAATTTCTCAGAAAAAATATGACTATCTAAATTTCCTAAGACAGAATAACTAAATTTATCCATTTCAACAAATTCATTTTCATCTAAGAATTTATCCAACTCTTTTTCTGAAGAAAATTCATTCAACTTCCCAAGAGCCAAAATTCCTCCAAAAAATTGAACATTAAATTTAAACTCTTTTTCTAAATCTAAAACAATAAAGTTTTCATCAAATAAAATCTCTTTAAAGTTTATTTTTCTCGCTTCTAAGTAGAGGTATAACTCCGCTCTTGAAAGCTCTTGATTCCTTCCTAATATAAAAAAGTATTTCATAAAAAGACTAGTTTAGAAGCACTTATAAATCTATTTTATTCTAAAAATTCATGCACTACCACATAATCCTTACAGATGAATGCGACTCTCGTTGTAGATATTGCTATGAAAAAAGTTTCAAAGAATTTGATAACGGCCTCGATAAAAAGTTTAAATTTTGTTTTCCTAAAGAGATTGAAGAACCAAATTTAAAAAAACTAAAAGAATTTATTCTTGAAGATTCTGAGGCAGTAATTATTTTTTACGGAGGAGAACCTCTATTAAAAATAGATTTAATTAAAAAAATAATTGATGAAATTCCAGCTAAATTTAGAATGCAAACAAATGCAAAACTCCTTCATCTTCTCACCATAAATTATCTCAATAAGATAGATAAAATACTAGTTTCTATTGACGGAACTCAAGAAAGAACCAACTTTAATCGAGGAAAAGGAACTTTTGAAAAAGTTATGAAAAATCTAGATAAAATAAAAAAAGAAGGTTACAACGGAGAGATTATTGCGAGAATGACAATCGATCAAGATTTTCCAGACCTATTAGAACAAGTTAAATTTCTCTATAATGAAGGATTTAATTCAATACACTGGCAGATAGATGTAGGATTTTATAAATTTGATTTTAACGAAGAAAAAATAAAAAAATTTTTCAAAATCTATAATGAAAACATAAAGCAACTAATAGGATTTTGGATTGGAGAAGTTGAAAAAGGAAAAGTTCCAAAATTCTATCCTTTTCTCGGAATTACTGAGAGTTTGCTGAAAAACGAAAAAACAAAACTTCGTTGTGGAGCCGGACACTCCGGATATGCAATAACTCTCGATGGAAAGATCGTCGCCTGTCCAATAATGAACTACATTGAAGATTTTAAAGCAGGTAACTTAGAGACTCTTCCAAAAAATCTAAAAAAATTTTCCTGCGATGAAGAATGTTCTCATTGCGATTATTACAATCTCTGCGGCGGAAGATGCCTCTATTGGAGGAAGGCAAAACTCTGGCCAAAAGAAGGAGATGAAATGATCTGCAACTCAATTAAGTTTCTAATTGATGAATTAAGATCCCAACTTCCAAAAATAGAAAAAACAATTCAAAATAAAAAAATCTCTCTAGGAGATTTTGAATATGAGAAATATTTCGGTCCGGAGATTATTCCTTAGAATAAAAATTAATCCTCTTCAATCTCAAAATCCTCAACATCTTCAATTTCTTCAATAGTCACATCTAAATTCTCCTCAGAAATATTCTCTACAAACTCCTCTAAATTATTTTCTTTCTCAGTTCCTAGCAAACAAATTTCTTCAAATTTTTCTAAGCTTTTATGCATATCATCTTTAAAATTTTCTTTAGTTTCGCAATTAAAAGGAAGCTTCTTTATCTTACTTGCACTAAATCTAATTAACATATTTCTACAAAGAGAATCAACTTCGTCAAAAATTATTCTTTCACTAGTATAAAGATTTTCTGCCTGGGAACAATTTTCAGAAATTAAAACCTCCCTCGTCATCTCTTGAAATTTCGGAAGTTCATTAATTACAACTTTTGCAGAATTCCAAGTTTGATTAATCGTAATTCCAACATAAATTAAAAATAGAACAATAAAAATAATAATTCCAAAAAATATCTTTCCAATGATTCCAGCTCTTTTATTCATATTCTCACCTCATATTCAAAAACTTTATCATAAGGAATATTTAATTCACAAGTTTCTTTGATAGAAAGTTTTTCCATAATTTTTCTAAACACCCTTATAGAATTTCCATGAGCCGAAATTGTAACATTAACTTTTTCTTCTTTCATAAAGTCTTTCAATTCTTTAATAAATTCTTTAACTCTGACTTCTACATCCTTAAAAGACTCTCCCTTCGGAGGTCTAACATCCCAACCCCTATGCCATTCCTTAAATTTTTTCTCTCCATATTTTTCAATAATTTTTTTATGAGAAAACCCCGCTAGATTTCCATAACTCCTCTCTATAATCTGGTCAGTTTCAATTAATAATTCACATTCAGGATGAAATTTTAAAACCTCTTTCAATGTATCCTTAGAACGAGATAAAGAAGACTGAAAAGCTACTTCAATTTTTTTATTTTTTAATTCCTTCGCTAAAAATTTTGCTTGCTTAATTCCCAAAGGAGTTAACTTAGAGTCTTTCCAACCAGTAAAAATCTTATCTCTATTATAAAAAGTCTGTCCGTGTCTAAATAAATAAATTTTCAAAACCTCTTTTGCCATAACTAACTAACTAAATTAGACTATAAAAAGCTTTTTATAGTTTCAATATTTAAATTAAATATGATATGGATAGCTTTAATCGGAATTGTAATCTTAGTTTTATTCTTTGAAAAATTTAAAGATATGAAAAAAGTTTTCCTTCCGATATTTCTTATTGGAATTATACTCCTCATTTATTTTTCAATCTCTCCAAAACTAAAAACCCAAGAGCTAGAATTTAATTCTCCTAAAGCAATCCTTAATTCTGTAATGGTTTATTCATCCATTATTGGAGAATCTATTATGAGTGTAATTAATACTGGTAAAAATTCTGTTATAGCCGTAGGAAATGTAATCAAAGGAAACCAAACAGAAGACTAGTCTTTAATATTTTTTGCCCCTATAGACAATAACCCAAGTTCACAATCATCATATGCAACTCCGCTAATCACCGAAGTTTTACAAATAGAAACATAAGTTCCATATTCTGAAGTTCCCTTTCCAGAATCATACACTCTATACATATTACAATTTTGTCCTGGACAGAGAATAGGTTTTTTATCCGAACTCCAATCCTCGTTTATTTTATAAACAGTTATAGAATCTACTGGCCAAAAGTTTTCATAAAACCTACTATATTCTGAAGAGATTAAAACATTCAATTTATCTTCGTCTATACAATAAATACTATTATCGGAACAACTAAATTCAGAAAGTTCCGACCAAGAAGACAAAGCACTCATCACCTGATCTCTTTCTTTTTCTCTCGCAGAAGCCTTCATACCTCCTAAATTCATCTGTAAAACAAACATCCCAACTAATACAAAGAAGATAACTACGAAGACCATCATAAAGGCCATCTGTTGAATTTTAAATTGCGCTCTTTTTGATTTAAGACCATAAATGACACTCAGCATGAAGATCATCCTCCCCTAAAGATTTAGTTTGAAGATATAAATTTATCAAATCCCTATTATCTAAATCCATACTTAATCTAAAACTCTCCCCTCCCAGTAATCCGAGACTAGAACTCAGAGCTGAATTACATCCTCTAGATCCAATCCTATTTATCTTCTCAAGATAAATATTAGAGAGAACAAACTGTCTATAAAGTAATCTCTTCGTATTACATTCATAAATCTCCTTAGGAGAAAAAATTGCAGGATATAAAAGATTTCCAACATAGGCAACCGAACTTCCCTCCTTCTCAACATATCCTACCTCGTATTCGCTATCACAATTTGAACTATCCGAACATAAAGGTCTCACAGTAATATCACATTTTCCTCCCACTCCAAAACAAACCCTTACGGAATCTTCTGTACAATTAGACGCTCCAAATAATGCCTTCTTTTGCACAATAGTTAAATCCGAAATTATACCCTTTTGAAAATAGTCTTCCTCGTCTAACCCAATATAACAATAGGTTTGAGAATCCAAAATAAGCACATCGGCAATTTCAAATGCAAAACCTATTGGATAAGATACAGTATAAAATTCTCTTGAAGCAACATCCGAAGAATAAATATATTTATTAGCGGTTTTTATAAGCTCTCCAAAAAATTCAAAATCTTTCCCTTTTTTATTTAACACCTTTGTAGAAATTTCATTATATCCAAAAGAGTCGGAACTACACTCTTGATATATTTCTATCTCCCTAGGAAAATGAATCACACTTCCTGTTGCAGCCGCTCCTCCCGCCTGAAGTGAATCAGAAATTACAGTTAACTCCTTGGCAACTAAAGTATTTTGACTATTAGACATTCCTTTTCCGACGCTAATCGCCCCATAAATTGCTAAAAATAAAATAGCAGTTCCTGCAAGAATTGCAAACAACCAGACAAAACTAAACTCCATCCCTTTTTTATTTTTTATCATAATCTCTTAAGAAAATTACATTATTTAAAACTTACTAACTCTCAACGCTAACTGTAATCGTAGTCTCATAAATTTCCTTACTTAATAAAAGGGTTGAATCACTCGGAACACAATAAGGATTTTTATTCTTCAAAATTTCTTCCATATTTAGATTTTTAATAGATTTTATCTTGAAATCATATGCCTTATCAAGAGGGTATAAAAATACATTTTCCTCCATGTCTTCTAAAAAATCATTCTCTAAATCCTTATATTCTTTTCCCTTATTTGTTATCGGAAGAGAAGTATTAATAAAACAAACAGCCTTTATTTCTTTAGGTAAAACAATTTTAAAAGGAGAATTTCTGGATCCTGATCCTCCATGAACTGCCTGAATTTTTCCCTGAAAATCACCATAAAAACTTCCAATTTGATATTGTTTAGAAGAGTTCATAAAAAATTTAATTCCGTATATCGCTGCAAAAATAAAAACCCCGATTAGAATTACTGAAAATATAAATCCAAATGAAAGATTAATATCTGCTTTTTTATTTTTAATTTTTCTCATTTTATAATATTAAAAAATTTGATTTAGGTTTAACAATAATTGAACAATCTACCGGCTCTGCTCTAAATTCATCAGTACATTTTATGAAATAACTTTTATCGTCTTCAGTACTTAATTTATGATAAGGACTATTAGGGTAAGAGGTAGTCTGTCCTTCCTCAAATACAAAGTTACAACTTTCCGTTGTATAGCTACAGGTAGAATCTCTCGCTGTAACAATTGTTAGATAATCACTGTCATCAAAATAAGCCCTAGTTACTATTGGAGAGTCTGTATCAATATCTAATGTAAATGTAGTATTTCCCTCTGCGACATTTCCTCCTGCATCCACACATTTTACAAAATAAGTGTGCTCCCCCTCATAAAGATCTAACATCTGTGTGTGAATTCCTCCTGTTTGATCCGTATCATAAAACATTATATAGCTATTTTCATTTCCAGTTGGAGAGTAAAAGCAAACTGCCTTGTTATTGTCACATCCTTGCAAGGTCTCAGCTTTCAATTCAACTCTCATTGGAGAAGTTCCTCCATAAACTGTTTTATTTGGTAAAATTGTCGTAAGTTTTAAAGGATTAGAACCTCTTAAATTAAATACTTCTGATTGCTGCATCTGATTTCTCTCATTCTTAGGAGCATTTTGATTATCCTCGCATCTTACATAGTAATTAGTTCCCGCTCTTGAGACAGATGTTAACTCAGTAGTACAGGTATAAAGTAACATTGAATTCATCTGGAATGGTTGTGTTGAACAACTCATATTATATGGAAGAGAATCGTAAGCTCTTTCCTCAAATCCCCACTTACACTGAGCCGGTTCGTTAGTATAAAAACTAACTTCAGTAGAATTTCTATTCGCTGCAACACAGCTGTTCGTCTCTATAGAAGTTGCTTGTATTATTGGAGCGGTAGTATCTGGACTAGGATCTACACAGAAATTTATCACATAAGGAGCTTCATTAGTTACATTATTAGCCCCTAAACATCTTACAAATAAATTCATCTCTTCATCAACTCCTAATTTTATTGATGAATTTTTTATATCCTTGAAATTAGGGAGTGAAAGATATTCGCTATGATTTTTAGTATAAAGCGAGTCTCCTCCGAAATAGGTATTCATCTCATCGTAAGGTTTATTCTCAATATCTATTTTACACTGAGCAGGAATATCAGTTAAAATTCCAAATTCTAGAGGTGTGAAGGGAGGAATACAGAAACTATTTCCACTATTTTTAATTGAAACTCCCCTTATTCCAACTCCATCATACCTAAATCCATCAGTCAATACTTCCTCCCAAGGACTAATTTTAGGAGCTGCAACATTATTCACAAACATATTCATGCACTTCTCATCTGCAGTTCCCTTGTTAACAATTTCACAAGATTGTCCTAGAGATTTACATCTATACTCAGAACAAGGCAGAGGTCCATCATTACATAAATCACAATCATTTCCTCCTCTAGGTGCCTGCCAAGGCATACACTGGAAAGTAACCTCCTCTACTCTTGTTGTTTCCTTACGATATTCGTGATTATACATTGCCCATGCAACTAAGGCTCCAACCCCTGCAGACACATATGCTTGATTTTGTTGAAGCCATAGAGTAGTTTTATCCCCTAACCATCCCTTCCCAAGATTAGATGTAAATCCTCCTTTTGCAATTAACCCTCTTGTTGCACTTGCAGCCATTATCCCTGAGAAAACTGCCTTTTGGACTGCCTTTAATTGCTCGGGTTTGTCCTCCATAAACAAACCTCCAATTAAACCTATCGCTCCATAGGCAATTCCTGCCCATTGTAATCCCTCAAGTAAATATGTAGCTCCTCCAGCAGTCCCTAGAGGTCCAAAAGCAGTATTTACCTGCCCCTTTGTTTGAATTCCCGTATCCGCATTCCATTCCCCGATTATTTTTGTAGAATCTTCTGGATCGTATAGAATATATTTACCATCTTCAAAATCAGCTTTTTGGGGAACCCCTAATATTTCTTTTATATAGCCAGAATTAGCTTCAGCTATAAGATTATTACCCTCTATACTAACTCCTTTAGGAAGTTCAACATTTTTAATAACCTCATCACCCTTATAAATTTTAAATTGTTTATCATCCATTTTTAACATTTGTCCTTCTTCTAAACTAATCCCTAATTTCCCCGCAACAGAAGTATAATCCCCCTCTTTGATTTCCCCTAATTTTAATTTATAATTTCCATTATCATCCCTTTTGAAATTTGTATTTTCAAGTCTTCCTAGAGGCGTTTTCCAAAGTCTATCCCATCCATCACTTCCTCGACTAGGGGTTGGAAGAGTTGCTACAACCGAATCAAGTTTTTTTGAAGATGTTCCCGGAGCACTATTATGGACTAAAACTCCTTCAGCAAAATACCATTTTCCTCCCAAATCCAAATCATAAACATCTATTGAAGAATCTAAAACAACTCTCTCAATCCCCTCAATAATAATTTCATTTCCATCAATTCCCCTCAATAAATCTCCAACCCTCGCATTTCCAACTTCCTGCCATTCCCCATTTAACAAAATTTCGTGATTAGGAGTAATTTCCAAAACATTATTCAAAACTAAATACTCGGACTTCTGTGAAATAATAACCCCTCTAACAATTTCCTTAGTTAATTTATTATTCTCAAAATCATAAGACAAAACCTCGTCACCAATTTGAATTTCTGAAATTGATTTTGTTTGTAAGTTAGAAAGTGTAATTTGTGTTTGAGAAGTGAGACAAGTAGAACCCTCTACTTTTTCAATCCATCCAGCCTCTAACATTCCTTCAATTTTAGAAGGATTAAAAGAGGATTTAATCAATCCTCCAGGATTTGTTACTCTGTAAGTATCCCCTCCCATACTGAAAATTTCCCCTGAAGAATATTTATCTTCAATAGGTATTTCAATTTGACCAGTAGAAGGATTTACCTTTTTAATCCAACCATCTCTCAATAGCTTAGATATATATTCGCTTGAGATTCGTCCGTCACCTGTTCTCATTCTATCGGTTATAATTAGCCCTCCCTCATTCACTACTCTATATGTGTTTCCATCAGCTCCCACAACATCATAAAGGTGTTCGTATTTTTCATCTTCCCCACTAACAAATCCAGTTTCACTTCCTAATAAAAATGCAATCGCAACTATGGAAAGAACTAAAATAAAAGAAAAGCTTACTCCGGAAATTTTAGCAATTTTAGTTTTCATTTGTAAATTCTCCCTCGTTTATCTAAAACCTGAATAATTATTTTTTTATTATCAAAGTCTAAATCTATCAAAGCCCTATACTCTCCAATTCTTAATTTATAATACTCTCCTTCAAAATGTTCTAAAAATCTAAATGGATTCTCAACTATAGAGTCTAATTTAACTATTACTCTTTTCTGGACATCTAATGGTAATCGCTCTAAATCCTTCACTGCAGAAGATGCCCACTCAATAGTGTAATTCATTTAGAAAAAAGCTTTTTCTTGACTTCTTCATGAGAAAATCTTGTAGATGTTGCTCTTGCAACACTTAATCTCTCTCTAGCCTCATCAGTCAACTCGCCTTCATCATCCATTATATTCTGTTTCAATTCTCTATTCTGAATTAGTATCTGCTTAATAAGAGCAACATCACGAACTAATTTTTCAAATTCACTTGCACTTATATTTACGCTATTATTCTCCATAGGGTTCTTATAGAAATCGAGTTTTTAAGCTTTGCCTCCTTTCATTTAATTCTAGTATTTCATTAAAACTTGCTCCGGAAATTTGGGCAACTTTAGTTTTCATTTTTTTACCTCAGATCTCATTTTAATTATAGCCTTTTTTAATTCAGGAAGTTCATTAACTAAATTCATTAAAATTGTTTCTGGAACATTTAAATATTCATGACTAATATCATTTCTGAAACTATAAAACTTCCTCCAATTTATCTCAGAATGTTTTTTCAACAGATCCTGTGGAAGGTTTTTTATATTCTCTCCTATAACTTGAAATCTCATCAAAATCGCATCCCAACTATCTTCATCCCTTAGTGACTTCCTCAAACTCCTTTCTATCTTTCCTATCAATTCTAAAATTAAATCAAAATATAAATCATAATCTGACATATTCAGCCTCCTTCTTAACATATATTAATGCTTTTCTCAAACTCTCTTCGGGAATTAAATCTATTTTTCTTTTCAATAAATCCTGAAGAAAAAATAATAATTCAAAATATTGCTCTCCATAATCTTTATCTTTAAAACTGACTAAAATATCTATATCACTTTTTTTATTCTGTTTTCCCTTGATAAACGAACCAAACAAACCAATCTTTCTAACTCCTAGTTGTTTAATCACTTCTCTTTCTTCTTCAATTTTCCTTATAATTTTACTCTTCATAAACCCCTCCAATTTTTACCGCAGTTCCATACTCTCCGAGGGAAAGTCCATCCAAATTACTTCCTCCAGAAACTACAGGTTTATCCAATCCCTTTCCGTTAATATTCTTAAAGATAGAATCAACTAACGAATCTGAATTCTCTCCTAAAATATTTTGTTCTCCTAAAACACTTCTCTGCCCATAAACCTCAATAGATTCTATTAAAACTTCCTCGTTATTGAATACAAAGATATCTCCTAGATTTAATTCAGAAACTCTTCTTACACCATAGTTTGAATTCCCATTAACAATTACATATTTATCTCCATCTAGTTTAATTTCGTCATTAAATATATATTCTCCAGGAAGATTTACTATCGCCTTTCCGCTAACTAAGGAGTCAAAACCTTTATTAGAAAATCCTCCAAATCCTAGACTAAAGCTATCATTATTATATTTCCAAAGATATCCCCAATCCGTATAAACTCCATTGATATTCGTATTTGCCCCACAATCCCCCATAGAAGTACAGATCGCATTCACCTTCAAAGCCCAAGTCTTAATCGGCTCATAAACATTTTCTTCTCCTTTTACCTCCTTCAAGCACTCATTCTCTTCCATCTTGTAAGATTTTTTCTTACTTCCTGTAAGAGTATCTTTTCTCTCGGTAACAGTAATATTTACCTCACAAGTTGCTGAAGCAACAGAACAATCATCCTCTCCTGTCCAGAACTTAGTCCCTGGAGGAATCATTGGAACACATAAACCCTCTTCAATTTCGTCTGTCTTATTAAATTTAGTCACCTTATTTAACAAATCAAAATCAATCTCCCACTGTCCTACTCCCGAGCTGACAATAGAATTAATTAGATTAATTGGCATTCCCAGAGGAGCGATTACCATTGCCTGTCTAACTTGCCCAGCGATATTTCCCACCTCATTCATTGTCTGCATTCCCTGATCAAAAGAACTTCCTCCCTGTGCAGTCGGATTAGTCATAGGATTAGCTCCAATAGGATTTGTCATTCCTCCATTTCCAGCTCCTCCAGTACTAAAGTTCATCCCCTGAGGTCTCTCAGTCCAGATACAATCCCTCACATCTATATTTTCACAATTTCTCTTCAGAGTTTGAGAAGAACAATCTTGCCATCTATTAGCCCTACATGCCGCCATAGAGAATTCTCCTTCCGAAGTAGGAATTCCCGTATGAACACAAATTTGATTTCTAAAATCATCACACGGATCAGTAACTATCTCTCCATCTACACAAATTTGCCTAAAGTGTCTAGAGCCTACTTCCTCAAATCCTCTTCCAGGCTCAATATCATAAACACACCAACTCTCCCCATTCTTTCTTTTAATTCCATCCATATCAGTACACTCAGTTTTCTTACAAAAATAATTTCCAAATTTAGGCCCTCCAATATTTAAAAATCCAGACCATTCCGAACAGGTAGATCCGAGCAAATAGTCACAATTCCCGCAATCCTTACTTCCTCCAGTTGGAGAGCAGACCCTATCGGGATCTATTGTTTTACCATTGTTCCAAGATTTATCCTTATCCGAACTATAAACATTTTCTCTATTTCCCTTATCGTCAAACCAATAAACCATCCCCTTATAACATCCAGTAGTTGTCTGTCTTGCAACATTAGCTTGTAATTCAGGTAACGAACACAAAGTATCCTTGAAAAATTCCTTCCCGCTCTCTCTTTCTAATTCTGAAACTTGTTTATTTAATGCAATAACTCCTTCGGGAGCTCCACACTCTCCTCTAGTTGTAAATACACATTCATTTATTCCAGAAGCACTGTAAGTAACACAAGCTCCCTCGTCTTGAGAATTTGCAAGAGCGATACATTCTACTTCCGAGGTTACAGAAGGTCTGAAATCCATATTAACTCCAAAGCTAGAAGATAATTTAGAACATCTTACTAAGGGAACAAAGGCTGCCTGGTCAGCAATGATACAACAACCAGGTTGACAAACAGCTAATTCGCTAGCATCCTTATCACTCCAAGTTCCTCCCTGAGAATTACAAGTTTCTTGAGGAACATTTTCCATACAAACTCCCTCCCTGGAATCATAACAAGTTCCTAACTTACAAAAACTAGTAGATTCACACGAGGTAGGAGCTTTCAAAAATCCCGAGTCACATTGAGATTCTGGAAGATTTAAACAAGTTCCTCCTCCTAAAGACCTCTGACAACAGAAAGAAGGTTCCGAAATTAAAGCCCCTGAACTCAGATTAAAAAATAAAGTTCCTATTAAAACTAAAATAACATAGTTCATTAATTTCATTAGTAAATTCCTCCTGCCGGCCAAGGCCTACTTTTTATTGCAAACTGGTAATCAATTCCTTCCTTGGTCTCTATAACATTATACACCTTAACTCCGTCGTCAATTCTCTGTTTAACTATTTTTATCTTCGGATAATATCTCATAAAATCCATCTGCTCGCTATCCCCATAATAAGTTTCCTGTTGAACAATTGAACTTACAATAGATAATAATTCATACAAATTCGTCTTGTGTTTATATCTAATTGGTTTAGCCTTTGTACTCGTCTCTCCAGATGAAACAGACAGCGGAGCATCTACATTAATTAAAATATCATTAGGAAATATCTCTAAATCAAAACTTATTTTTCCAGACTTAACTTCATATCCTCTTTTCTTCAAATCATCTATTGAAGAATCATAACATTTTTGAAATTCATCAGAAAGTAATTCCTTCAAGGAATCTTCAAAAGCTCTAGTTATCAAAGGAACTTGGTTGACACAAGGTTGATGATATTCGTCAGTGTAGCACAAAAAAGTATAATTTTTTCCCATATACATATGTTTGAATTCCGGACTTTTTAAACCTGCATTTATTGCTAAGTTTTTCACATGTTCGTCTATAGATTTAGAAAAACAACTATCCAGTTTTGGGATATCTGCTCTAGAAAAATCCCATTTAGGTTTAAAATAGATAAATAAAAAGACAATCGCACTAACGATTATTATTGCAAGAATTATGAAAAGAGTTAATTGTGCTCTTTTACCTATATGGATTATTTCCCCTTTTTTTTTATTCTCTAATCTCATGTGTTTAATAGATTTCTATCCTTTATAAATACTTTTATTTATCCCACGTTTGAGGTTGAACAATTGTAGAGCATTCCGAGGGACCATTTAATTTTGCATCTCTACATTTAATGAAATAAGTTTCCGAAGGATTAAATGAGATTGTATGGAGATTAAGCAAACTCCCTATATTTTCCTCTCCAAAATTAAAACCACAAGCCAAAGAAGAGTTTGTGCTATAAATACATTCAGCAGGCTCGTCGGTTATTATACTAAGTTGTTTATCAGAATTAAAAATTCTTGTAATTTGCGGAGCAACATCATCAAAATAAACTTCAAAATTAAAACTCTTATTTGCAACATTTCTTGCTTCATCCTCGCAAAGAACCTCAATAGAATAATTTCCTTGAGGAAGTGAAAGTTCTTGCGAATGAATTTTCTCTCCGGTATTATAAAAGTCTATAAAAGATTCACTAAAGTTCTCTATTCTAAAACTACAGACTGCGTCTCCTAAACATCCCGAAGTTGCTACAGATAGATCAAACTTCGGTTCTTCAATAAATGTATTTTGATTTAATAAAGAAATTTCTAAACCCGAAGTACAAACATTTAATTTATAATTTGTGCTAAAGTGATTTATCTGTCTTTTATAATTTTCAGTTTCTTTACCCTCTAAATTTGGTTGATCCTTACATCTAAAATATAAATTATTTTCTCCATCAGTCAAATTTTCCAAATTTGCATAACACATCCACTCTCCATAATAAGCAGAATTTTTACTAGTAAGACATTGCATCTCCTCTCGTAATTCCTCAAAGAATCTTTCTCCCGAAGGAACATCGTATTCATAATCAAACCTACATTCAGCAGGTTCATTTAGATACAAAACTATTGAAGTAGAGTTAGTTCCTTGTTTTAGATAGCTTCCATCCACAGGTTCAAATCTATTTAAATTTGCAGGAGTTAAATCTGGACCCTCGCTAACTCTTGCTTGAACTACAAACTCTGCCTCATTTACCTGTCCTGCAAAATTCATACATCTAATATAAAACTCATTTTCTTCTCCCTGTACTAAACCTATTGTTGTAGCACTTCCACTTCCAGCAAAAGCATTTAATTCAATCTGGTGATGAGTTC
>Ga0265293_10007516_pt1 | contig 16707 bp, 15 predicted proteins | sample Munlanlewell138R_FD_192505 | JGI IMG/M metagenome (GOLD analysis project Ga0265293, IMG submission 192505) | Leachate microbial communities from a municipal landfill in Southern Ontario, Canada - Leachate well 138R | ecosystem: Engineered > Solid waste > Landfill > Unclassified | place: Canada...
AAAAGCGGCGTATAACGCGAGCGTTCCAGCCCACTGTCCCCCCCGGTCATCGCATTGGCCGGGGGGGATTCTTTGTGCCAACAATGGCCTTGCCATCAAAGCTGGTGATGCGGTCGTGCATGGGGATGTGACGGGTGTCTTCACCGTCCTGGTCAAGCGAGGGGAGGGAACTCCGGTTACCGTCAATATCAGTGCTACGCCAATGCAGAACGAGGATGGATCGGCCAACTATATCGGCAGCAGATCAAGGAGAGTGGGCAGACGGCCGCGAAGATCAATACCATCGGCTCAGCAGCAAGCTCGTCAAGCGTCATCTCGTACACCGCTGTCAAAAACCATACCAACAACAATTGGATCCGGGACACGAAGGTCCGTGAGTACACGGTCCCCAAGACCACCAATGTTATGTACGGCACGTATACGGCCAACGTCTGTGTCTTCATCACCTTGAGTAACCACATCCATGCCCAAGAGTGTTGACCTCCTTCGGGAAGCCGGTTTTTTCTTGTGAGCACCAGGGAAAAAAACGGTCCTCCTCACAGTGTGAAGGGGACCGTATGATGATGATCTCTCCTTACCGGTTGAGCATATCGGTCGCCCGCTTCTCTGCAAGCTCTGCAGCGATGGCGAAGGTTTCGCTCAGCGTCGGGTGGGCGTGGATGGAGAGGGCGATGTCCTCGCTCACCGCTCCCATCTCCAAGGCCAAGAGCGCCTCAGCGATCAACTCGCCGGCACTCTTGCCGCAGATTCCTGCCCCGATGAGACGGCCAGTCTTGGCATCGAAGAGCGTCTTGGTAACCCCCACCGCAGCCAGCGAGCTCATCGCCCGACTCGAGGCCTGCCATGGCATCGAAGTTGAGGTGTACTCGATGCCCTGTTCCTTTGCCTCCAGTTCGGTCAAGCCCACCCAGGCGATCTCCGGCTGGGTGTAGGCCACCGAGGGGATGCCCAGCGGCGTGAAGGCGGACTTCTGTCCGCAGGCCACCTCTGCTGCGACCTTTGCTTGGGCAGAGGCGCGGTGGGCGAGCATCGGGTCCCCGGTGACATCGCCGATGGCATAGATGTGGGCAGCACTCGTCCTCAGCTCTTCATCAACGGTGATGAACCCTCGCTTGTCGACAACCACACCACCGTTTTGTAGGTTCAGAGAGTCGCTGTTCGGTCTCCTGCCCACAGCCACCAACACTGCGTCGGCGCTGATCTCCTGCTGGTTGCCCAGGTGGATGGTCAGCTGTTTTGGAGAGGCCACCACCTTCTCCACCTTGGTGGAGAGGTGGAGCTGGTACTTGCCCTTGATGGCCCTGAGCAACGGGGCTTTCAGATCCTTGTCCGCCGGCGGGATGATGGAGTCCATCATCTCGATGATGGTGATCTTCGAGCCGAGGGCGTGGTAGATCGAGGCCATCTCCAAGCCGATGATCCCGCCGCCGATGATGGCCAGATGTTCAGGTACCTGCCGGAGCTCGAGGGCGTCGGTGGAGTCCCATACCCGCTCATCTTCGTAGGGGATGCCCGGTATCTGTACCGGACGGCTACCGGTGGCGATGATCAGGTCCTTGAAGGCGATGGTCGTATCATCGCCAACCAACAGCTCATTGCCACTCTTCAGCGTGCCGAAACCGGTCATCACCTCGACCTTGCGTGCTTTGGCCAGTGATGCAATACCACTGTTGAGGCCCTTGACCACTGCACTCTTGTGTGCGCGGATCTTCTCGAGGTCGATGACCGGCTTTGAAAATTGGAGGCCAAGCGGGCCCACCTTCTCCACATCCTCCATCACCTCGCTGTAGTGTAGGAGGGTCTTGCTCGGGATGCACCCCACGTTGAGACACACCCCTCCGAGCACCGGCTCCTGCTCAACGATGGTGACACTGCGCCCCAGGTCGGCAGCCCGGAAGGCGGCGCTGTAGCCGCCGGGCCCGCCGCCCAATACCACAAGGTCGCGTTCGATCGTGTTCATAGCAAGACCCTCCTCAGGTCGTTGAGCAGGCTGGCGAGGTAGGTGGTGAACCGCACCCCGGTCGCCCCATCGACGACGCGGTGGTCATAGGAGAGGGAGAGAGGCAGGATATCCCGCGCAATAAACTCCTCACCATTCCACACCGGTCTCTTGGCGATCCGCGAAAGACCCAGGATGGCTACCTCGGGGCGGTTGATGATCGGGGTGAAGTACGTGCCGCCGATGCCACCGAGCGAAGAGACCGAGAAGGAACCGCCGGCAAGATCTTCGCTCTTGAGCTTGCGCGAGCGTGCCCGCTCGCTCAAGGCGATCAAATCGGTGGCGATCTCGATGACGCTCTTCTGATCGGCATCCTTGACCACCGGCACCACCAGTCCCTCAGGGGTATCGACGGCAACGCCGATGTGGTAGTAGTGCTTGAGGATGATCTCGCCGCTCGCCTCATCAAAGGACGCATTGAGCGCCGGATACTCCTTGAGGGCATAGACGAGCGCCTTTATGACGAAGGGGAGGATCGAGAGTTTCACATCGCTCTTCACTGAGCGCCTGAACGCTTCCAACTCCGTCACGTCGGCTTCGTCAAATTGGGTGACGTGGGGGATGCTCTGCCATGAGCCGGTGAGGTGGGGACCACTGAACTTCTGGATTCGGCTCAGCGGAGTGCGTTCGACCGCCCCATAGACGGCAAAGTCCTCCAAGACGAAGGGCGCTGCCACCACAGCCGTCCCGCCACTGAGTGCTGCTTTGACGAGGCGCTGCACATCCTCGTGGAGGATCCTGCCATGCTCGCCGGTTCCCGTCACCTGGGAGAGGTCCACACCGAGCTCGCGTGCATACCTGCGCAGCGATGGGGTGGCATGGTAGGTCCCGCCCACAGAAGGCAGTGATGCTGGTTTGGCCTCTGGCTTGGCCGGTGCAGGTGGCGCGGCCTTCGGTTCCTCTTTTGCCTCCGGTGTAGCTGCTGGGGGCGTTGAGTCCGCCTTCTCCTCCGGCTTGGGCTCAACCGGTGGTTGGGGCTTCCCCGCTTCCTCAACGACCTCGATCTCGGCGATTGGCGTCCCTTCATTGACCAGGTCACCCTCTTTGATCAGCACCTTGGTGATGGTGCCGCTGTAGGGGCTGGGGATGTCGGTGACCGCTTTGGCACTCTCCAGGGCGATGAGCGAGTCATCCACGGCTACGCTGTCGCCCTCCTTGATATAGACCTCGATGACCGGGATATCGCTGAAGTCTCCGAGGTGGGGTACGGTTATCTGTTTGATTGCCATTGTCCTGCTCCTATCTTCAGCTCAAGAGTGGATTGCTCTTGTCGATATCGATGTTGAACTTCTTGATCAACTCCTCGGCCTTCTTCTCCTCGCCCAAGCCACGCAACGCGGCCAGTGCGATGTAGTTGCGATCAACCTCAAAGAAGCGTCTCAGCGCCTCCCGTGTGTCGCTGCGCCCGAAGCCGTCGGTTCCCAGGATGGTGATGCTATCGCTGGGGATCAGGCGCCTGATCTGCTCGGCATACGCCCTGATGTAGTCGGTTGCGATGACCGCAGGTCCGGTGTGCCCCTTCATGATCTGGGTGAGGTAGGGGACCTGCTTGTCAGCGTGGGTGAGGTTGTACCGTTCGGCAGCGATGCCGTCCTTGTGCAACTCGTTGATACCCAACACGCTCCAGACGTCGCTTTCGATGCCGAACTCATCCTTGAGTAGGTCGGATGCAGCGATGACTTCGCGCATGATGGTACCGCTTCCCATCAACTGAGGCTTTTTCCCACTCCCCTTGCCCTTGCGGTAGAGGTAGGCACCGCGCCTGATGCCCTCCTCGACGCCGGCAGGCATCGCAGGATGGCTATAGTTCTCGTTCATCAAGGTGATGTAGTAGAAGACCTCCTCCTTCTCCTGGTACATCCGCCGCATCCCATCTTGGATGACGACGGCCAGCTCATAGGAGAAGGTCGGGTCGTACGCCTGGATGGTCGGGATGGTGGAAGCGAGCAGCAGACCGTGACCATCCTCGTGTTGCAGCCCCTCGCCAAGGAGCGTGGTGCGCCCGGCGGTGGCTCCCATGAGAAAGCCCTTGGCCCGGCTATCGCCGGCTGCCCAGAGCAGATCCCCGACCCGCTGGAAACCGAACATCGAGTAGAAGGTGTAGAAGGGGACCATGGTGAGGTGGTGGTTGGCGTAGCTTGTCGCCGCGGCGATCCACGAGGCGGTGGCCCCCGCTTCGGTGATTCCCTCCTCGAGGATCTGTCCGGTTGCAATCTCGCGATACCACATCAAGTCCTCACTGTCGGCCGGTTCATAGAGCTGGCCGTGGGGGGCGTAGATGCCGATCTGCCTGAAGAGCCCCTCCATACCGAAGGTACGCGCCTCATCGGGGACGATGGGGACGATGCGGTTGCCGATCTGCTTGTCCTTGACCAGCTTGGTGAGCATCCGTACGAACGCCATCGTCGTGGAGATCTCGCGCGCCTCGGTGGAGGCGAGCATCTCAGAGAAGTCGTCCAAGGCCGGAATTTGCAGTGTTTCGTCGGTTTCGGTCCTGAAGGGCAGGCTCTTGCCCATGATGTCCCGGCGGCGGCGAAGGAACGCTGCCTCGGGGCTATCGGGGTCAGGCTTGATGAATGGCAAGGCCTCAACCTGGTCGTCGGTGAGGGGGACGTGGTAGAGGTCACGGAAGGCGAGCAGTGCGCTGCGATCCATGCTCTTGACGTTGTGCGCTCCCATGGAGGCCTCACCGCTTCCCATGCCGTACCCCTTGATGGTCTTGAAGAGGATGACCGTCGGCTCGCCCTTGTGCTCGATGGCTGCCTGGAAGGCGCTGTAGATCTTGCGTGGGTCGTGCCCGCCACGGGTCATCTGCCACAGGTCCTTGTCACTCTTGTCCTCGATGAGGCTCTTGAGGTATTCGTCATCACCGAAGATCTTCTCCCTGAGGTACGCCGGGCCCTTTACCTGGATGGCCTGAAACTCCCCGTCGACCATGGTGGAGAGCTTTTGCAGCAGGATGCCCTTGGTGTCACGTTCGAGGATCGAGTCCCACTCGCTGCCCCAGATGACCTTGATGACATTCCATCCGGCGCCGCGGAACTTTCCCTCAAGCTCCTGGATGATCTTCCCATTGCCCCGCACCGGTCCGTCGAGGCGTTGCAGGTTGGCGTTGACGACGAAGATCAGGTTGTCGAGGCTCTCGCGGGCTGCCAAGGAAAGGGCAGCCAACGACTCGGGCTCGTCGCTCTCCCCATCACCCATGAAGACCCAGACGCGCCGGCTGTCAGCCTCCTTGAGGTTGCGTGCTGCGATGTACTTCATGAAGCGAGCCTGGTAGATCCCCATCAAGGGGCCGAGGCCCATGGAGACGGTGGGAAACTGCCAGAAGTGGGGCATGAGGTGGGGGTGTGGGTATGAGGAGAGGCCTCCTCCGTCCACCTCCTCGCGGAAGTGGTTCAGCTCCTCCTCAGTGAGCCGTCCTTCGACAAAGGCGCGGGCATAGACTCCCGGTGATGAGTGGCCTTGGAAGTAGACCAGGTCATCCTCCTTGAAGAACCAGTTGAAGCCGACCTCATAGATCGAAGAGTAGGAGGCGTAGGAGGCGATGTGCCCGCCAATGCCATGGTTCTTCAAGTTGGCCTTGGCCACCATGGCCATGGCGTTCCAGCGCACGAAGGCGGCAACGTTGCGCGCCACCAGCGAGTCTTCGCTCGGTAGCTTAGCCGAGGTCTTTGCATCCAGCGTGTTGGCGTACGGGCTGATGACCCCGGGGGAGGTGTTCACCCCCAGGTGACGGGCCCGTTGGGTAAGTTCGCGCAACAGGAAGTCGGCTTTTGCCTCCCCCTCGGCCTTGACTACACCTTCGAGAGAGTCGAGCCACTCCTGGGTCTCCAAGGGATCTGTATCGGTATAATAGCTATCGCTCATTGTATTCCTCCATTACGGTGGTATTCACCATGATGGTATCACGATGATAAAAACTATCAAACATCTCAAGATGCCGATTAGGCAATATAATTGACTTGATATGGGCTGAATGTGACATTTACTCCGACTCAGAGCGACTATGAAACGCTACAAGAGCCAATCGAAGGGAACAAGGAGGATGCGGGAGAACAAAACCAGGCCACGCATATACCATCTGACCGGCTTTCTCGAGACATCATCAGAGCCATAGAGAACGCTCTCTTGGGCCAGTTCTTCCATCCGTTCCACTAGAGACACAGCCATCGGTACACTGTCGATGACCACCATGCTCTCAGTGCTGAGGAAGGAGGAGCAGGTATCAAGGTTGAAGGAGCTGACCATCGGGAGGCGAGCATCAAAGACATAGGTCTTGGCGTAAATCGAGCCCCCCCCTCATACTCGAGCAGGAGTGCACCAGCAGCAATCCCCGCCCGGTGTTTGAGGTACCCGGCAATTGGATGAAGAGGCCACTGAGTTGGTCAGACATGGGTGTCGAATGGTTTGGAGGCTATGTCCTGCCACGTATGCATGAGATCATCCCGATGCTCTGCCGCCATCATGACTGATGGGGGAGGGCAAGTATTGGGTGTATTCCTGATGGTATTTCAACCCTGAGTGTATCTCAACATGCTATCTCTTTTGTATGATAGTATTGAACTTACATTTGCCACTGGAGGTGTAAGATGAGAATCATTACGAATTCTGGTAAGCCGAATGATAGGATGAGAATACTCATTAAGAATCAAATCACCGAGGCTACAGAGGTGTTTATAGCTTCGGCTTTTTTTAGTGATGCTGACTTGTTGGAAGAAATCACATCTGCTGGATGTTATGTCCGCCTCATAGTCAGGCTGAACTTTGGAACAAACCCAAGAGCTCTCGCAAAGGCCTTGATGTTGCCAAATGTTGCCATCCGATTCTTCACCAGCACATACTTTCATCCCAAGCTCTATATCTTTGGTAGTCGAATTGCCTATGTAGGGTCTTCCAACTTCACAAACAACGGTCTTACGACCAATCAAGAGCTCAATGTGGAAATAGATGGTGAAGAGCCGGCGTTCGAGGAGCTTCAGAATGTGTTCGAGGCGTATTGGAATCGAGCACAACCACTTGAAGAAGGCCACGTAAAGGAATTTGCCAAGATAATTGCCGATATTCCGGTGCCTGAACCGTCGGATCGAATCCATAAGATGATTGGTAAGTATGCATTCGAGGATGTTGAACCCGCGGTGAGGCTCCCAGGAAAACGGTTGTTTATCGACAGCTTCAAGCGTGAGTACCAAATGTACATCAAAAAATTCGAAGTATTAGCCAGGTTGTATGAGCAGGTTGGCATCAGAAGATTTCCCGATGCGCCCCTGAGGATAGAAATTGATCGATTCCTTTGGTGGGTCAGGGAGTATCATGCGAAGGGCGATTCATACATTGGCGTGAAGAATAGAACAGACGAGAAAATTCTGGAAATCTTGAAGGAGCTGGTTCCTGCATTCAAAGAATTCGACAATAAGTTTTTGGATACTGAATCGATTCCGCGATATGAGACCGTTACCAATAATTTTGCCTCGCCTCAATCCATACAATCGCTGTCGATGGAGCAACTGGTGACAGCGTTACAATCGGTATATGCCTTTACCGATAGATTGCGATACTTCTCCGGTGGATTGTCCACACTCATCGAGGTGTTTTTGGAGAAGAACACTGAAGAGGAAATTAAGAGATCGATCACCTTCCTCCTCTTTGGAAAAGGCGATTATCACGAGAGGCTGTATGATACAATCCGTGGACCATACAAGCTCCAAGAGTTCGGAGACAACTCAGTGACAGAACTGTTTGGTTTGGTGAATAACCATAACATCCCCATCAAGAATGGTCGGACCGTAAAGAGCATGGAGTGGCTGGGGTTTGGTAAGTTGTGATCGGAAGAGTATAGCAGGTATGCTTTCTGATTATGTATCCCAATATGACCGATTTCTCTGAGGTTAACATTCGTTAATATAATTATGGAATTATCTGTTGCGTATAGGCCCACAATACGGTTATAATGGCTTAAGGCGTTATATTTTTTTCTAGAAAGCATGTTACCAATCAACACCTTATTGCACAATCCGTATCGAAGTTGGATTCGAATACAACGCATAGCGGTGGAACGTTCTCATGAAGACGTATTGGGGCTATTGGGCAAAAGCAGATTCTCACAATACAAGCTGGCATCCTTTGATTTGCCACAGTCTCGACGTTGCGGCAGTGGCAAGATCGCTCATTGAATCCTCAAAGCCTTTTTTCGTCGGGTGGGCGCAGCGACTGGACCTCTCATATAGTGTGTTGTGTGATACCGTCTGCTTTTTGGCCTCTTTACATGATCTTGGCAAATTCTCCTTTGAGTTTCAGGCAAAGGTTCCCGATCTTGCAGAGAAGCTACACGGTTTAATACCACCGCATATCACAGGATATCCTCATCCGACAGCAGCACTGATGCTGTGGAACAAGGTCTTGGCAAATAACGTGTTCTCCAAGTATCAGATCAAGGGAGTAGATGCCATACGGGTAAGTAGGGCGTTGGAACCGTGGGTCGTAGCTGCATTCGGTCATCACGGTGGGCCAGTACAAGAGCCTTCCATCACCACACAGCATACATGTTCGATGATGTTCGATGAGGCGGCAATCGCAGCTGCCACCGACTTTATCTTTGATTTGATCGACCTATTTCCCAGATTCAGCGATTTGATGTCCAATGCAGCGGAACTGCATCAGCACAAATCACTCTTCAATGCGTTCTCCTTTGTTCTCTCAGGCCTTATCATCCTCTCCGATTGGACGGCTTCAGCGGCAATGAATTTCCCATATCAATCTGAAGGGGATGGCAGCGAATACGCGAAGTATCCTCGCGTTGCAGGGCTGTCAGAGTATTTTGAGCATGCCCTGAAATTGGCACATGAGGCAGTCTTGAAACAAGGCCTTGTACCTGCTCAGCTCAAGGTGGTGGCTGACCCTTGGAACGAGTTGTTCCCCGAGTTGAGCAGGCAGTATTCGCCATCTCATTTGCAGCAAATCATTATGGATATGGAGCTTCAGGAAGAGCCTGGCCTCTATATCATTGAGGATCTTACCGGATCGGGAAAGACTGAGGCGGCGTTGATGCTCTTTGCCCGATTATGTCGTCAGGAGACCAGTGGTTTTTATTTTGCTCTTCCGACGATGGCCACCTCCAATGGTATGTACGAACGAATCCGGGATGTCTATAAAACATACTATGAGAAGGGAACCAAGGTCTCTCTGGTGCTCGCCCACGGGGCGAGTCGCTTCCACCAAGAGTACCAGGACTCGATCCAAATGGATTCCTTCGGGTTCGATTATGATGCAAGTGCAGAGAATCGCACGACACCTGATGGAGAAATAGAGTACTCCTCCAGCATAAAAGGGTGTTCGCAGTGGATTTCCGATTCATCTCGAAAGGCGTTTCTCGCACAAGTGGGAGTCGGTACCATCGACCAAGCTCTGCTCTCGGTGCTGTACTCTCGGCACAACACCTTGAGGATGTATGGCCTTGCCCAGAAGATTGTCATCGCAGATGAAGTGCATGCCTACGATCTCTACATGCAGGGCTTAATCCATAACCTTTTGAAATTCTTGGCCTCCCAGCATAAGAGTGTCATTATCCTCTCTGCTACCCTTCCGTTGAAAATGAAAGAGGAGTTGGTCGAAGCCTATAGAGAGGGCTTTGGGCACGATAGGGGTGCAGAGACTTTGGTCTCAGATGAGTTTCCGCTGATCTCCATCCATCACCAGAATTCAGACTCGTTCATTCCTGTTGCATCTGCCAGTGGAGCACAGAGGACCATCGCCTTACGGTACTTCACTACCGCTGATGTGGATGAACCGTTGGCATTCTTAGCTGAAGCGTCACAGCGTGGCAGGTGTGCGGTATGGATCTGCAATACCGTCAAGGATGCCCAGCGAGCATACCGGGCACTGGTATCCCTCATCGGGAATGAGAACACAGTGTTATTCCACTCCCGGTTCACGATGGCCGACCGACAGGCAATCGAGCACAAAGTGATGGGGCTCTTTGGCAAGCGCTCAAATTCAGAGAACAGAACGGGGAAGATCCTCATCGCGACCCAAGTAGTCGAACAATCCTTGGATCTCGACTTCGACGAGATGGTGAGTGACCTGTGCCCGATCGATTTGCTGATCCAACGATCGGGCAGGCTACGGCGCCACATTCGAGATAGAGATGGCAACCCGACTACGGGAACCTCCGATGGGCGGGGAGACGTCACGCTCTCTGTGTTTGGTCCTGCACCTCACGGTGAAATCTCATCGACTTGGTACTCGAGTTTCTTCCCTGCCGGATCGTACGTGTATGAAGACCCTTCGATTCTGTGGAAAACCGCACTCCTGTTACGGGAGGAAGGCAGTATACGGATTCCCGAGCGTTCCCGTCATATGGTTGAGCGCGTGTATGGGCAATCTGGGATTGCAGTACCTGAAGTCTTGAAGAAGCAGAGCGCGATATCGCAAAGAGACGGGCAACGGGCTTCTGCAATCGCACAAAGCAACATTGTTCCTCTCGCAAGAGGATTCATTCAACCGGGAGATCTCAAGCCGTGGCCTGACCATGCAGCACCTACCCGGCTCTCCGATGAAGCAATTGTCTATCGGTTGTGCCTTATTGTTGAAGAGGCATTGGTTGCATTTGTGCAAGGAGGGAGGAATCGGTGGGCCATGTCTGAGGTGAGATACCGCAAGGTTCTCCTCACCTACGACCCACCGATCAGCTCATTGATAGAAAGGACCAACAAGACGTTGGCGGACAAGGGGCGGTCGGCAGTTTTAGTGCCCATGGAAGAGTGCGGGAGGACCGTAGCAGGAGTGGTGTGCTATCGAAGTCTGGGCATGACCGCTCAGGGTCACCATCTGCTCTACGATAGTGTTGAGGGCTTGCAAATGGAGAAAAAGGAGGAGTTATGAATCTGATTACTGATGCCTGGATTCCGGTGCGACGAAGGGATTCCCAGGAGAGGGAGTTGATACGTCCCTATGAGATTGTCGAACGCTTGGAAGATGACCCTTTCGTGCGTGTTGATTCTACTCGCCCTGATTTCAATGGAGCGCTCACTCAATTCCTCATCGGCATCATCCAGACAGTGATGACTCCTGTCGATGAGGTTGAGTGGGTCGAACGGTTCATCGATCCTCCCAGCACGGAGGAGTTGCAACAGGTGATGGAGCCCATCTCCAAGTTTTTTGAACTTGAGGGCACTTCGATTCGTTTTATGCAGGAAGTGGGTATGGAGAGTGGAATCAAGAAGACGATATCCAGCCTATTAATCGATACCCCTGGTGCAAGTACCATCAAGGACAATACCGATCATTTCATCAAGCGTAATCGGGTGGAAGGGATGTGCGAGGTATGTGCCGCAACTGCGTTGTATACGTTGAATACCAATGCCCCCAAAGGCGGACAGGGGAATTTTGTTTCGATGAGAGGTGGAGGACCGCTGACCATCATCGCAATGCCTGATGGTGAGGATGGTTCGTTTGATACCCTCTGGCACACCATCCTCTTGAATGTGTTGATCAAGCAGGATCTCAAGATGACGGGGTGCAACGATTCGCTGGTATCATTTGACACGATGTTCCCCTGGGTCTCCTCGAGGCGAGAGAACCAAAGCGAAGCTATCAATGCAACTGCTCGTACGATCAATCCATTGCACGCCTACTGGGGGATGCCGAGGAGAACGTTCTTGGATGCACCGGAGCAACGTCTTGGCACCTGTGATATTTGTGGCAAACGTGATACGCAGCTGTTCCGTACATACGAGAGTAAACCGCGAGGCATCTTCTATGGCGACTCGGGAATTCTTCATCCGCTTTCTCCGTATCGTTCCAACAATGAAGGATTGCTGCTTCCCGTTCTCCCGCAACCGGGAGGCTTCACCTACCGCCACTGGCCATTGTACATCACCTCCAATGACCCGTTGAACCCTCGGCCCATCACCCTTCGGGTGTTGGATGGACACCTTCGGGATTTGCGTCAGATGAACGTTGAGTTGGGGGCGAGCGTCAAGGTATTCGGCTATGACATGGGCGATATGAAACCCCGGTGCTGGTATGAGGCGACCATGCCGTATTGGCTCGTCCCGGATGAGATCAGGGATATACTGGTCGAGTACTCCAGTCGATTGGCGGAGGCTGCCGCGCAGGTGGCACGGTATACCCGCAGTGCTGTGAAGGAGGTGTGGTTCTCCAAGGAGTCCAAAGTCAAGGCTGAACCTGATTATGTTGAGACGGAGTTCTGGGATGCGACAGAGGATGAGTTCTATCAATCGGTGCAATCGATGATAGAAGCATTGCCAAGTGGGGACCAGGACGTCCTGGAACGATGGTTGGCCACAATCGGCAAGGTGTCTTTGGAGGTGTTCGATCGATATGCCGACCAGGTACCGCTCGATAGTGGAGGCCAAAAGGATAAAATTCCTCGTTCGATTGAGGCACGAAACGTGTTGATCAGAAACAATTCAGGCAAGAAGGTGCGCGAGACAATCCTCGGACTTCCCGGCAAGAAAGAAAAAAAGTAAGGAGGTATCGCTGTGGATGATTCTACAAAGACGTGGGTAGAGGGTGCATGGCCTCGAGTCTTGCACGTCATCGTGACATGGTGGGAGAGGCTGCAGGAGCCTGCCAATAGAGGGATGAAGGCGGAATTGAGGAGGGCGAGAGGTGCCGATGATGTTGCCCTCCAAGGCCCGTACTACGCCCTTCTCGCCAAGATCATGGCGATGGAGGACCTCGGAGTGCTCAAGCGCTCAATACCATATCGTCTTCCCTCTGTCATAGGAGTTTTGGCCCATGTGAAATCCAACAATCCCAAAGTTGAGGTGGCAGAGGCGATGGGGGCTAAGAAGAAGGGATCTGACCAGGCACTTGTAAGCGATCTGCGGTTCAGGAGGATCTTGCGTCTGGAGGAGGGCGATGAACTGTACACCACGATGATCCGGGTAACCAGGATGTTGGATGGCAGTGTCAATGTGGCAGACCTTGCCTCCTCGATTTTCTTCTGGAACGAAAAGACACGCAAGAGATGGGCATCTCAATACTATTTGAAGCGTAATATTTTTGAAGATTAAAAAAAATTGGAGGAATCAGAAATGAAACAGTATCTACAAATTCACCTGTTGACATCCTACCCGCCCGCAAACCTGAATCGGGACGATATGGGCCGACCGAAGACGGCGGTTATCGGCGGGACCACCAGGTTGCGCATCTCATCACAGAGCCTGAAGCGGGCATGGAGGACCTCGGATGTCTTCCAACAACAGGTCGGGGCTATAGAGATCGGTGGAAATACCGGGCTGAGAACCAAAAAGTTTGGCCAGAGTGTGTATGAACGATTGCTGGAAGGGGGTATCAAGGAAAAGTCAGCAGTCGATTGGGCGCGGGCGATCGCCGGGTGCTTTGGGGCTATCAAGAAGGAGGCGGAGAAATTTCCTGACAACCTCCATATCGAGCAATTGGCATTCATCTCTCCTGAGGAACAACGAGCAGCACTCGAGTTGGTCGAGACCTTGATCGCAACCAAAACCGCTCCGTCAGATGAAGAGCTCAAATTGCTGCGTCTTGAGAACTCAGCCGCAGATGTGGCGTTGTTCGGGAGAATGCTGGCGGGAAAAAAATCACATAACTTCGAGGCTGCAATTCAAGTCGCCCACGCCTTCAGTGTCCAGAAGGTGGTAATAGAGGATGATTTCTTCACTGCTGTCGATGACTTGAATATAGGTGAAGACGATGATCCTGGTGCGGGGCACATGGGGGATACCGAGTTTGCCTCCGGAATCTTCTACACTTATGTGAACATCGACCGTCAGTTGCTGTTGGAGAATTTGGCAGGAAGCGGAGATGGCAAGGTGGATACTTGGAAGAATACGCTTCAAGCCATTGTGGAGAGTGCAGCGAAGGTGGCACCGACCGGCAAACAGAATTCTTTTGGCTCTCGGGCCTATGCCCACTATATCATGGCTGAGCTCGGAGACCAGCAGCCACGCTCCTTGTCGTTGGCGTTTGTTGATGATGTGAAGGGAGACATCCTGAAAAATTCCATCAATGCGCTTGAAGCGATGAAAGAACGGATGGATGCGATTTACGGGGCCTGTAGTGATGAATCCATCGTCATCAATGTCCTCGATAGTAAGGGCACATTTTCAGAACTTGAGGAATTTTGCATCAAGGAGGAGTGAGGAATGAGACCATACTTGGTATTTGACCTGTACGGGCCGCTCTCTTCATTTGGAGATGTAGCGGTAGGTGAGTATAGACCAACGTTCTCCCATCCTTCCAAATCGGCGATCATTGGGTTGCTGGCTGCAGCCTTGGGAATTCAACGGTGTGAAGAAGAGAAACTACATGCTCTCTTTGACCACCTCAGGCTTGGCGTCCTCGTGATCTCTTCAGGACAATTGTTGAGGGATTACCACACGGCCCAAGTTCCCACGGAAAGCTCAATAAAGAAACGGCAGATAGCCACTCGAAAGGATGAGCTTTCGATCAGTGACCTTAAAACGATTTTGTCTACCCGTGATTATCGCATGGATGCCTACTATCGGATTGCTCTTTGGAGTCCCGATAGGATGCAACCGTTGGAAGAACTGCAGGGAGCTCTTGCCTACCCACGGTATACCCCATACCTGGGTAGAAAATCCTGTCCTCCCGCACTGCCGTTTGGCGCTGAGGTCATTGAGGCGGCAACACTTGTCGAAGCGTTGGCTGGCTATCGCAAGAACCAGGCTGTGGTAGAGAGTCTTGTCGGATCGGTAACAGGGATGCAGTTTCGGCTGTATTCAGAGCTAGGGAAGGCTGAGCGTGCAGCAAAGGTCCACACCGTCCTTCGACGTGATCGCTTGATCAGCAGGAAGGCATGGCAGTATGCCGAGAGGGAGGAAGTAATGGAGTATGTAGGAGGCAGTGATGTATTTAAGTAGAGTCCAAAGACGTCCTGGAGTCACGTTGATGTCGATGTACAGAAATCCTCCACTAGCAGACCCGTATGAAGAGCATGCCTTCATCTGGGCTTTGTTTGAGAAGGACGGGGATATCGGGCGTGATTTTCTCTATCGACGAGTAGATGAACAGACGGGCTCTCTCTTCTATGTGTTATCAAAGCGAAAACCTCAAGAAGGAAACGAGCAGTGGGAGGTGGAGACAAAATCCTTCAAGCCGGTGATAAAAATCGGTGATAGATTTCAATTCAGCCTTCGGGCAAATCCGGTGATTACAAAGAAGCCTGAAGGCAGTGCCTCGAAGAAGAGAAGGCGCGATGATGTGTTCATGAATGCCCTTGCCGAGTATAAGGATGTTCCTCATGCACAGCGACCGACCAATGCCGAAATTCTTACCAAGAGTGCGTTTGAATGGCTGGATCAGCGTGCTCAGTCCAATGGCTTTCATGTAGCAACAGAGAGTGTCCTGGTCGAAGGATATCGGAAGGTTGAGATGGTGAAACGGAGCAGAAAAGATTCAATCCAGTTTGGAGTGGTTGATTACAGTGGCATCCTTGAAGTCACGAATGTAGGATTGTTCTACAAGGTTCTGAACCAAGGGATTGGAAAATCAAGGGCTTTTGGCTGTGGGCTCCTGTTGATCAAGCGAGCAGGCCCATGAGAAACAAGAATCTCCAAGAGATACCCAAGTTCGAGGACACCTGGTCGTATATCTACTTTGAGAAGGGGAGGATTGATCAGTATCAGAGCACCATCGGGTTTCATTATTTGGACAAGGTGGTTCCTATACCGATCGAGACCTTGTGTCTGTTGATGCTCGGGCCGGGTACGTCGATTACCCACGAGGCGGTCAAGAGGATATCGGAAAGCCGGTGTCTGGTTGCGTGGACGGGAGAGTCTGGTGTCAGGTTTTACTCATCAGGGTACTCGGGGACCTATTCGTCAAAGAATCTTCTGCAGCAGATCGAGGTATATGCGGATCCTGAAATGCGATTAGCCGCAGCTCGGTATATGTATCAGATGCGCTTTGATGATGAAATGGACCCCGAGCTCACCATTGAGCAACTGAGGGGGTATGAAGGGGTCCGGGTCCGGAAAACGTATGAGTACTACTCTCAATTGTACGGGGTGGAGTGGAGTGGACGCAGCTACGATCAGACGAGTTGGGATTATGGCAACCCAATCAACCGTGCGCTATCTGCAGCAAATGCATGTCTCTATGGGGTCGTTCATTCAGCAATCCTGGCGTGTGGCTTTTCAACTGCGATTGGTTTCATCCACACCGGAAAACAACTCTCGTTTGTCTATGATATTGCCGATCTCTACAAGACGGTAACGAGCATCCCGGTTGCGTTCCAGGTGGTAAGTGAATCGCATCACGATGTTGAACGGAGAGTCAGGCTCACACTCAGAGATGTGTTTAGAGAGCAAAAGCTCATGAAACGAATCATCCCGGATTTGAAGGAGATCCTATATGGTCGTGATTATGCTGGAGAAATCGACCCCTTCGCAGAGGGGAGTGATGTCGCGGTTAGCTATTGAGATCAAAAGCGGAGTATTTCTCGCGAGTGTCAACGCCAGACTCAGAGATAAGCTTTGGGAGAGAATCACCATGCAATGGAATCTCGATGCAATCATGGTGTATTCAGCCAAGACAGAACAATCCTATGGGATCCGAGTTCATGGCAACCCCAAAAGGGAGGTGATTGACTTTGATGGGTTAGCTCTCTTGAGCAAACCAAAGTAAAAGCACTATACAACCATTTAGAGTATTCCCCACGAGTGTGGGGATGAACCGTTTAT
>Ga0265293_10007517_pt1 | contig 16704 bp, 13 predicted proteins | sample Munlanlewell138R_FD_192505 | JGI IMG/M metagenome (GOLD analysis project Ga0265293, IMG submission 192505) | Leachate microbial communities from a municipal landfill in Southern Ontario, Canada - Leachate well 138R | ecosystem: Engineered > Solid waste > Landfill > Unclassified | place: Canada...
ATCAGTCTACAGCGGTGGTGAGTTATACCGACAGGGCTGGCCTCGAACAGCGTATTACAAAACTTGAGAGTATGGGGCTGGATGTTGAGGCGGTTTATGCGTTGCCGGCCTTGTTGGCAGCCACAAAAGAGCAATGGCTGGTCTTCGCAGAATCCGCTGAATTATGTCACCTCCATGCGCCTGGCATGTTATGTGTCAGTGCTTCTGACGAACTCATCGACAGTTATCTGCAGCAACTGCTGGCCAGCAGTGAGGTTGCTCGCCCAGTGAGTATCGGCCTGGCAGGTGAAGTGTCTGAGACACTGAAGGCTGCGATAACAGCCGCAGGTGTACAGTGCAGGGTTGTGCAACAGCCATGGCAGCAGCTGGTAATTGCGCATAAAAATGCAGTGAATCTGCGTCAGGGACAAATGGCGCCTCCGCTACGCATAGGCCACTACTGGAAAGCCTGCCGCGTACCGGTGCTGGTAGCGAGCCTGGCATTTGCCACTGCCTTGTGTGTTAACGTGGTCGCCACGGTTGTTGATCAGCAACGCTGGCAACACGTAGAACAGCAGATCAATGAGCGTTACCGTGCCGTGGTGCCAGAGGGTGTGTTGATTGATCCGGTTCAGCAATTAAGTGCGCAGATTACGCGTCTGGGGCCATCAACACAGGGTGCTGGTTTGGTTACAATGATGGAGGGCGTCGCCCGAATATGGCAAGCTCACCCTGGGGTGACCATGCATACGTTAAATTTTCAACACCCGCGAGGCGGTGAGCCTGAATTGCAGATCAGCATTTCCGCGGCAACAACCGCAGATATTTTAGGCCTTGGTGAACAGTTGTCCGCTGAAGGTTGGCATGCTCAGACACAGAACATCAGTCGGTCAGGGCAGGTTCAGCTGGCGAGTCTGGTTATCAAGGCGGAGACATTATGAACAAAGCCCTTAAACACATGATAGAAACCAATCAGCTGCTACAGACGGTGCTGCGTTATCTGCTGCGTTGCTCACGGCGGGAACAGGCGCTGTTGATCGTAACCAGCGTTCTGGTGCTGCTGGCTTTTTTATGGTTGGGGGCCTGGCAGCCGGTGCAGGCCGCTCGCCATGCAGCCGAGTTGCGCGTGATGCAGGCTGAACAAACGCTGGACGAGGTGAATATGCTGGCCAATCAGCTGGAGCAGCTGCAGGTCAACCCCACGCAGCAGGTGTCTACACTTTCGCTCCCACAATCGCTCCCGCAATTATTAAGTAACCTGGCGGCTGAAAGTGGTATCAATCTGTCGGCATTGGAGCCAGCCGCGGACAATCTCAGTGCCGGTCTGCGTTTTGAAGCGGTTGCGATGGGCAGTCTGTTGGGGTGGCTGGATCAATTGGAAAATCAGCATCATATTTTTATAGAGCAATTAAACGTGGCGCCGTTGTTAGATACAGCAGGGTCAAATGCAGCAGGGTTAAATACAGCGGATAGAGATCAAATCGATGAAAGTCTGGTAAACGTCAGTATGCGAGTGCGGATGCTTACACAATGACCGTTAGACGCTGGATTACACTGTTTGTAGTAGTCTTGGTGATCAGCCTGATCTGGTCAATGCCAGCGAGTCTTATGCCGGCGCTGATAAAAACGCTGACGCCGCAACAATACAGTGAGGCATTGTTAGTTATCAATCCCAGCGGCCGCCTGTGGTCCGGCGCTGCCAGTCAGGTCATTATTCATGTGCCGGAGTCGACAGCATCGCAGCAGATCGTACTTGATGATGTGAGCTGGCAGATGCGACCTGGCGCGTTGCTGACAGGACGTTTGTGTTTAACAATCCGTTCAGCAGATAACCAGAGAAATTTTGATGGCGACGCCTGTGTAAACCGAGGTGGTTATCTGGACGTCTCCGATCTGGTATTCAGTATTCCTGTTGCAGATATTCTGCCACCGCAGTTGCAGGCCATGAGCAAAGCCATACAGGTGAATGGCAACCTCGATGGACGTGTGAATGACTTCAGATGGCACGCTGGGCAGGTTCAGACATTACAATCACAAGGTGTGTGGTCCAATGCCTCGCTCAGCCTGGCGCTCGCCGACCCACGTAGCGGACGAATCAGTCGCCAGTTGTTGTCACTTGGGGAATTGCCATGGCGGCTTCAGCATTTACAACAGGATGAGTTTCAACTGGTGATGGATAAGGCTGATACCTTGTCTGACCTGTCTATCAGTGTCGATTCGCGCGTGCGCTTGAGTGGTGCTTATGAAACTGATTTACGCGTCAGTGCAGCGCCCTCAACACCGGCTTTTTTACGCGATTTGCTGCGTTTGATGGGTAGCGAAACAGAGCCCGGTGTTTATCAGATCAGCATGCGCTCACCTTGACTCCATCAGCTGGCGCCCGAATTAAAATGTTGGCCTCGTCCAGGGCCTGGCGCAATTGCCGCGCGAATACCAACGCATGTTCCGTCTCGCCGTGTACACACAGCGTTTGGGCTTTGATAACAATGGCTGTACCGTCCACCGCTTCAATCGGTTCTCCTGCAATAATCGCCAGCGATTGACGCAGGGCCTGCTGTACATCGGTGATCAGCGCCCGGCTGTCTGAGCGCGGGACCAGGGTGCCATCGGTCTGATAACGTCGATCAACAAAAGCTTCTGCTATTGTGTTTAATCCCAGTTGCTGCGCCGCAGACAAGGAGACACTTCCCGCCAGGCCAACCAGGCGCAGCGCTGGATCAAATGTTTTGACACACTCGGCAACTAACGTCGCCAGCACGGGGTCTTTTGCTGCATCGTTATACAAGGCGCCATGAGGTTTGACGTGCTGCAGGCGGCCGCCTGCAACAGAGACTTCGGACGCCAGCCACTGCAGCTGCTGTGTCAACGTAGTGCGCAAGTCCTGCGCTGACAACTGCATGCTGCGTCGTCCCCAGTGTTCACGATCCGGATAGGATGGATGAGCGCCGATGCTGACGCCCAGTTCCAGCGCGCGCTGGATTGCGGCACGAATATCGTGGGTGTTACCCGCGTGTGCTCCGCAACTGATATTGGCTGAACTGACCAAGGCCAGCAGGTTGTGGTCGCAGCTGCCGCCTTCGCCCAGGTCGGCATTCAGATCAATGTGTTTAATCATTTACAGGCCCTTGTAGTGCTGCGAATCGAGCACCGAATCGTGCAGACGCTGCAGTTGCAGACGTTGGCGGCTGCCGAGTCCATGAGCCTCCGCGAGGCTGACCTCAACAAATTGTATATGCGTGCCAGGTGTCATATAGGCGAGTTGCCATAAATCAACACTGATAATACTGGCTATTGCAGGATAACCTCCGGTGGTTTGGGCGTCAGCTGCCAAAATAACCGGTTGTCCACTGGGAGGTACCTGAATCAGTCCAGGCAAAACCCCCATAGACAGCTGTCGGGTGACGGAGGACAACAGCGTCAGTGGCTCGCCCTGTAAACGCAGCCCCATGCGATTGGATTCGGGTTGCACCTTCCATAGTGTTTCCTGCAGCGCGGAGCGCGAACGTTGATCAAATCGTTTGAAGTCTGCGGCTGGCAAAATCCGGAAAACAGGATGCCAGTTCTGCTGACGTACACCGCGGTTATCTGCTTGATTGAGTGGGTTGGTTTTGCCAACAGGAATCTGATCGCCAGCGCGCAAGGCCCGTCCTTGCCAGCCGCCAAAACCGTTAATCAGATCAGTGCTGCGAGAACCCAGTACCGGTTCTACATCAAAACCGCCAGCAACTGCCAGCAGTGCGCGCAGCCCCGGAGCTGCAGTCCGTTGCAGCTGCAGACATTCACCGGCTTCCAGGGTATGAATAAAACCAGGTGTCACAGATTGCTTTAACACTGTTTTGGTGTCTGCAGCCAGATGTGATGCATTGGCATCAGCCCCCATTAACACCAGTTGAACAGGTTCAGTAAATCTGAGTAACGCAGGTGTGCTGGTGATTTCCAGAGCGGCAGCATTTTTATCATTTCCCAACAACAAATTTGCTTGTTGCAATGCCAGAGGATCCATAACACCACAACAGGGTACACCCAGGTGTCGCCACCCCTGTCGACCCAGATCCTGAATAGTCAGTAACGGTGCTGCACGCAGCACTTCCATACTCATATTACTGACTCCTCGATCACAAACTGGACGCGGTCACCTGGTTGCAGCAGGCAAGGTGTATCAGCTTGCACATTAAACAGGGTTAACGAGGTGTGGCCGATAATGTGCCATCCACCCGGTGATGTCGTCGGATAAATGCCGCTAAAACTGCCGCCAATTGCGACAGAGCCCGCGGGGACGCGCACGGCCGGGGTGGTTTTGCGGGGCAGGTGTAACTGTTCTGGCAGCCCACTCAGGTAAGCAAAACCCGGCATAAAACCGATGTTGTGCACTACATAGTCGGCAGAGCTGTGACAACTGATAAATTCGGGGATGCTGAGCCCGCAGTATTGTGCCGCCGCTGCCAGATCTGGCCCGGCACTGCCTCCGTAACGTACCGGAATCTTCACGGCCGTTTGTTCCTGCCGCGGATTGTTATGGGTGGTGTTGTTCCACAGTGTTTCAGTATGACGTAACACTCTGCGTGCAGTGGCGCCATCGTGTAATAAAATCAGCAGACTGCCTGGGGCAGTGATCAGGTCACAAATCAGCGGCCCGACAATAGCGTGTTGTGCCAGCAGTCGGGCCAATACATGAAGTCGCTGTTGTAGCGCATGGTCCACATCATGGCTGTCGGCACTGGTAAACTCCAGCAGGATGCCATGTTCGCTGACAAAACTGATGGCAGGTTGCAGTCTATTCATCGACATCAGATGTTACACCCTGGATAAAGGACTCTGTTAAGCTGAGCTTAAGCCGAAAGTGGCCATTATGGCACCTATGGTATTGATCAAGTAACGGAGACTTGTATGCAAAATTCGACCGCTTTATCACTGATCTGTTCCGTTTTGATGAGTCTGGTTTTGACAACTTCGGCATTTGCGCAGGCCAATCTGCTGCCAGAAGGCCAGACCTTGGTGACGCTCACTGTTACTGAACGCATACGTGTAGGACAGGACACCCTCAGCGCGGATTTGCGTATTGAAGCCGATGATCGCGACGCAGCTGCTGTACAGAACCGCATCAACCAGGCTATGACTGAAGCGCTGGCGCTGACTCGTAGCGTAAACTCAGTGGACGTTTCAACCGGTTACTACGGCGTATACCAGTACAACCGCAATCCTTCAGGCAACCGTGCTGATGAAGTCTGGCGCGGCTCGCAGAGTTTAAATCTGCGAGGGCAAGATGCCGCAGCGCTGCTGCAGTTGGCTGGTCGTCTGCAGGCACTGGGATTTGTTATGAACCAGCTGTCCTATAGCTTGAGCACCGAGCGTGCGGATGAAGTGCGTGACAGTCTGATGGAGGCGGCTTTGGGGCGGGCGCGTCAAAAAGCAGAGCGCGCTGCTGCAGCACTGGGTAAAACCAGTGTGGATCTGGCGACAGTGGATATTGATACCCAGTCCGATGGTTATTCGCCACCGATTATGATGCGGGCCATGGCGGCGGACGCCTCCATGGAAATGGCTGTGCCATCAGCAGAGCCAGGCGAAACCGAGGTGACATTGACCGTACGTGTTCAGGCGGTTGTCAAATAGCTTTATCTGCTCTTCGAACGGTTGCTCTTGCCTGAAGCTTGTGCCCTGTTTATGCTCGGTGGTCTCGATGCATTCCAGACCAATAATAAGCAGCGGAGACAGGGCATGAGTCAACCACCGGTTTTTAACGCTAGATCCCTGAAAATCAGCACACTGGCAGCCGCGTCACTGTGGTTGCTGGTTGCCTGTTCAGGTGACAGTAATAATCAGAGTCAGACATCTACGTCGACAGCTCTCGTCAGTGATACCTCCATCAGTGATACCTCCGTCAGCCGTGACAGCGATAACACAATCTCCCCGGTTAACAGAATGCGTATTGTGGCAGCCGGCAATAATGAATGGCTGACGCACGGGCGTACCTATTCAGAACAGCGCAACAGTCCTTTGGCGCTGATCAATCGCCAGAACGTCTCCGAACTGGGCCTGGCCTGGGATTTTGAGCTGGATACAGACCGGGGACAGGAAGCCACGCCTTTGGTTATTGATGGCGTGGTTTATCTGACCACTGCATGGAGCAAAGCCTTTGCAATAGATGCGCGAACTGGCGAGGAGATCTGGCGCTTCGATCCACAGGTAGCGGGTTCCAAGGCCATTGATGCCTGCTGTGATGTGGTTAACCGTGGCATGGCCGCCTGGGGCGACAAAGTGTATTTTGGTGCACTGGATGGTCGACTGATTGCTCTGGACAGAGCAACGGGTCAGCAGGTCTGGTCAACAATGACAGTTGATCCTGAAAAACGCTATACGATTACTGGCGCGCCCAGAATTATCGATGGCCGCGTCATCATCGGTAACGGCGGGGGTGAACTGGGCGTGCGTGGTTATGTCTCAGCCTACGATGCCGAAAGCGGAGAAATGTTGTGGCGCTTTTACACCGTGCCAGGTAACCCAGCCGAGGGTTTCGAAAACGCGGCCATGGAAATGGCTGCCGAAACCTGGGCCGGTGAGTGGTGGGAAATTGGTGGTGGCGGTACGGTCTGGGACTCGATGGCCTACGATCCCGAGCTGGATCTGTTGTATATAGGTGTGGGTAACGGTAGCCCGTGGAACCACAATATTCGTTCCGATGGTGTAGGCGATAACTTGTTTCTGTCATCCATTGTGGCGCTTCGACCTGCTACCGGGGAATACGTCTGGCACTTCCAGACCACGCCTGCTGAATCCTGGGATTACACAGCGACCCAGCATATGATTCTGGCGGATCTGGTCATTGAAGGCCGCAGCCGGCAGGTAATCATGCAGGCCCCCAAGAACGGATTTTTCTACGTACTTGATCGCCGTACCGGAGAGTTTATCTCTGGCAATAACTATGTTCCCATCAACTGGGCATCGGGGCTGGATCCCCAGACCGGTCGTCCGATTGATGCGGAGATTGTACGCTACCGCGACGATCCAGCAATTGTTATACCTGGCCCTCTTGGTGGTCATAACTGGTACCCGATGTCGTATGACCCACAAACCGGTTATGTGTTTATTCCCACACAGAACACCTCGTATCAGTACAGCAATCCGGATGAGTTTGTACCGCAGACCACTGGCTGGAATCTGGGCCAGGACGCGACTCCCCGGCCCGCTGCCAACCCGCAAGCGGCGGAACTGATCGCTGGTGAACCACAGTCGGCACTGGTGGCCTGGGACCCGATCAATCAGCGTGAAGTGTGGCGGGCAAATTATTCTGTGTACGGTAATAGCGGGTTGTTATCTACAGGTGGTGGTTTGGTATTCCAAGGTTCTGCAGACGGGCTTTTTCATGCCTACCGTACAGATACCGGTGAACCGCTCTGGAATTACGAAGTAGGTAACGCCATTCTGGGAGGTCCGGTTACTTATGAGCTGGATGGTGAGCAATATGTGCTGGCGCTCGCGGGCCAGGGCGGCTCTTTTGCACTGTCGATGGGACGCTTCTCAGGCAACTATCCGCGTCAGCGCAACGGCCGTTTGATGGCGTTTAAGCTGGGCGCCGACGGGCAACTGCCGGAGGTTGAAATCATCCCGCCGCAACCGCTGAATCTGAGTGGTGTCAGCAGCGAAGGTGATGCTGCCGTGGGTGCTGTGACGTTTGGCGCCTATTGCTCACTCTGCCACGGACCCGCTGCGCAAAGCGCTGGCCCGATCCCTGATTTGCGTTACAGTCCGATGCTGCTGACCCAGGAAGGTTTTCAGAGCATTGTGCATGATGGTGCCCTGCTGTCGCGAGGTATGCCAGGTTTCAGCGCCGACATCGGTGCCGGACAGGTGGAGGCGATACGCGCCTACCTGCTGCAACTGGCAAGGCAGGTGCAGTAGTACGCGAGGAAGTTGAGTAGTGCAAACCACTGCCAGCAAGTGAGCGGGGGCCAGGGCTGTGAGCGAAGGACAATCAGGCGCGAAGCGCCGTCCTGAGGAACCGCCCCGGCGCCCGGTTGCTTTCTTGACGGTGCTACGCCTTCAGCATGCGCTTCAGGTACCGCCCTGTATGCGAGACGCTGGAGCAAGCCACCTGCTCCGGTGTGCCTTCGGCAATAATTTGCCCGCCACCGCTGCCACCCTCGGGCCCCAGATCCACAATCCAGTCAGCGGTTTTGATCACGTCCAGATTATGCTCAATCACAACCACCGTGTTGCCCTGATCACGCAACTGATGCAGTACCGCCAGCAACTGGCGTATATCCTCAAAATGCAGGCCCGTGGTGGGTTCATCCAGAATATACAAAGTCTGCCCGGTGTCCCTTTTTGACAGTTCACGTGCCAGTTTGACCCGTTGTGCTTCACCACCAGACAAGGTGGTGGCCGCTTGGCCCAGGCGGATATAACCGAGGCCGACGTCCATCAGGGTTTGAAGTTTGCGCGCGATAACCGGTACCGGTTCAAAAAATGCCAGCGCATCTTCGATGGTCATATCCAGCACTTCAGCAATATTTTTGCTTTTGTAACGAACTTCCAGGGTTTCACGGTTGTAGCGCTTGCCGTGACAGATATCACACGCCACGTAAACGTCTGGCAGGAAGTGCATTTCAACTTTAACAACACCGTCACCCTGACAGGCTTCACAGCGTCCGCCTTTGACATTAAAACTGAAGCGGCCGGGAGTGTAACCGCGCGAGCGGGCTTCCTGGGTGGCGGCAAACAACTCTCGCACCGGCGTAAAAATGCCGGTGTAAGTAGCTGGGTTGGATCGTGGTGTGCGTCCGATTGGGCTCTGGTCGATGTCTACAACTTTGTCGAGCTGATCGAGGCCTTCAATACTGTCGTACGCTGCTGCTTCCAGTGTGGTCGCGCCGTTAAGTGCTGTGGAAGCGATGGGATGCAAGGTGTTGTTGATCAGCGTGGATTTGCCTGATCCGGACACGCCGGTAATACAGGTGAAAAGCCCTAGCGGAATACGCAGGTTGACGTGTTGCAGATTGTTGCCGCTAGCGCCCTTGAGCTCCAGCCATTTTGCGTCGTCCGCTTTGTTGCGCTGCGCCGGAATTTCGATTTTGCGCTGGCCTGACAGATATTGCCCGGTTACCGAGCGGGGATTGTTGATAATGTCAGTGACCTGACCCTGTGCAACAATTTCTCCGCCATGAACGCCGGCGCCAGGTCCAATGTCAATCAGGTGATCTGCAGCGCGAATAGCATCCTCATCGTGCTCCACTACAATCACGGTATTGCCCAGATCACGCAAATGGAACAGCGTATTCAGCAATCTGTCGTTATCGCGCTGATGCAGGCCGATGGAGGGTTCGTCCAGAATGTACATAACTCCCACCAGGCCCGCTCCAATCTGGCTGGCCAGTCGTATGCGCTGGGCTTCGCCGCCGGACAGCGTATCCGCGCTGCGGCTCAGCGTCAGATAGTTCAGCCCGACGTCGATCAGAAACTGCAGGCGCTGTTCCAGTTCCTTGACAATTTTTTCAGCGATGGTGGCACGTGCCCCATCCAGCTGCAGTTCGGCAAAATACTGAGCCGCCTGTGCAATAGTCATCTGTGTGACTGACGGCAAATTGGTGTCGTTAATCAACACGTGTCGTGCATCAGCACACAAACGTGTACCTTCACAATCCGGGCACGGCTGCGAACTCAGAAACCGGGACAAATCCTCGCGCACGGCCTGCGATTCGGTTTCCTTGTAACGTCGCTCCATGTTCGGAAGGATGCCCTCAAAACTATGGCGACGAACCAGCAAGTCACCGCGATCGTTTGCGAACTTGAAGTCGATTTCTTCGCCGTTGCTGCCCTCCAGCACAATACGCTGGTGTTTTTTGCTCAGTGACGAAAACGGCTGGTCGACTTCAAAACCGTAATGTGCCGCCAGTGAACTCAACATCTGAAAGTAATAATAATTACGACGATCCCAACCACGAATGGCACCTTCGGCAATTGACAGCGATGGGTCGGTAACAATGCGGTTGATATCAAAAAATTGTTTTACACCCAGGCCGTCACAGCTGCCGCAGGCTCCGGCCGGATTGTTAAACGAGAACAGACGCGGTTCCAGTTCGGTGATGCTGTGGTTGCAGATTGGACAGGCAAAACGCGAGGAAAACATCAGCTCGGGTTGTTTTGTATCGTCATCCATAAACGCAATAGTGACCACGCCGCCGGCAAGCTCAAGCGCAGTCTCCAGGCTTTCAGCCAGCCGCTGCTGAATATCTGCTCGCACTTTCAGACGGTCTACAACAACTTCAATCTGATGTTTTTTGTTTTTTTCCAGCGCTGGTGTGTCATCCAGCTCGGTGACAATACCGTTGATGCGGGCGCGTATAAAACCACTGCTTTGTAATTCCCTGAATACATGCAGGTGTTCACCCTTGCGGTCACGTACCACCGGAGCCAGGACCATGATTTTGCTGCCTTCGGGCAAGGCCAGTACCTGGTCTACCATCTGACTCACTGTCTGTGCCTGCAGTTTTTTATGGTGAGTGGGGCAAAAGGGTTCGCCGGCGCGCGAAAACAGCAGACGCAGGTAGTCGTAGATCTCGGTAATGGTGCCTACGGTGGAACGCGGGTTATGCGAAGTGGATTTCTGTTCAATGGAAATGGCCGGGGACAGACCTTCAATATGGTCTACATCGGGTTTGTCCATCATTGACAGGAACTGGCGTGCATACGTCGACAACGATTCCACGTAACGACGCTGACCTTCCGCATACAGGGTGTCAAAGGCTAATGATGATTTGCCGGAGCCAGACAGACCGGTAATCACTATCAGCTTGTCTCTGGGAATGCTCAGATTTACATTCTTGAGATTGTGGGTTCTGGCTCCCCGGATCGTGATCTTGTCCATGGTTTTGCTGCGCGGCCCCGTGTAGGTTCAAAGCCGACAAGTATAGGGAAATAGGGTCGAAGCGTATATTTTTTATACAGCTCGGCAGTTGTATAAAAAATATACGCTCCGACCCTGTTTCCGACCTCGTTTCCTGATTTAGCACCTTTGGTGCAACAGCGTGGGCGCTGGAATCGTGCTATGCTCACTTTAGAAAGTACAGACAGCTCGACAGGAATTCAGAGGAGACAACAAGGTGGCAAGTCGCGGCGTAAACAAAGTAATTCTGGTAGGCAACGTTGGCAAAGATCCAGAGACACGTTACCTGCCCAGCGGTGGCGCAGTCACCAATCTGGCACTGGCCACCAGCGAGACCTGGAAGGATAAAAATACCGGACAACCGCAGGAAAAAACCGAGTGGCACCGTGTTGTGTTCTTCAACCGATTGGCTGAAATTGTGAACGAATATGTGCGCAAAGGCAGCAAGTTATATGTTGAAGGCAGCCTGCGCACCCGCTCCTGGGAGCAGGATGGTATTACCCGTTACGCAACTGAAATTGTTGCCAATGAAATGCAAATGCTGGATTCCCGAAGTGCTGGAGCTGGCTCCGGCATGCATGACGATCAGTATGGCCAGGACTCCGAACCTTCCTATCAGGGTGGCGGACGTCAGGCACAGTCTGCGTATGGTGGGCAGCAAGGTGGTGGACAACAGGGCGGAGGCCAACAAGGAGGCTTTGGCGGAGGTCGCGCGCCGGCCCCACAACAAGCCCCGACCAGCCAGAGCCGTCCAGCCGACTTTGACAGCTTTGACGACGATATTCCGTTCTGACGTTTTGTATAGCAGGCAGGGTGCAGTTACCAGGTGAAGCTTTTAATTATTGGAGCGCAGAGTGCAGTGGGCGTCGAGCTGCTTAGGCAGCTGGATGAACGCGGCATGAGTTATGTCGCTCCCGCTGCAAACACCATTTCAGTCAATGACCCATTATCAGCCGCCCGCATCATCACGCAGGCGGCTCCTGATCAGGTGATCAATCTGGCAGCCTTTGCTGCCGGTAGCCAGTTGGCGGTCCAGAAGGCTGAAGAACAGCCAGAATTGTGTGAACAGATCAATCATCTGCAGACAGAATTGGTCGCGCAGATTTGTGACCATTTGCATATTCCACTGATCCATCTGTCCACGGTCTACGTTTTTGGTGGTGAGAAAAAACTGGCTTACAACGAACAGGACCCTCCCAAACCGGGTTGTGTTTATGGTGAGACCGCGCTACGCGGAGAAGAAGCAATTCGCGCAACAGTAAAGCAGCATGTCATTGTGCGTGGAGGCTGGTTATTTGGCCCGCGCCAGGACGAGATGATGCGCGAATGGCTGGAACAGCTGCAACAGGGTGAGGGCAGTGTCACAGTTTACAGACGCAAGTTTGCACCTACTCCGGTTGAAGACCTTGCGCGTGTGTTGCTGGCAGTTTCGCTGCAGGTTGATTGTCATGTTGATGTCTGGGGAACTTATCATTACGCCTCCCTTGAGCCCTTGCGCGAGAGCGAATTTGTACAGCAGTTGGTGAAGTTTGCCGCTCAGCACGATGAGTCGGTTTACCGTTTGCTGGATCATCTGACCATCAATCTCGGTCGCACTGAACATCCGCAGATTTCCAACGCCACATTGGCCACCAAAAAAATCTTTGAGACTTTTGGTATCAAACAGCGTCCCTGGCAGGGCAGCCTGCAGCGGCTGGTCAAGACCTGGTATAAAAACAGGACGGAGGCTGCATGACCGCCCCCGCCCTGATGCCTATTGAACAGGCGCTGGAGACATTGTTGTCGACAGCCTCTGCACGCATCTCGGCGGAAGAGATTACGCTGGAACAGGCTGACGGCCGTGTGCTGCTGGAAGATATACATGCGGCAATAGATGTGCCGCCCTGGCCCAATAGCGCAATGGACGGATACGCCCTCTGCTGTGCTGATCAGCTGCCAGGTCGCGAGTTTGAAATATCCCAACGTATCCCTGCCGGTGTTGCGCCGCAAGCGCTGACACCTGGCACTATTGCCAGAATATTTACCGGTGCGCCGTTGCCGGCCGGTGCCGATGCTGTGGTAATGCAGGAAAACTGCAGTGTCATTGATGGCAACCGCGTTGTTATCACACAACCGGTTACGGCAGGTGAAAATGTGCGCCGCCGTGGTTCCGATGTGCGCGCAGGCAGCCTGTTGTTAAGCGCCGGACATCGATTGTCTCCAGCCGCGCTGGGTGTGCTGGCTGCAACCGGAATTACCAAGGTTCAGGTCGGACGCAAACCCCGTGTTGCGCTGATCACCAGTGGCGATGAATTGCAGCGACCAGGACAAACACTGGCACCAGGACAGATTTACGACAGCAACCGGCCTGTGCTCAAGGCATTGTTGTCACGCCTCGGTCTGGAAGTGGTAGACATGGGCAACATGCCGGACAATCGCGAGCACACCGAAAGGCTATTGCTGGAGGCTTCCAGACAGGCAGATTGTATTGTCAGCAGTGGTGGTGTTTCCGCCGGGGAAGAGGACCATGTGCGTGCTGCAGTGCAGACCTGCGGTCGACTTGATGTGTGGAAACTGGCGTTAAAACCGGGCAAGCCGTTTGCGTTTGGTCAGCTTGGACAGGCATTGTTTTTTGGCCTGCCGGGTAACCCGGTCTCCGCTTATGTCACCTTCTTGGTGCTGGTTCGACCTGCCTTGTTAAGGCTTTGTGGTGCCTCTCAGCCTGAACTCAGTCAGATCATGGTGCCGTCAGGATTTGACGCCTCTGCATCGGGGTCTCGTCAGGAGTACTTGCGCGTGCGGCTTAATGCCGGGGATGGCAGCCGTCTGCCAAGTATTGTGCCGCTCCCGGATCAAAGCTCCGGGATTCTCAGCTCTGTGATGCAAGCCGACGGCCTCGCTGTCATACCACCTTATACCAGCGTCTCATCAGGACAATTGTTGAGATTCCTGCCGTTTGGTGACATAGTCTAGCGCTTTGTTATTCAACGGTCTTTGCTGTTATGCCGATGTTTTCAGTGTCAATGCGCACGTCATTTTCCTTGATTTTGACCGGGCTGATTCTGGCTGCCTGTGCCCAGCCTGCACCGCGTCCGCAGGTGATCATTGTGCCCGAACCTGAGCCCGAGCCGGTTGTTGTAGATACCTATCGGCTGGATGAAGAAGAGCGGCAGCGTCGTTACATTGCTGACATCTTGTACGAGGGCATGCGTGCCTTGCGCGCTGATCGGTTGATGACGCCCCCGGAGAATAGCGCCTACCACTATTTTAACCGTGTGCTGTCATTTGAGCCGGATAACCAGATCGCCAAAGACGGTATCCGTGAAATTGCCGGTCGGTACCTGCAGCTTGCGGATCTGGCCGGACGTCAGGGACAGTTCACCAATGCCGAAAATTTCTTGCGCCGGGCCGAGCAGGTTGATTATGCCCATCCCGGACTTGAATCTGCCAACCGTCGTCTGCACACCGAGCGTGAGAGAACACATAGCGTAATCACGCTTAATACACGCGAAGTAATTGCTCGCGCCGGTTCCATTTCTACCCAGCTCAGAGCGTTGGCAAAAGAAGTGGTTGATATCAATGCATTTGTATTGATTACGGCGCCGAATGATGAAATCGGCCGCTGGATGTATGCACAAATTCAGGAAGAGCTGGGCGAGTACCGTGTTCGCGGTGATATTGAAATAGGCGAACAACCCTCAGTAAGGCTGGTTCGTACCCAGAGCTGACAACGCCCTCATAACAACAAGGCAATAAACAGGATAAAACGGATTTATGATCACGCGACTCTGGCAGGCACTTTGGACTTCGCACCATCAAACCAAAAGAGCCCTGAAGCTGGTTCCTTCCGCAGATTCTGATACCCCACCGTCTTCCTATTCTCAGCCCCAGTTGGTGGGGCTGATCCTTGGTCCTGTTCTGTTTGCTTTAACCATGCTGTTTTTTGCGCCAACGGATTTAAGTCCAGAAGGTAAAGCCGTTTTAGCAGTGACCGTGTGGGTAGCAACCTGGTGGATAACTGAAGCGATTCCAATACCAGCAACCTCGTTGCTGCCAATCTTGTTGCTGCCTCTGACTGGCGCATTGAGCAACAGTACTGTGACCTCAGCTTATGGCGACGACATCATTTACCTGTTTCTGGGTGGCTTTTTTATAGCGGCGGCGATGGAAAAGTGGAACCTGCATAAGCGAATCGCGCTTGCCATTATTGCCTTTGTAGGAACCAGCACACAGCGCATTCTATTGGGGTTCATGCTGGCGACAGGCTTTTTGTCCATGTGGGTTTCCAACACTGCGGCAGTGATGATGATGGTGCCGATGGCGCTTGCGATCACAGCTCAGGTCGGCGCCTCTATCAAAGGGTTGCCAGAAGAAGCAGACCTGCCTTGTTTTGGGAAATCCCTGCTGTTTGGTGTAGGTTACGCCGGCACCATTGGCGGTTTGGGCACACTGATTGGTACACCGCCCAACATCATTCTGGCGGCGCAGGTTCAGCAGCTGTTTGGACAGGAAATCAGTTTTGCCAGCTGGATGCTGATTGGGGCCCCTCTGGTTTTTGTCTTGCTGGTTGCCACCTGGATCTACCTGGGTCGGTTGGCATTTCCAACGCGTATGCAACAGCTCCCGGGAGGAGCCGAACTGATTCAACGTGAGCGGGACGCACTTGGCCGGATTGGTTTTGAGGAAAAAGTTGTGGCTGTCATTTTTACTTTGGCAGCCTTTTTCTGGATTACGCGTGAGTTTATCTGGACATCGCTGGTGCCCGAACTGCGGGACGGCATGATTGCCGTTACCGCAGCGGTTGCCCTGTTTGTGATTCCCGCGCGCAGTCCCGGTCAGTTGCGAGTGCTGGATTGGAAGGATTCCAAAGAAATTCCGTGGGGTATTCTGTTGCTGTTTGGCGGCGGGCTGGCCATTGCTGCCGGCTTCCGCGAGTCCGGCTTGTCAGCGTGGCTGGGCGGTCAGCTCACGGTGTTCGATGGTTTCCACCTGATTGTGATGATTGCCAGCTCAGCGCTGCTGATTCTGTTTCTGACCGAGATTACCTCGAACACAGCCACGGCCACCATGATCCTGCCGGTGGTAGCGTCGCTAGCGTTGGCGTTGGGTATTCATCCTTTTGCTCTGATGATTCCCTGCGCTATGGCAGCCAACTGTGCATTTATGTTGCCGGTCGGTACTCCGCCCAATGCCATTATTTTTGCCACCGGCGAAATCACCATACGGGAGATGATGCGAGTCGGGTTTTTGCTCAACATCCTTGCTGTGATCCTGATTGTACTGATGGTGTATTTCCTGGTGCCGATGATCTGGGATATTGATCTGAATGTCGTGCCGCCAGAATTTTTGCAAATGAGGTAAGAGCGCGTCATCAATCTGTAACATGCTGCTGCCAAACTAGCCCTGACTCGATGAACGGACGGGTTGTATTGATAGAGCATTCATTGATCATAGTGGGTTTTTCCTCTCTTTAAAGCCGGGCCTGACAAGGACCGGCTTTTTTTATGCCCTGATTTTAAAGCGCTTTTTATTCCCTCTTATTGTGCGGCTTGCAATATATACATGGCTACATATAGCATATTTCAAAATATAGTCGACTACATATCTGTGCCGGCTGTGAATCAATAACCACAACATTGGAAGTCAGAACATGTTTGCGTTAAAACACCCAATCACCCTTTCCCTGTCTGGTCTGCTGATGTTGTCAGTGGCGGCGCACACCCATGCCCAGGATTTTGTGCTGGGCGAGATTCTGGTGCATGGCGGTGGCAGCGATGGCAACCGGCTTGAGGGCAGTGTCAGCATCGACACCATCCGCGAACACAACCGTGAGACCGTGGGCTCTGCCTTGTCCATGTTGCCGG
>Ga0265293_10007518_pt1 | contig 16700 bp, 15 predicted proteins | sample Munlanlewell138R_FD_192505 | JGI IMG/M metagenome (GOLD analysis project Ga0265293, IMG submission 192505) | Leachate microbial communities from a municipal landfill in Southern Ontario, Canada - Leachate well 138R | ecosystem: Engineered > Solid waste > Landfill > Unclassified | place: Canada...
TGGCCGTACGAGCAGCGTCCATGGCAACGTTGCCGCCGCCGAAGACAGCAACACGGTGGCTGTTGTAGATCGGGGTGCGGGAGTGGTCACGATCGTAGGCTTTCATCAGGTTGCTGCGTGTCAGATATTCGTTGGCTGAGAAGACCCCGACGTAGTTCTCCCCCTCTATGTTGAGGAAACGGGGAAGGCCGGCGCCACTGCCGATGAAGATGGCGTCAAAACCATCCTTGCCCAGCATGTCCTTTATGGTCCTCGTCTTGCCAACAAGGTAGTTGCGCCGAATCTCCACTCCCATGTCGGTGAGCGTCTTCAACTCGTGTTCGACGATTGTCTTGGGAAGGCGGAACTCGGGAATCCCGTAGACCAACACACCACCGGCCTTGTGCAAGGCCTCGAACATCACCACACTGTGGCCAGCTCTACGCAGGTCTGCCGCTGCTGAGATGCCGGCAGGACCACTGCCGACGACAGCGACACGCTTGCCGGTGGCCGGACCCACCTCAGGGGTGGTCTCCTTCTTGTTCTCGCGGGCCCAGTCTGCGACAAAGCGTTCGATGCGTCCGATGGAGACGGAGAGATCGACATCCTTGAGGGACTTGCCCACCGTACACGGCAGCTGGCACTGGCTCTCTTGGGGACAGACGCGACCGCAGATCGAGGGCAAGAGGCTGCTCTCCTTGATGATCGCGGCGGCTTTGGCAAAGTTTCCCTCGGCAGCTTCGGCGATGAAGGCGGGGATGTCGATGGCCACCGGACAGCCTGCAATGCACGGCTTGTTCTTACACTGGAGGCAACGCAGAGCCTCAGCCTTGACCTGGGCCTCGGTGTATCCGAGGGCCACCTCTTCCATATTCTTCACCCGTATGGCGGGATCTTGGCTGGGCATCTCCTGCAGCGGAATCTGGATTCGTTCCCGAGGCTTCAGATCCCGCCCCTCATACTCCTTGAGAATATCTTGTGCCTGTGCATCGAGCTCTTCAATTGTTGTGTGCATGACCTTATGCCTCCCCTTCCTTGATCTCCAGACCGATGTGACAGCGATGGTGTGCCTCCTCCTCGACATCGCGATAGGTGGAGAGGCGCAAGAGGAGGTTGTCCCAATCGACAAGGTGGCCGTCGAACTCCGGGCCATTGACGCACGCAAACTTCGTCTTGCCATCGACAATGACGCGACACCCTCCACACATCCCCGTCCCGTCGATCATGATCGAGTTGAGCGAGACGATGGTGTGGACATCGAATTCTGCGGTGGTAAGGGAGACATACTTCATCATCACCGGCGGGCCGATGGCTACAACACAGTCGATCTTCTCACGCTGACAGAGCTCCTTCAGCGGTTCGGTGACCAGCGCCTTGCGCCCATAGGAGCCATCGTCGGTGACGACGATCAGGCGGTCCGCCTGGGCGCGCATCTCATCCTCGAGGATCAGAAGTTCCTTGGTACGTGCCCCGATGATGACCGTCACATCATTGCCAGCTCTCTTCATTCCTTCAACAATAGGATACAGCGGAGCCACACCGATACCGCCTCCGATGCACACCACCTTGCCGTAGTGTTTGATCTCGGTGGGCATCCCCAACGGCCCGAGGAGGTTGGCGATGGTATCACCCACCTCAAGCAATGCCAGGCGGTGGGTGGACTCCCCGACTGCCTGGAAAATCAACGTGATGGAACCCCGTTCGACCGATGCGTCGGCTATGGTCAGCGGAATCCGTTCATCGTACTCGCCCCCCATCTGCAGGATGATGAATTGTCCCGGCTTTCTAGCTTCAGCTATCTCAGGGGCTCTAATCTCCATACGAAAGACCTCGGCGGAGAGCCGCTCTTTTGAAAGGATGGTATTCATGTATTCTCCTCGCCTTCCTGGATTATGGCTATCCGGAAAGGACAGCCTTGAAAGACGATGTCTTAGTATTGGTTGATGATGCCACTCTGTCAAGGCCATCTTGTACAACTGGGCCAACACTGGCAAACTGGGGTGGGAGGATCATGATGATCATACGCAGCGATGAGATGAAACGCACCGTGCGGGCCAACATGCGCGGAGGAAGCGGCGAGGTTATCCTCACCAACCTGATGGGCGAAGGAACGATGGCCCATACCCGGCTCTTCTCCACCCTGACCCTTGAAACAGGGTGCTCCATCGGCGAGCACGACCACGTCAATGAGACCGAGTACTACTGGATCCTCACCGGAGAGGGCATCGTCACCGAAGCCGATGGTGAGCATGTTGTACGAGCGGGGGACCTGGTGGTCACCGGCGGGGGTGCAAGCCACGCCATCCGCAACGAACACGAGGAGACGCTCACCTTCCTTGCATTGATCATCCTCGACTGAAGAGGTAAAACGGGCCTGCACGTGTGTGCAGGCCGTGTGCAAGTAGTGGGTACGGGACGCCCTTATTTGATCTTCACCTCGATGGTCTTGGGCAGGAGTTCCTTCTTCTTGGGAAGGGTCAGCGTCAGCACGCCATCGGTGAACTCACCCTCGATCTTGCCCTCATCGACATCCTCGGGGAGGCTGAAGGAGCGCTCGAACTTCCGAAAGAGCCGCTCACGCACCAGCGTCTTGCGGTCATCGGCGTCCTTGAGGGTCTCCTTCTCGCTTGCGATGCGCAGTACGTGCTTGTCCACATTCACCGACACCTCATCCTGCTTGTAGCCAGCAAGCTCCGCCTCGATGACGTAGGCCTTCTCCTTCTCGTAGATGTCCACGGCGGGGACCTTCGCTGCGGTGGAGCCCCAATCGGCGAAGAGGTCGTTGAAGAGAGACTCAAAGCGCGACGTCGGATTGTTTCGGTTGTAAGTAACATAATATTTCATTGGTGACACCTCCATGTGCATTGTGTTTGTGTTTCAACTATAGTAATGCAAGAGGTGTGCCAACTTTCTATCTGCGGTATGAATACAAGCGTATCTCTTTACTATACAATATTCTATATAGTCCTAAAACTCACTTTACCACGATCCAAGACAACGCATCACCGTGGTATCCATGTCCCTTTGGCACAGATGACGGATACAATGGCATCTTGTTGTATCAATTTGACACACTAGGGCCATAAGAGCCCTAAAAGGGGTATAAAGTGACTCAAGCGAAGGCGATCAGTGCAAAAAGAGGCGAATCTTATTGCAGATCATCACCATGTCGTACTCATCGCAGGCCGCGATGACCTCCTCATCGCGCACCGATCCTCCTGCCTGGACTATATAGCGCACCCCGCTCTTGTGGGCGCGGTCGATGTTGTCCCGGAAGGGGAAGAAGGCGTCGCTAGCCAAGCTCACCCCATCGACACCCTTGAGGATGTGGCGAACCTCCTCGTCGGTCAGGGGAGCAGTCGGCGTGGTGAACACATCGCTTTGGTCGTGCAGCTCAGCACGGAGGTATAGGTCGATGGCGTTATCCTTGGCGTTGCGGCTCAAATCCTCCTTGAAGGGGAGCGTGAGGATACGCTCACTCTGCCTCAGGTGGAAGAGGTCGGCCTTCTCACCGGCAAGGCGGGTACAATGAATCCTTGACTGTTGGCCGGCGCCCACCCCGATGGCCTGCCCCCGCTTGGCATAGCAGACGGAGTTTGACTGGGTGTACTTGAGGGTATTGAGGGCGACGAGCAAGTCGAGCTTTGCGCTGTCGCCCAACTCTCGATTGCGTGTCACGATGGGGGTGAGGACCCTCTCATCGAGGACGATGCCATTGCGCTCTTGGGTGAGGGTCATCCCGAAGAGGGAGCGCTGTTCAAGAGAGGGAGGGACAAAGGAGGGGTCGATCTGGAGGATCAGATAGCTGCCTTTGCGCTTCTTCTTCAACACGGCAAGGGCTGATGGATCGTATGCGGGTGCGATGATGCCATCGGAGACCTCAGCGGCAATGAGGCGGGCGGTAGACTCGTCACACCGATCGCTGAGGGCAATAAAATCGCCAAACGAAGAGAGGCGGTCGGCTCCCCGTGCCCGCACAAAGGCGGTGGCCTGCTCGCTGAGCGGGTAGTCATCATCGATGAAGAACATAGCCCGTTCAGCGCTGTTGAGGTCGACGGCCACCGCACTTCCTGCCGGACTGGCGTGTTTGAAGGAGGCGGCGCTTGCCAAGGTTGTAGCCGCCTTCAGCTCGCTGACCAACTGCCAGCCCAAGAGGGCGTCGAGGATGTTGATGTACCCGGCTCTTCCATTGAGAACAGTAAGCGGCAACGCACCTGCTTCAATCGAGAGTGTTGCCCGCTTTTGGTTTGGGTTGATGCCGTACTTCAGTGCAATGTGGTCCATTCTTCACTCCCTCCGGTATAGTCGTTGATGATGGCCACCTGCTGCATCTCATCAAACGTCCATACCGCCACCGCCAAACGGTAGCGTTCATCCAGCAGCTGCCATACCCATGCCGCCAAATCTTGGGCGGGGCGGTCGACCTCAACAGGGCGCGGGTCGCCGATAAAGGTGGGAAGCACTTCGCTGTCTCCCTCGTAGGTATGGATCAGGTGGGCAGTATCCCATCGATGGTTCCAAAAGACTCGCTCACACACCCCTCCTCGCTTGCGGAGGATGGAGAGGGTGTACCCCTCCTCCACTGCCACGGCGCTGATGCGCGCTGTATAGTGGGGACCATCGGGCTCGTACCAGGAATCCTGTAACGACTCTTGAAGGCTCAAGCTTCGCTCCAGCGCAGCTGCGATGGTATCACCGTGATCACCATTGGCGATGATGAGTTGTCCACCCCGCCGCTGCATCGCGGTGTAGATCAAAAGGCTGGGGTCGATGGCCAGTGACGGATCGGCTACCTTGGTCACCACGGTACCATCCTCAATGGCCATGAGCCGATTTCGGCTTGACGGGCTGCGTGCGCTCAGAAAGTACGCGCCGAAGCGCACACCATCACTGCTTGTTCCACAGATGATCCCCCGTCCAGGGTATGGAGGAAGCGCACCCATCATGGCACATCCATCAGCGTTTCTACCAGCTCTACCCCGTGTGCTACACACGCCTCACAGCTGTAGAGGACAACACCGGTCTCGTCTCCGAGGATCTCCTTGCAGACCAGGCTCTTGCAAGTGGCTTCAAAACTTTCGACGGCTCGGCTTGCCAACGCGTAGGTCTCCGCTTTGATCCTTGCATCCGGCACCCCGTTGCTATTGAGCAGGCCGATGATGGCAATGGCTCCACTGAGCGCCCCGCAGGTCGCTTGGTGTCCACCCATGCCACCGCCGAAGCCCTCCATGATCTTGAAGAGCGTCTCTTCATCGATGGCAAGACACGGGCTGAAGGCACAGGCGACCGCCTGGGCACAGTTGTACCCCTGCTCTCGAAGCCTTCGGGCTCGTTCTTTATACGATGGGTTCACAGCAGCCTCCTGAGTGTGGAGTGTAGCAAAAAATGCTCATGGGGGGAAATGCCCATAGAGGTGGGTGTTACAGCGTTGACAGGTGCCATCGACCAGCAGCGGGGTGGTGTGGGGAGCGTGCATGCCACCGCGGGTGATGAGGGGGCTCCTACATCCAGGGCAGATGGTGGTGCTGTCCAAGGTCGAATTGCCGGGGTACACGTGCTGAATACCGGTGTGCCGCGCCATTTCAATCACGTGGCTCAGATAGCGTTCACTGGTCTGCCTGTCGCTGCTCTGGTAGTGGGGAAAGTAGCGCGAGAGGTGCCAGACCTGGACTTGGCGCTCGAAGAGTTGCGCCGCCAGGAGCTCCATCACAACCGGGGTGTGGTGTTGTTCGGTCACCATCGTGGTGACCTCCAGGTGACGTCCGCTCTCGACGATGGCTGCGATGGAGGCGAGGACGGGACGTGCACTGCCCTGGCACACCTGCTTGTAGAAGGCCTCGTCACCTTTGAGGTCGATGTTGAAGGCGTCGATGAGGGGGATGAGGCGCTTTAGCGCCGCTTCGCTGAAGCTGCCGTTGGTCACCATGATGGTCAATAGTCCCGCCTCCTTGGCCAGAAGGGCGACCTCGACCACGTAATCCTGCCAGACCAGCGGCTCGCTGTAGGTGAAGCTGATCGAGGGGGTGTTGCGCTCCAACGCCAGGGCCACCAGTGCGCTCGGCTCCATGATCGTCCCCTCGCGCTGACTGAAGAACTCCTGTTGGCTGATGGTATAGTTCTGGCAGAACGAACAGCGGAAGTTGCACCCAAAGAGTGCAAAGGAGAGGGTGCGGTGACCAGGGTGGAAGTGATAGAGCGGCTTCTTCTCGGCACGGTCCACACCGAGGGCCACTACGCTGCCCCAGTTGAGGGTGACCACCCTCCCCGCTTGGTGCTGGCGCACTCCACAGATCCCCGTCTGTCCCTCTGAAAGTGAGCAGAGGCGCCAGCAGAAATCACAGCTGATCTTCATCGCTGAACACCTCGGCTTGGAAGATCTCGAAGCGACAGTGGGGATTGCGATATGCATCCGGGGCTAGGCCGGCTTTCATCGAAAGATGGGTGAGCATCTGATCAAGGTCCCAACCCTGCTCTCGGGCGACCTGGGGGAGGAAGACCGCCCGGTTCAAGCCCAACGTGAGGATGACGCCGTCAACCCCCACTTCAATCGAGCGATACCCCTCGACGGGAGTCGGCTCAGTGAGCACTGAGACCTCGGTGATGATGGCCGGCCACTCTCGGGCGGTGAGGGGCCTGAAGCGAGGATCGGCGAATGCCGCCTCGCGAGCCAGCGCCGCCACCGATTCCACCAACGGATCTCCCCCGGCGATGGTACCGATACACCCTCTCAGCGCTCCGCTCTTCGTCCTGAGTGTCACAAAACACCCGCGGCGGTCGTCCTTGGCAGAGGTCGGTTGGGTACTACTGGTACGCTCAGATCCATAGAGTGAGGATTCAATGGCGTGTCTTGCCACAAGAAGGAGAGCTCGTTTATCAGCGGCAGTCATATCAGCTCCACAGGATGGTCGAGTAGGCGACGAAGTTTGGGTCGGTCGAATGAGTGATGTCGCTTGAGGTGTAGTAGGAGGCCACCCGCCCCGTTGCCGCGGTCTGCAGGGCCATGGAGGCGACTACCAAACTGGCACTGCAACCACAGACGGTGTTGTTGTGCGAGGCACAGAACGCGTGGGCCTCCTCGATTCTCCCCTCGCTGAGCATCGTGCTCAGCGCAAGATCGTCGTCCTTTACCCGCTGGTGGACTTGGCTGTGGTAGGGGGTGTAGCCAAAGCGCGGACCGTAGTGGGTGAAATCGCTGCTGGCTACCACGACGGTATGGCCTTCGGTCAACTCGGTCTCACCAAGCTCGGCGATGAGGCGTTTGGCTATCACGTGGACACGAGCGGCGTCGCTGATATGGGAGACCATTGCCAAGCTCACTACCGGTGGCTGCTTGAGTGCGGCGATGTAGGGGAGGATCATCTCAAGGGCGTGCTCACTCTGCACGGCAGAGAAGTAGCGTTGGTCGGCAAAACTCAGGTCCTGTGCCGTAAGAGTGGCAAGCGGGGTCTCACACCCTGTAAGCGGGGCACTTGCCAGTACGTTGTGCCCCAGGTTTGCGTAGTGGCTCGGTGAGATGATGACAATGCGCCGCACCTTCGAAAGATCGGAGGCGAAGAAGGGGGCGATGCCGTCCTTGGAGTAGAAGAGGCCGGCGTGGGGCAGCACAGCAAAGCGATAGGCACCGTCAAAGCGTGTGGCCTGGGCGATCGACTCTTCGACGAGGCTCTTGAGGGAGTGGGGGTCTGCCGGATACCACGAACCGGCGTATTGGGCCTTTCTGATCATAGGAACCTCCCCCCCCATGATAAACCACTGTGGCTAAAAGGCAAGGAGCTGGTGTGTTATCAGCTGAGCGCCTCGACGGTGACAGTCGGTATCGATTGCCAGGAGCGGCCCAATACGCGCTGCTCCCCAATGATCTTGATCGTACACCTCAAGCGCAGATCTTCGCTGCTGGACCCGAGGGCGATCTCCAGATAGCCCGGCTCCACGACCCTGCCACCGCTGCGTCCAATGAAGGAGAAGAGCTCGGCACTGAGGGTGAAGGTGATGCGCTTCCTCTCCCCTTTGTTGAGGCGAACCTTGGCAAACCCCTTCAGCTCCATGACCGGGCGGACGATGGAGGCCAAGAGATCGGTGCTGTAGAGCTGCACCACCTCACTGCCGTTCCAATCTCCGGTATTCTCCACCACCAATGACAGGGTGAGCGAGCCATCACTGGCCACCTCTTCACTTGAGAGGGAGAGGTCGCCATAACTGAACGTGGTATAGCTCAGCCCGTGGCCGAATGGATAGAGGGGAGCGAACTCGGCTTGGGTGGGCAAGCCACCGGCCTTCTTCGCATGGTTGTAGGCGTAGGGGGCGCTTCCTGCACACTGAGGGAAGGAGAGCGTCGACTTGCCCTGGGGGTTGTTCACACCGGTGAGGGTGGAAGCGATGGCCTGCCCCCCTCCCTGACCGGGTAGCCAGACGGAGAGGATGGCCTTTGCGTGCTCCTTGGCTGCACCAATGTCATAGGGACGTCCGCTCACCAGGGCAAGGATCACCGGCTTTCCAGTCGCCAGAATCCGCTCCATCAATTGGCTCTGGACTCCAGGCAGGGTGAGGGTGGAGACATCCGAACCCTCTCCCACCGTGCCGTTTCCAAAGAGGCCGGCGAGGTCCCCGACGACCAGGAGGGTGACATCAGCTTGCTGGGCACACTTGACCGCGTCATCAAAGCGTGAGGTATCGAGACTGATACGGCGTGCCCCTTCGCTCTCTTCTCCCACATCGCCGGGGAAGAAGATCGCACGCTCCACACTATCCTCATAGAGCATGCATCCTGGCTCATAGAGCACCCGTTCGGACCCCAGGAGGTTCTCCAAAGCCCGCCTGACCGTTTGGGCGGCTTCGGGCACACACGACTCGGTGGCAACGCTTCCCAAGAGGTGGATCGGCGGTGAATAGCCACCGAACATTGCATAGGGGTGGTCGGCAAGCGGTCCGATGACGGCAACGGTCGCACGCTCCTTGAGGGGCAACACCCCGTCGTTCTTCAAGAGCACCAACGACGCTTCGGCTACCTTGACAGCAAGGGCATGGTGTTCACTGCTGCCCAAGTCGATGGCTCCCTCATCGATGTACGGATTATCGAAGAGGCCTTGACGGTACTTTTCACCGATGATCCGTGCAACCGCCTCATCGATGGCCTCAATTCTCACGAGGCCGTGTTCCACAGCAGAAGAGAGGCCCTCCTTGTAGACGGTATAGCCGGGCAATTCGATGTCCAAGCCTGCATTGAAGGCGAGGGCGGCGGCCTCTGCCTTGTCACGGGCCAGGCGGTGGTCGCCCACCAGCTGGATGACCGCCTCATAGTCACTCACCACCAAACCATCAAAGCCCCATGTTTCCTTCAGAAGTGTGGTCAAGAGCTCTTTGTCGCAGGTTATGGGAACACCGTCGATATCGTGATAGGCGGGCATCACCGAACCGATGTCGGTGTGCTGGATGACCATCTCGAAGGGGAGACCGAAGATGTTCAAGAGTTCGCGCCGGCCGAGGTGGATCGGGGCATGGTTGCGCCCCCCTTCGCTTGCCGAGTGGCCAATGAAGTGTTTCAGTGTCGCCAGCGGCCTTCGCTCATCACCCTGCAGACCCTTGACGTAGGCGCTGCCCATCACCCCACAGAGGAAGGGATCTTCTCCGAACGTCTCCTCGAGCCGACCCCATCGCGCATCGCGCGCCACATCCAATACCGGGGCGAGGCCCTGGTGGATGCCCAGAGAGCGCAACTCTGAGCCGATCGCCCGCCCGATCTCCTCGACCAGATCACTATCCCAAGAGGAGCCGTAGTTGAGCGCTGAGGGGAAGATCGTCGCTCCTCGCACCATTGCACCGGTGAGGCACTCTTCGTGGAGCATCGCCGGAATCTTCAGCCGGGTCTGGGTGACCAGGTAGTGTTGGATCTGATTGATCGCCTTCGCTTGGACGCGGGGTTCATGGGCCATCGTGCCATAGGGGCGGGTCAGTTGGCCGATGCCATTGCCCAACACCTCCGTACGACGATCGGTACCATCGCTTCCCTTCCCACCGTACTCGCGTACGGTGAACGTGCCATCTGCTGCGATCTCGAGCCATGCAGAGACCAACTGGGCGATCTTCTCCTCGACCGTCATCAAACGTACAAGCTCGTGAGCCCGCTTCAAGTTGGTGTGCATTGGTTACTCCTTCAGTGCCCCAAGGGCGACTCCTGCGATGATATACTTGGAGAGGATGAAATATATGACAAACAACGGTAGGACCGTCAAAGTCAGACCCAAGTATACAGAGCCATATTCTGTTTTGTAAATGTCGCCTCTGAGCAAGCTCACCATGATGGGCATGGTGTACTTCTCCTGCCGGGTGAGGAGGATCAAGGGGATGAAGAGGTTGTTCCAACTGCCGACAAAGGTGAAGATCGCCTGGGTGGCCATCGCTGGTTTCATGATGGGCAGGATGATTTGATTGAAGGTGCGAAACTCCCCCGACCCATCGATCCGCGCCGAGGCGACGATATCGAGGGAGAGGGTGGCCATGAGGTACTGGCGCATGAAGAAGACCATCGCCGGAGCCGCGATGGCCGGCAGGATCAACGGCAGGAGGCTGTTGGTCCATCCGATTTTGTACATGAACTGATAGAAGCCGATGCCACTGACCTGTGCCGGGATCATCAACACCGCCATGATGAACGAGAAGAATGCGTTGCGCAGGCGCCAGGTATAGGCGACCAGCGCATAGGCGGTGAGGCTGGAGAAGTAGACGGCGCAGATGGTCGTCCCGGTACTGATGATCATTGAGTTCACGAACCCGACCCAGGGGTTGAAGCTCTTGCCGGTGAGTATCTTCCAGTTGTTCACGAGGCTCTTGCCCGGAAAGAGCGCCACCGATGTCTGTTGGATCTGATAGGTGGAGCGCGTTGCATTCATGATCATCACCCAGAAGGGGAAGATGCTGAGCAATGAGAGGAAGATGCATACGATGTAGATGACCGTCTTCATGGTGATGGTCGAGGCTTTGATGCTCTTCATGCTACCCCTCCCCGTCTCTTGATCTGCCGCTCCAATTTGCGGGCCTTCACCTCATCCTTGTCACGCATGATGAAGAAGAGGGCGACCGAGAGGACGACGATGATCAGGAAGACGATCATACTCGCTGCCGAGGCACGGTTATAGAGATAACTGCCGCTGAAGGCCTGGTTGTAGATGAAGACGCTGCTGGTCAGCGTGGCGTTGTCCGGCCTTCCCAGATTGTAGAGGCGGGGGATATCGAACATCTGCAATCCTCCGATCATGCTGGTGATCAACACGTAGAGGACGATGGTCTTGAGCCGGGGCAGCGTGATGCGGAAGAAGATCTGTGTGGCGTTGGCCCCGTCGATCTCGGCTGCCTCGAAGAGTGTGACATCGATGCCCAGGACTCCGGCGATGAGGACGATCATCGAGTTGCCGTACCACATCCAGAACTGGATGAAGGCGATGACCCCCTTGGACGTCCACTTCTGTAGGTGGAAATTGGAGGGTGCATCGAGGAATCCCAACCGTATGAGCAAGTCGTTGACCGGCCCTTTGGGGTAGCCGAAGAGGGCGTTGAAGAGGATGGCTATGGTCGCAGCGGTGATGATGTTGGGCATGTAGATCAACACCTTGAACGCCCCCTGGGCCTTGACTTGGAAGCGGCGGGTGGTGAACCAGGCGGTCAACAGCAGGGCCAGCGTGATCTGTGGGATGAAGTTCATCGTCCAAATGATGGCGGTATTGGCCAAGGACTGCTTGAACGTCACATTGGCAAGAATCGCCGTAAAGTTTGCAAAGGGATCGGAGAGGAATTTGAAGGTCGTCTTGCCCAAGCCTCTCAGGTCAGTGAATCCGATCACCACCGTATACAGGGTCGGATAGAGTGAGAAGATGATAAAGGTGACTACAAATGGAATGGAGAATATATACCCCCACTTGGCGTAACTGACTCCTTTTCTGGCCATCAATACCTCTCCTTTCTCAGTATATACCATAAAGTATCCACAGCTGCCCAGGCAACTGTGGATACCATGAAGCAACGCTTAAATGTCGATGGCGAGGTTGTCAGCGACCACGCGCTTGAAGTCGGCAATAGCCTGGGCCTTGGTCTTCATGCCGTTGGCGTAGTTGTCCACCTGGTCGCGCCAGTAGATGTTGATCGTCTCATCGTACTGGGTCTTGTTCTTTCCGGTGGCAAATGCGCCGGCAGGAACGAAGACATCGAACATGTTCTGGCCACCGAGGAAGGGCAACGTTCCGTCACTCTTCTTCATGACCGTCCCACTGGCCACCGTGTCCTTGGTGCCGCCGGGCCCATCGAGGGTGCCGTTGGCCCAGTAGTACTGCAGGCCGGTGTTGGAGCTGTCAAGGGTGATCCACTCGATGAGCTTTCCAACCCCGTTCTTGACCGGGCTCTGGTTGTTGGCAAGGACCCACGTTCCGCCCCAGAAGAAGCCGACCGGGGGCTCACAGACGCCCCAGTCACCGTAGGTGCCTTCGCCGGGCTTGCTGCCACCGCTGTTGCCGGCCATCACGTAGTTGATCAGCCAGGCGGGTCCGAAGAAGCCGAAGACCTTCTTGCTACCAGCGTCCTTCATGTCAGCAAACCACGCATCGGTCCAGTCTGTGGTATCATTGTTATACCCTTTTTCAAGCATCATCTTCGACATGTCGAGGAACGCTTCGCGAGTCGGGTCGATGAAGAGCTTGTCATTGACGATCCACCCCTGTGGGGAGCTGCCCTCGACGGCGTGCCAGATATCCCCATCACCGCTGACGATGGCGTATCCTTTGCGTGCCAAATCCTCGGCAGCAGCGAAGAAGCGGTCCCAGCCCGGGCCGACCTTGCTGGTGACAAATGCCGGGTCATCGCTGCCCCAGACATCCTTGGCGATCGAGCGACGGTAGATGAACGCACCCCCGGTTGCCTGATAGCCCAGGCCGACGAGATCGCCGGCATCGTTGGTACCGATGTCCACCGTATAGGGGGCGATGTCCGCTTCCTTGAGCTTTGCATCGACGTTGATGCCCAGCGACTTGTAGGGAGCGGCGAAGTGCGCTGCATCACCTTGGGTGTACTTCAGCACGAACGCCGCTTCAGCACAGTACAAGTCCGGTGCATTGTCCCCACCGCCAGCCAATGCCTGGTCCAGCGCTGGCTGGTAGGCACCATCGGTCGTGGCAATGATGGTCGTCCTCACCTCGTAGTCGAACTCCGGGTGCAACTGCTTGTACTTCTCGACCATCTTGGGTACTTCATCGGTGAAGCTCCACAGGTTGATGATCTTCCGTGTGTCCTTGGGGGCTTCGCCCGCTCCCATCGCAAAGAGCGAGACAGCAAGGCTTGCCACCAGCGCCATCATGAGCAGAATACGCATGGTTCGTTTCATTACAGACACCTCCTTAGCATCGTGTAGGTTCTCATGGTCCGGGTACAAAAAGAGGCAGGCCTCCTCTGTCCCACCTTCATGGTAGGGCACGAGAGGGGGGCCCGCCATTGGCCGTTTGCCCGTTCTTCTCCTAGGATGTTTGTCCTATGTTTCCCGGCTCTTCGTCCACTTGATGGCAAAGCGCCGCAGCGTTGCCGCATCGGCTATGGAGAGCTTGTGGCGGATATTGTCGCGATAGACGTTGATGGTCTTCACCGAGAGGTTGAGCGCCGAGCCGATCTCACTGACCCCGTAGCCCGAGCCGATGAGGCGCAAGACCTCCAACTCCCGGACACTGAGCAACTTCACCGGATCCATCGTCATCTCCGTCTCTCCGGCCACCATCGTCTTGAGCAGTCGCTGTTGCATATCAGACGAGAGGTAGACATTGCCGGCGAGGACCTGCCTGATGGCATCGAGCAGCGATGAGGCTGCCTCTTGTTTCATGACATACCCGCGTGAGCCGGCCTTCAGCGCCGCCGAGGCGTAGATGGTCTCGTCGTACATGCTGACAATCAAGGAGAGAACCGACGGGTACATGCTCCGGATGGTGCGCACGAGATCCAAGCCGTTCTCCTCCCGAAGCGAGATGTCGATAAGGGCAACATCGACCGGATGGGATTCCAGCATCGTCAGCGCCTCGCCGATGGAGACCGCCTCACCGACAACCTCCCACCCCGACACGTTTGAGATCAGGCTGGCCAACCCCTGGCTGAAGAGCGGATGATCGTCGACGATAAGAAACCTGATACGCTTACCCATGGTGCTGCTCCTTGAAACGGATCGTCACCACCGTCCCTTCGCTACTCGACTGCACCTTAAGGTCGGCATCGGCCATGGCTGCCCGATTCTTCATGATCCGCATACCAAGGCCCCGCCGGTTGGGCTTTCGCCCCAAGCCGGTGCCATCATCACTGACGGTGAGGGTGTAATAGGTGAGCCCATCCTCTCCCGTCATGCTGCTGGAAGAGACTTCGATGTGCGAGGCCTTCGAGTGCTTGATGGCGTTGGTCAACGCCTCCTGGACAATCCGGAAGAGGTTGAGTTCGCGGGTGGAATCGGTGATGCGGAAGGCGGAATCGACGTTGATGTCCACCTCGATGTCGGCGTGGCGTAGACTCTCGTTGACCAGTGCTTGCAGGCGTTGGTTGAAGGAGGATGAGGAGAGCTCGAGCGGCATCAAGCCGCGGCTGATGGTTCGCACCTTGGAGATGGCGTCATCGAGGTGGGCGCTGATCTGTGTAAGTTCACGAAGCTGGATCTCATGGTGCTCGCTGAGCTGCTGGCTCGCCGCGGTGGCGAGCAACGAGATGCCGAGCAGGTACTGGCATAGGTCGTCGTGGAGGTCTTGGCCGATGCGCTCCATCGTCTTGGTGGCGATCTCCATCACTTCATCCTCCAACTCGATCCTCCGCTTCACTTCGGTGTGTAGCGCAGCGGTCCTCTTGGCCACCTGGTCCTCGAGGGTACGTTCATGGCTTCGGATTTGCTCGAGCAACAGCGAGCCTTTCAGTGCACTGGAGATCTGTTCCTGCAGCACGGCATAGAGCTCGGGGACCACCATGCCAAACGGGACGAGCAGATACCCCATCGGTTCATCGAGATAGACCAGCGGCAAGAGCACCCAGCGCCGCCCTCTCCATGCATCACCCAAAGATGGGGGGAGGATCTCTTGGACTGCGAACTGCAAGAAGTGCGTCTCATCACTCTCAATATCATGGGTGGTCATCATCAAGCGCGCCCGGTCGGGCTCTTCTGTGAATCCGACAAGGTACCCCTCATTCAGGTCAAAGAGTTGGAGACACTCACGGAGGCTGGGGATCAGCTGGGCCAATTCAAAGGTGCCAGAGAGCGTCGCGCTGACCTTGCGCAGGTTATCGAACGACTTCTGCACCGCTACCCGCTTGGCTGCCTGAAAGCGCCCCAACTTCTCCCCCACCAGTGTGCGCGCCGCCGCCATCATGGCAGAGCGGCGTTCCTGGTTTCCTTCCTTGGCTCGGTTGGCCTGGTATTCGATCACCGAGAGGTAGTCGTGCCAGCGGTGTAGCGCACCACTGGAGGAGGCTGTTGCATCGAGGGCCCGGTTGAGCCGGGCGATCAAGAGGTCGTATTGGTCTCGATTCATCAAGCTGACCAGCTCCTCGATGGAGAGTCGCTCTGCGACGGTGGCGTGTTTGGGGAGTTCCTGCAAGCCGGGGGTAAGGCCGACGTGGGGGTTGCACCCACACGACTCTCGGATGACCGGGGTACAGGGAAGGCTCACATGCTCCTCTTCGCCTCCGGCCATGAGGCGATCGAGCATGTCGACGGCGAGGATCCCCATCTCGTAGAGTGGTTGGGTCACCGTGGTCAACGGCGGGCTGGTGTACCGGGCGGGATCAAGGCCATCGAAACCGACTACCGACACGTCATCGGGGACCCTGACCCCGCTTCGTGCCAGCTCCTGCAATGCTCCGAGGGCCATCCAATCGTTGAGACAGATCAACGCATCGATCGAGTCGTTTCGCGCCAACAGCGCTCGCACCGCGTCGCGCCCGCTATCCTCGGTGAAGGTTCCCTCGAAGATCATCGCTGGCTCAAGGGTGATATCGTGGTCACCCAGGACCTGGACAACGGCAGCCAATCGGCTGATCGATTCCTGGTGGTTGGTAGGCCCCGTTACCACGGCGAAGTTGCGGCGGCGGTGGACCGTCACAAGATGTTCCACCACACTGCCCATCCCCTGCCCACCCTCGACGGTGATGTCGCTCATCCCCTCCAGCCGCATCCCGATGGAAACGGTGGGGATCGTCGACCAGGAGGAGAAGAATTGGGAGAGGTCCAGCGTGGTGAAGAAGGTGGCAAGCGAGGAGGCGATGATGATCAGGCCGTCGATGTTGTGTTGACTGGCCAAGTGGTAGGCGAGGTTGGAGGAGGCCTCACTGGCGATGGGACTGCCCAGGCGCGAGCCGATGAATGAGATGGTGCCCAGGTTTCGGCGCTTGGCCTCCTGTTCCATGGCATGCCAGAGGTTTGCCTGATACTCGTCATCCAAGCCTGCGGTGAAGATTCCGATACAACGGGGAGTGGACATAGCGTGCTTCTTTGCCTCCTCTGTCCATCATAACGCACCTCCCCCTGATTACAAGCAAGGGTAATTCTGGGAACAAAGGCTCAGAAAAGAAGGAAGGCAACCCACCGTGCGACCATTGCCGCCCCAACGAGTTGCCCGAAAGCCTGGTAGAATCTGGAATCACCGTCCTGTCGTGCACCTTTGTGCATCCGACAGTCCATTATCAAACCAACTATTTAGCAGGGGAAGGACTCGAACCTACGACCT
>Ga0265293_10007520_pt1 | contig 16699 bp, 18 predicted proteins | sample Munlanlewell138R_FD_192505 | JGI IMG/M metagenome (GOLD analysis project Ga0265293, IMG submission 192505) | Leachate microbial communities from a municipal landfill in Southern Ontario, Canada - Leachate well 138R | ecosystem: Engineered > Solid waste > Landfill > Unclassified | place: Canada...
TCGGGCAAGCGAGGCGATCCTGGCCACCGTTGCGGTATCGACCGACATGTCACGACCTTTGCGGCAAGAACGAAAAACAGCAGCCGGGTATCACCGGCCATCGGCGCCTTCAAGCAGAGGCGGGTCAGCGCCCCGGAGGCGGAAGCGGCGCGCCGTCCGGCCCGCCCGGAGCGCCCTGGCCCCCGCGCTGCATCTGCATCATCTGTTGCATCTGCATCATCTGCTGGAATTCGGCCTGGCTCATCCGCTGGAGCAGGTCGATCTCGAACACCAGATCGCTGTTGGCGGGGATGACCACTTCGCCCGTCATCGGATTGCGCTGTTCGCTGGCACCGTAAGCCTTGGCGGCGGGGACCGTCAGCCGATACTTGCCGCCCACGTTCATCTGAGTCACGCCGTCGCGAAAGCCGGGGAACACCTGATTCAGCGGCATCGGCGTCTCGCGGCCCTGATCGAACACCTTGCCGTCCGTCAGCTTGCCGACATAGTTGATGAGCACCACGTCGTCGGCCGCCGGGCTTTCGCCCTTGCCCGCGCTCAGCGTTTCAAGCTGAACATAGGACGGCAGGGCCGCCCAGGCGATTCCGCCCGCGGCCAGCGCCAGCGCGGCGACACCGATCCAGAGCTTGCCGACGGAACCCCGGGCGATCGGCGGGAGAGGGACGCGAGTGATTTCGGTCATGAACAGGATACCTCAGGCTTGGATAGGCATCGGGATGCCGGATACGCAAAAGGGCGCGGACAAAAATTGCCGCGCCCTCATGGCTTATCGGACGGAAGCGTTCAAGCGCGCAGCGCATCGTGCGCCGCGCCGCTCGCGGGCACGTTACTTGACGCCGTCGCGTTCCATCCGCTTGCGCTCCAGCTTGCGGGCGCGGCGGATAGCAGCGGCCTTTTCGCGGGCGCGCTTTTCCGAAGGCTTTTCATAGTGACGGCGCAGCTTCATCTCGCGGTAGACGCCTTCGCGCTGCAACTTCTTCTTGAGCGCGCGAAGAGCCTGGTCGACGTTGTTGTCGCGAACGAGAATCTGCATAAAAAGCCACACCTCACAAAACCGATGGCAAAACCCCGCCCAGTTCTCACGGGGTTTCACTCAAAGCCGAATGGAACCATCTGAATACGTCAGAGCGACCGTGACTCACGCAGAGCCCGGCGCCAACGACCGGCCCGCTAGCACCGGACGGAGCCGAAGGCAAGGCTTGCACCCACTTTTTCGCAAGTGAGGATTGGCGTTGCCCGCACAGTGCCGCTAAGGCCGCCGCATGAAACCGCCGACCCTTCTTCATGCCTCGCTGCTCGTCGCTTCGGGCGGCGCCGTTGGCTCGTGGCTGCGCTACATGGTGGGCCACGCCTGGACGAAGGCCATCGGTCCCGTCGCCGCCAGCGCCTTTCCCTGGGCGACGCTGACGGTGAACGTTGTCGGCAGCTTCGCCATGGGGCTGCTGGCGGGATGGCTCGCCCGGCACGGCACCGGAGGGGAAGCATGGCGCCTGCTGCTGGGCGTGGGCGTCCTGGGCGGCTTCACCACTTTTTCCGCGTTCAGCCTTGAGTTCGCGCTGCTAGTCGAGCGCGGCGACCTGGGGCTGGCGGCGGGCTATGTCGCCCTGTCGCTGGCGGCGGGTTTTGCCGGACTGTTCGCGGGCTTGTGGCTGATGCGAGCGGTTGCATGAAAGAATTCGGAATGAGCGAGGACGTGCGCCAGTTCACGGTCGGCCCCGACGACGAAGGCATCCGCCTGGACCGCTGGTTCAAGCGCCACTTGCCGCAAGTGGGGTTCGCTATGGTATCGCGCTGGGCGCGCACCGGGCAGTTGCGGGTAGACGGCAAGCGCGCCGACCCGGCGGACCGGCTGAGCGCAGGGCAGGTGCTGCGCGTGCCGCCCGGCGGCCATGCGCCCGCATCCGGCAAGCCCGCCCGCCCGCGCCGGGAATTGAACGCGGAGGAAATCGCCCGCGCCGAGGCCATGGTGCTGACGCAGGATCGCGCGGCCATCGTGCTCAACAAGCCGCCGGGGCTGGCGACACAGGGCGGCAGCGGCATGAAGGAACATGTCGACGGACTGCTCGACGCTTTCATTGCCGGCGACGGTCCTCGTCCCCGCCTCGTCCACCGGCTGGACAAGGACACCAGCGGCGTGCTGCTCGTCGCCCGCACGCCGGGCAGCGCGGCGTTCTTCTCCAAGCGTTTTTCCGGGCGTTCGGCCCGCAAGATCTACTGGGCGCTGGTGGCGGGCGTGCCGGACCGCGACGAAGGACTGATCGATCTGCCACTGGCCAAGCAGCCGGGCACGGGCGGCGAGAAGATGTATGTCGACCAGTCGAACCACGGCCAGCCCGCTCGCTCGCGCTATCGGGTGATAGACCGCGCGGGCAATCGCGCCGCATGGGTGGAACTGCAACCGCTGACCGGCCGCACCCACCAGTTGCGCGTCCACATGGCGGCCATCGGCCACCCTATCGTCGGCGACGGCAAATACGGCGGGCAGGATGCGTTCCTTGTCGGCGAGATCAGCCGCAAGATGCACTTGCACGCGCGACGCCTCGTCATCGACCACCCTGACGGCGCGCCGCTGGATGTCACTGCCCCCCTGCCCGATCACTTCGCGGCAACCATGGCGCACCTCGGTTTCGACGAGGCGGACGGCGACCTGCCGCTGGAAGCACCCGCCGCCACGCCCCCGCGCGAGGCGCGCAAGGCCGCCGCCAAGGCGCATGCCAAGCAATATCGCAAGGAACGCCGGGGCGAGCGGCGCAAGCGCGGAGACGGCCCCTCCCCCGCTCGCAAGCCGGCGCGTGGCTCCGCGCGCGGCAAGCCACCCACGCCACGCGGGCGTCCCGGCAAGCCGGTCCGGTAGCAGGGAAACGCGCGCGTGCATCCCAACTCCGCCTTCAGAACCGACGACCGGGCGCTGATGGAAGCGCTGATCGAGGAGGTCGGCTTCGGCATGATCTTCATGGCCACGCCTGACGGCCCTCGCGTGGCGCATACGCCGCTCGTCTCGACCGGGGACGGCGCGGTGCAGTTCCATCTTGCCAGAGCCAACGCCCTTGCCCGGCACCTGGACGGAATGACGGCGCTGGCGCTGGTCAACGGCCCCGACGCCTATGTCTCGGCGCGCTGGTATGATGACGCGGAACAGGTGCCGACATGGAACTATGTGGCCGTGGAACTCGAAGGACGCGTGCGCCGCATGGACGCCGACGGACTCCACGGCCTGCTGGATACGCTCTCCACGCGGGAGGAAGCCCGCATCACGGCAGGCGAACCGTGGGACATGGCGAAAGTGCCCGACGCGAGGCTGCGCGCCCTGCAGGCCGCCATCGTCGGCTTCGAGATGGAAGTGCTGGCCTGGCGCCCGACTTTCAAGCTCTCCCAGAACAAGCCCGCCGCCGAGCGCGACCGCATTATCACAGCGCTGGAAGCGCAGGGATCGCGCGCCGTCGCCGAACTGATGCGCAGGCTGGCGCCATGACCCGGCTCGCCGTTTTCGATTGCGACGGCACGCTGATCGACGGCCAGGCCAGCATCTGCGAGGCAATGGAAGCCGCGTTCGGCGCGCTTTCGCTGCCCGCGCCGGCGCGCGACCGGATTCGCCGCGCCGTGGGCCTCAGCCTGCCGCAAGCCGCGCGCCGCCTCCTGCCGGACGCGGACGAGGCGATGCACCATGCCGTCGCGGATGCCTACAAGCGCGCCTTTCGCTCCGCGCGCGAGGAAGGACGCATTTCGCAACCCCTGTTCGACGGTATCCGCCCCCTGCTCGATGCCCTGCGGGCGAACGGCTGGCTGCTCGCCGTCGCCACCGGCATGAGCGACCGGGGGCTGGCGCATGTGCTCGCCATGCACGGCCTTCAGGGCCATTTCGTATCATTGCAGACGGCGGACCGCCACCCGTCGAAACCGCATCCGGCCATGCTGGAAGCCGCCCTGTTCGAAGCCGCCGCTCTCCCTGCCGACGCGGTGATGATCGGCGACACGGCTTTCGACGTGCAAATGGCGTGCGATGCGGGGGTGCGGGCCGTGGGCGTGGACTGGGGCTATCACGCGCCGGACGAACTGACGGCGGCGGGCGCGACATTCGTCGCGCGAACGCCCGCCGAACTGGGGGAGTATCTCTTGCGATGAACCCGAACCATTCCGACGAGGAACGCGCGCGAGCGCGGTTCTTCACCATTCAGGCGCTGCGCCTCTCGGGAGTGGCGTTGACTGTGCTGGGCGTGGCGGTCATCGCCGGGAAGATTCCGTTCCTGCCCGAAATCGCGGGCTATGCGCTGGTGCTGGTCGGCGTGACGGACGCGCTGGTCGTGCCGCCGTTTCTCACCCGCATGTGGCGCACGCCCCTGCCGTGAAAGCGCAAGGACTATGAAGCGATTCTACAAGCAAGCCGGTGTGGAACCTTGCGACGACGGCTGGCGCGTGACGCTGGACGGACGCGGCATCCGAACGGCTGGCGGCCAGCCGCAGGTGGTGCCCACACAGGCTCTGGCCGATGCGCTGGCGGCGGAATGGGCGGCGCAGGGCGAGGAGATCGACACCGGCGCCTTCGTGCTGCGCGACATGGCGGATTATGCCAGCGACGTGGTGGCGAAGGACCGGGCCGGCGTGATCGCCTCGCTGCTCCCTTACGCCGAAACCGATACCCTGTGCTATCGCGGCGAGGAAGGCGAAGCCCTGCGGCGGCGTCAGGACATGGCGTGGGAACCGCTGCTGGCGGCGGCGGAGCAACGCTACGACATTCATTTCGAACGCATCGGCGGCGTGATTCACCGCCCCCAACCCGCCGGAACGCTGGCCCGGCTGGAACAGGTTCTGGCGGCGCACGGCGATTACACACTGGCCGCCTTGCAGACGCTGGCCAGCCTTGCCGCCTCGCTTATCGTCGGCCTCGCCGCGCTGGAGCCGGGCGCCGATGCGGAGGCCTTGTGGGACGCCGCCAATCTTGAGGAGGACTGGCAGGCGGAACTCTGGGGCCAGGACGCCGAGGCGGAAGCCCGCCGTCAACGCCGGCTTGCGGCATTCGCCGCCGCTATGCGCTTTGCCGCGCTGGCGAGAGGCGCGTAGGATTTGCGCGACCCGGAACACGCCACAAAGCGCGCGGTATAGCCCGCGCCTGCCGCGAAACCGGACGGACCGTCAGCCGGCGGCGTTCCACACCAGCGGCAGATTGCGGATCGACAGAAGCCCCGGATTGACGCTGGTGTCGCTACCGGGCTTCACCCGGAATTCCGGGATCCGGGCGAACCATTCTTCCAGCAGCACCCGCAGTTCGCGCCGCGCCAGATGCGCTCCCAGGCAGATGTGCACCCCGCCCGTGAACGTGAAATGCCGGTTCGCCGGACGCGCCGGATCGAAATTGCGCGGATCGCCGAACTGCCGGGGATCGAAGTTGCCCGCGCTGTTGAGGCACATCACTTTGTCGCCCTTTTTCATCCGCACGCCGTGCCACTCGAAATCGCGGGTCAGGGTGCGGCGCGAATTGACCAGCGGCTGGGTGCGCAGGAACTCTTCCACCGCGGAATTGACCAGGTCCGGCTCGGCGCGCAACCGGCGCTGGAGGGCAAGGTCGGTGCCGAGCCGGCGGAACATCTGACCGATGGTCGACGCCACGGTGTCCAGCCCGCCCAGCCAGAGGAAGAAGATGATGCCGATCCGCTCGTCATCGGACAGCGGCTCCCCGGCGATGGTGCCGTTCGCGATGTCGCTGGCCAGCGCGCCGGGGCGCGGATTGGCGCGCACTTCCGCGATGAAACCCCGCAGCCAGGCCAGAACCTCGGTCAGCGCTCCGCGCATCTGCTCCGCATCCTGCGAATGCAGGATCGTGTATTCCCACGCCAGGAACTGCTCGAACATCTCCAGCGGATAACCCATCAGGTCCAGGAATATCCGCACCGGATAGACCCGGCCGAAATCGTAGGAGATATCCACTTCTCCCTTTTCACGCACCGCTTCGATCATGTCGACGACGATCTGACGGATCGCCGGTTCCATCCTTGTCAGCGTCGCGGGCGTGAAATGCGGGTTCAGAAAGCGGCGATAGCGGGCGTGGTCCGGCGGATCGACGCCCAGCGGCAGGCTGGGCCAGGTCTCGCCGACCAGTGCCTGAAACTGCGCCGCGCCTTGCGTGGAGAACAGTTCGGGCGATTCATAGACAAAGCGGATGTCTTCATAGTGAGTGACCGCCCAGGCGCCGCCCTCGCGGCCGAAGAACCCGTGCGGATAGAACAGCACGCGCGGAACGCCGTCTTCCAGCAACCGCGCGGCGGGAAGATAGGGATCGGCCAGGTCGTTCGTCACCAGGCCGTTGGCGGCGCGCAGATCGACGATGCGGTCGCGCGGCACATGAGGCGGCGCTTCGTGGTCGATCGGCGTCAGGTCGATTGCGGTTGCTGTATCAGACATCTCGTTCTCCATGTCCGCCGCCGTCCCGATGAACCGGATCGAAATCATCGGTCGCGCGGCAATGCTCGCGAATTTGCTCGAACAGGATGGCGGCCAATTCCTCCTCCCGTTCTTCGAGCACTTCAGTGGGGCAGCCGATCCCGACGACCAGCGCCGGACCGGAGCCGGTCTGCGGCAACGGCGCGACGATGACGCCGGCGCCCGAACGGACGAGGTCGCGCGTCACGGCGTAGCCGCGCGCGCGCACCGCGGCGACGGTTTCCAGCACCTCCTGCCGGCTGACCTTCTGCGCCTCGTCCGTGACATAGGCATTGTGGCGGATGACGACGCGCACCACTTCCTCGTCCGGCAGAGTCGAAAGCATGGCATAGCCGGTGCCCGACCGGGCAAGGGGGCGCGCGCTGCCCAGCGCCATGTGGACACGCCGCGGATTGGTGGCCTGGATCACGTCGATATACTGCACGAACTGGCCGTTGCGGGCGGCCAGCATGATCGTTTCGCCCGTGATCGCGCTCAACCGCTCCATCAGCCGCAGAGTTGGACCGGCCAGCAGGATCTCGCTGCTGCGCCTGCGGCCGAGCAACGCGACCCGCACTGTCGTGCGATAGGTTCGGCCGTTGGCGTTGAACGACAGAAACCCCGCGCCGACCAGCGTTTGCAGAAGTTCGGTCGTGCTCGACTGCGGATAGCCGAGGTTGCGGACGATATCCATCACCGTCAGCTCACGCTCCATGTCGTCGAAGAATTCGAGCAGTTCGAGCACGCGCAGCGCCGACTTCACCGGGCGCCCCTCTGCCGGCAGCGGACTGGCCAGCCGGCGGCGCTTGGGCAAAGTCGGCTTGCGCGCCATCACTAGACCACTCCCCGTGCCTTCAGCGCCGCTATCGCCTGCGGGCTGTAGTCGATCTCGCGCAGGATTGCTTCGGTATGTTCGCCCAGCAAAGGTGCGCGGGAGGGAGGGAGGACAGGCAGAGAGGAAAAGCTGAACGGCGGCGCGACAATCGGCGCCGGGCGCGGCAGCCCGGGATAATTGACTTGCGAGACAAGGCCCAGCGCGGCCACCTGCGGATCGTCGAGCGCGTCCTGAAGGCTGTTGACCGGGCAGGCCGGAATCCGCGCGGCGTCGAGCGCGGCCAGTGCTTCGGCCCGCGTCCGTACAAGACACCATTCATCCATGGCCGCGTTGACTGCCGCCCAATTGCGCCCACGCTCGCGATCGTCGGCGAAGCGCGGGTCGTCGAGCCATTCGGGCCGCCCGACCAGTGCCGCCCAGCGCCGGAACAGCGGCTGGCCGACCACCTGGACCAGAATCCAGCCGTCGCTGACCGCGAAGATATCGTTGGGCGCCGACATCTGCCCGCGATTGCCGCTGGGCGCGCGGTTGCTCTGCGTCACGCCCTGTTCGACCAGCAGGGCGCTGGTCAGGTGCAACGCGGTGCCAAGCAGCGACGTTTCCACCCGCTGCCCCTCACCCGTGCGCTCGCGATGGAGCAACGCGGCCAGCACGCCGATGGCGCCCGCCAGCGCGGTGCCGCCGTCCACATACTGGACCGGCGTGCGCACCGGCTGGCCGGGAAAACCCGTGCGCGCCGCCGCGCCGGAAATAAGCTGGCCAATCGCGTCGAAGCCCACCCGGTCACGATAAGGTCCGGTGCTGCCGAACGCGGATGCGGCAAGATAGATCAGGTCAGGCTTGATCGTCCGCAGCCGTTCATAGTCCAGCCCCAGAGATTCGAGCGCCCCTTCGGGCATATTGACGATCACCACGTCCACACCGGGCAGCAGCCGGGCAAGTATCTCGCGCCCTTCATTCGTCGCCGCATTGAGCGTGAGCGACCGCTTGTTGCGGTTGTTCTGAAGGAACATCGCCCCTTCGCCGCCCGCGCCGACCGGACCGACCCAGCGGTCCTCGCCGCCGCCGACCTTTTCCACCCGGATCACGTCCGCGCCGAGATCGCCCAGCATCGCGCCGCAAGTCGGCCCGGCGATGAACCGGCCGAAATCGAGGACGCGGATGCCTTCAAGCACAGGCTTCACTCCTGTCATCCCCTCACATCTCCGTGACCGTCGCCCACAACCGGCCAGCGCCCGCTCTGCAAGCGTGCTCACCCAGTTCGCGCGACCAACGGCTCTCGCTGCCGAACTCGTCGCGCCAGGCCCACGCCCGGCGAGTCAGGCGGTGCAACGGATAATCGCTCGTGAAACCTGTGGCGCCGTGGATCTGGTGGGCAAGGCCAGTGACGAGGCCGACAGCTTCTCCCACCCGCGCCTTGGCCGCGGCCACAGCCTGCCAGGCGTTATCCCGGTTCTGTCCAAAAGCCCGCGCGGCGTGGAGCGCGGCGACCTGGGACGCCGCGCAGTGGGACGCCATCCGGGCCAGCCCGTGCTGGATCGCCTGGAACTTCGGCAACGGCTGGCCGAACTGCGTGCGGCCGGGTGCATAGGAGAGCGTCAGGTCGAGCACGGCGGACAGCGCGTTCGCCATCAGCAAGCTGCGCGACACCGCGCCCGCCAGCCGCAGCCGGTCGTGCGCGCCGGGCAGCGTACGCATGGCGTCCGTCGCGATCCATCCCGAAAATTCCACCCGGTCAACCGGATCGCCGGCAACGTTGTCCTGCTCCGTTATCGCCGCATTTTCCGCCGGGAAAACTACCACATGCGGCTCGTCGTCACGATCGGCAACCGCCACGAAAGCCGCCGCCGCGCGTCCGCCGGGCACCCGCGCCACTCCTGACACGCCATCACCGGCAAGAGTGAGGGGGACCGGCACCAGCCCCAGCGCGCCCGGAGGACAGGCGAGTCCCGCCAGTCCGGCCAGCCATCCCGCGATCAGCGTATCGGCCAGCGTCGAGGGAAGGCCATGGCGGCCCGGCGCTCCGGCCAGCAGCAATCCGTCGGCGAGGCCGATGCCGCCCGCCTCCTCGTCCCCGCCGCCGTCCAACGCGCGGGTCAGGCCCGCGTCTTCCAGCGCGCGCCAGGCACGGACGGCGCGGTCCTCCTCCTGGCCCGCCGCCGCATCCTCGCAGATGCGGTGGGCGGTATCGAGCACCATCTGCCCCGTTTCGCTATATGCTTCCATCGTGGTCCCTATCCCGCTCGTGTCAGCGCCCGGCGTAGTCCGGCGCGCGCTTTTCCAGCATGGCGAGAACCGCTTCGCGTTGATCCCCGGTCTTGAGCGCCAGAGCCTGCATCGCCGCCGCCAGTTCCAGCGCCGTGCCCAACGGCGCGTCGGCGCTTTCGCGCAGCAGGCGCTTGGCCATGCGCGGCGCGTGCGGCGGATGCGCGGCGATCAGTTCCGCCCGCGCCAGTGCCTCGTCGAGCAGGCTTTCGTGCGGCACGAGCGCGGAGATCAATCCCCACGCCAAAGCCTGTTCGGCATCCACCGCCGCGCCGGTCAGGATCATTTCGGCGGCGCGCGCACGGCCGATCGCGCGCGGCAGGAACCATGCTCCGCCGTCGCCGGGAATCAGCCCCAGCCGGACGAAGGACGAAACAAAGCTCGCCCGCTCCGATCCGATCCGCAGATCGCACATGCAGGCAAGGTCGGTGCCCGCGCCGATCGCCGGGCCGCCCACCGCCGCGATCACCGGCACGGACAGCGCGGCAAACGCCGTGGCGATCCGCTGGATGCCGTCGACGAAGCTGTCACGCACTTCCAGCGGAGTCATGTCGGGGTAGCTTCCCGGCGCGATCATCCGCTTCAGATTGCCCCCGGCAGAGAACGCCGGGCCGTTCGCGTGGAGGATCGCGCAACGCACGTCCGGCGCGCGATCCGCCTCGTTCAGCCGTTCGACGAGCGCCACGACCAGTTCGGGCGAGAGACCGTTGCGGCGGTCCGGGTCGTTCAGCGCGATCCGGGCAATGCCGCCTTCAATGGTCAGAGTGACAATATCCGCGCTCATCGCAGGCCCAGTCCCCTGGCGATGATCCCTCGCAGGATCTCGCGCGTGCCGCCGCGCAGCGAATAGGCCGGAGCGATGAGTTGCGTGCCGGCCAGCGCCGCGCGGAAGTCCGCCAGCGCGTCGCTGTCGGCGTGATCGACCAGCAGCCGGGCGATCTCTGGAATCTCCTGCTCGATAGTCGCGCCCAGATCCTTGACGCAGGCCGCCTGCACACCGGGATCGAGGCCCTGCTCGAACATCGTCGCCACCGCCAGCGACATCTGCCGCAGCGTGTGGATATGCGCGATCAGCCGCCCGACCGCTTCCGCGCCGCGTTCCTCCGGCGTGGCGCCCAGCGCGCGGACCAGTTCGACCAGCAGCACAAAGGACGACAGGAAGCGGTCCGGCCCGCTGCGCTCCAGGCTCAGTTCGCTCGTCACCTGCCGCCAGCCACCACCTTCCTCGCCGATCAGCATGTCGGCGGGGACGAACACGTCCTCGAAGAATACCTGATTGAAGATCGCCCGCCCGGAAATGTCGAGGATCGGCTGCACCGCCACGCCCGGCGCCTTCATATCGAGCAGCAACTGGCTGACGCCGCCGTGGCGGGCTTCGCCGCGCGCCTCGGTGCGGCAGAGCAGGATCATGTAGTGTGCGCGGTCCGCGCCGGAGGTCCAGATTTTCTGCCCGTTGACGATGTAGCCGCCGTCCACGGGGCGGGCGGTCGTGCGGATCGCGGCCAGATCGGAACCGGCCTGCGGCTCGCTCATGCCGATGCAGACGAAGCATTCGCCCGCGGCGATCCGGGGCAGCACCGCGCGGCGCTGCTCTTCGGTGCCGAAGCGCAGCAGCAGCGGCCCGCTCTGACGGTCGGCCGCCCAGTGCGCGGCGACAGGCGCGCCCGCGGCCAGCAGTTCCTCGACCAGAATGTAACGCTTGCGCGGCGACTGTTCTGAACCGCCGTATTCGCGCGGCCAGGTCATCCCGATCCAGCCTTGCTGCCCCAGCTTGCGCGTGAAATCGAGATCGACGCCGGTCCACGAGCGGGCCCGCCGGTGGAACGGCAGATGTGCCAGCTCGCGGCCCAGGAAGTCGCGCACTTCGGCGCGGAAGCCGGCGGCGCCTTCCGGCTCGTCCGACAGACTGAAACGCAGCAGGTCCATGCAGTCCTTCCTCGATCCCCGGCCGCGCTCAGGGGTGGCCGCGCAGCAGATGCCGCGCGATGTTGTTACGGTGGATGTCGGGCGTGCCCCCGGCGATGGTCGCGCCGCGCTGGGCCAGGAACACCGGCATCGGCATCAGCGCATGCGGCGCGCCGATCGCCGGCATGTCGCTTTCCACGAAGCGCGCGCCGCGCTGGTCGGGCGCGGCGGTGGTGCCGATGGCTTCCATCGCCAGTTCGGTCAACGCCTGGTCCAGCTCCCGCCCGCGTATGTTGAGCAGTTCCGCCTCCGCGCCGGGCGGTGTGTCGGTATTCGACATGCGGATCAGTTGCTCCGCCGCCGCGCCCGCCGCTTCCACGCCGATTTCCAGCAGGCCGAGCCGGCGGGAGAAGTCCGGGTCATCGAGCAGCGTGCCGCCGTGGCCGTCGCTTTCCAGCGACGCGATCTGGCGCACCCAACCCGCGCGGCGGCGCAGCTCGGCCGCCGACTGGGCGATGCGCCCGCCATGCTCATAGAGCAGCAGGTGCCGCGCGACGGCCCAGCCTTCGTTCTCCTCGCCCAGCCGGTTGCGGCGCGGCACCCGGACATCGGTGAAGAACACCTCGTTGAACTCATGCTCACCGGCGATATTGATGATCGGGCGCACCTCGATCCCCGGCGTGTCCATGTCGACCAGCAGGAAAGTAATGCCCTGCTGCTTGCGCTCCATCTTCGCGGTGCGCACCAGCAGGAAGATGCGGTTGGCGAACTGGGCGAAAGTCGTCCAGATCTTCGAGCCGTTGAGCACATAATCGTCGCCGTCGGCCACGGCCGACAACTTCAGCGCGGCAAGGTCCGATCCGGCCCCCGGCTCCGAATAGCCCTGCGCCCACCAGTCCTCGCCGGACAGGATGCGGGGCAGGTAGAACCGCTTCTGCTCCTCGGTGCCGAAGGCGATGATGCACGGCGCGGCATAGTCGCGCCCCATGCGCATCACTTCGGGCGGATGCGCGGCGGCGGTCTCCAGCTCCCAGATGATCTTCTGGTTCGCGGTCCAGCCGCAGCCACCGTGCTCCACCGGCCAATGCGGCGCGCCGAGGCCGTGGGCATGGCGGATCTCCTGCCACTGACGGCCATATTCGAACTCGCAGAACGTCCAGGTGGTGAGCCGGACGGCGCGGCGGAACTCAGCAGTCAGGTTGTCCGCATAGAACTTGCGGATGCGGTCGCGGAACGCGCGATCCTCGTCGGTCAGGTCAGGCAGCAGGTCCAGTTCCATCATGCTTCTCCGTGAGCCAGGAAGCGCCGCAGGTGATGGTCGCTGCCGCCGAACAGTGCCTGCACCAGCATCAGCTTGCGGAAGTAGTGGCCGACATCCAGCTCCTCGGTCATGCCCATCGCGCCGTGAAGCTGGACGGCGTGCTTACCGACGAAGGCGGCTTCCTGCGCCACCTGCACCTTGCAGGCGGAGACCATCCGCCGCCGCACCGCGTCACTGCCGGCAAAGGCGGCGGCGGTCTTGAGCGTGAGCGCGCCTGCCTGCTCCTGGCTGACGTGCATGTCCACCAGCCGGTGCTGGATCGCCTGGAACCGCGCGAGCGTCTGGCCGAACGCCTCCCGCGCGCGGCAATGGGCGAGACAGCGTTCGTTGAGCGCGGCAATCGCGCCCAGCGCCTCGGCGCAAACCGCGAAGGCGGCGAGGTCGAGTGTCCGCTCGATGGCACTGAAGGCCGCGCCTTCCTCGCCCAGCAAGGCGTCGGCCGGAAGTGCCACCCCGCCGAGAGCCACTTCGCCCGCGTCCAGCCCGTCGATGGTCCGATAGGCAGTAACAGAAAGCCCCTCCGCATCGCGAGGGACGCGGAACAGCGAAATCCCCTCGCGGTCCCCTTCCGCCCCGCCAGTGCGCGCGGAAAGGACGATCCAGTCCGTATCGGGCGCGGCGTGGACCATGGTCTTGCCGCCGTCCAGCACCCAGCCGCCCGCGCCGCGCCGCGCGACGGTGCGAACCAGCGACACATTGCTGCGCGCGCCCGGCTCGGCATGGGCGAAGGCGAACAGCGCATCCCCGGCGATCAGGCGCGGCAGCCATTCGGCGCGCTGCGCCTCCGTGGCCCCGTGGGTCAGCGCCGTGCCTCCGACCAAAGCCGCCAGCAGCGGCTCAGTGGTCAGCGCGCGGCCCGCCGCCTCCATCAGGATCAGCGCGCCGCGCGCGCCGAAGCCGCTACCGCCATCGGCTTCGGCAAAGGGCACGCCCAGCACCCCCAGTTCGGCCAGTTCATGCCAGCGCGCGCGGTCGAAACCAGCGGCGATACGCGCGGGACGCTGCTCGAAGGCGCAATTCTCGGCCATGTAGCGCGACAGCATGTCGCGCAGCATCACCTCTTCTTCCGACCAGTCGACCCGCATCAGTCGGCGTAGCCCGGATTCACGCGGTCCAGCTTGCGCAGGATTGCAGGCCAGCTCCGCTGCTCGGCATAGGCGCGCAACGCGTCCGCTTTCGGGCGGTTGTCCATGCGCGCCGTCGCCGCCTCGCCGGGCCGGACCAGCGGCTGCTCCATCGCCAGTGCCCGCACCTGCACCTGGCAGGACCATTCGAGGGAATAGAGCCGCTGGAACGCCTCGGCCACCGAACGGCCCAACGCCATCGTCCCGTGGTTGCGCAGGATCATCAGGTTCTTCGTGCCCAGATCGTGCTGCAACCGCTCGCGCTCCGACAAGTCGAAGGCTGGACCTTCGTAATCGTGATAAGTGACCTCGTCATGGATCATCATCGCCGTCTGGTTGAGCGGCAGCAGCCCGGTCCCGGTCATCGACACCGCCACGCCGTCGCGGGTGTGGAGATGGGCGACGCATTGCGCATCGGGCCGCATCGCATGGACCGCGCTGTGGATGACGTAGCCGGCCTTGTTGATCGAATAATTCGTGTCCTGAAGGATATTGCCGTCCAGATCGACCCTGACCAGGCTGGAAGCGGTGATCTCTTCGAACATCAGGCCAAAGGGGTTGAGCAGGAAAGCATGGTCCTCTCCCGGCAGGCGGACAGAAATGTGGTTGGCCACCAGATCGTCCCAGCCGAACATCGCGACGACGCGATAGAAAGCGGCCAGCTCGACGCGCAGTTCCGCTTCGGTTTTCCGCGCTACTCCGGCGCTGGTGTCGTTCGTCATCGCGTCCTCCCGCTCAGGCGACCAGCGCGACCTGGGTGTCGCGCTGTCCGGTGAAAGGGTTGCGGCCATGGGCGGTGTGGAAGTTGTCCAGGATCATCACATCGCCCGCCTGCCACGGAAAGGCCACTTCGCCCGCATGAAGCGCCCGCGACAGCGCCACGATCGTCTCGCTGTCGAACGGCGTGCCGTCGCCAAAGGAGACCTGCACCGGCTGCGGCGCGCCGGGACCGTAGTGCTGGAGGTTGAGGCGGAAGCGCTCCTCGCCGATCATCTCCGGCGCGTAGAACTGGCTGACGAGCTGGTTAAACCAGACTTCCTCTCCGGTTTCCGGGTGCGCGATGTAGCCCGGCCCGACATAGATCAGCGACAGGCTGCCATTGTCCTCCCACCGCGGTTCCATCCCCATGCCCCGCGCGATCGCTTCTGCCTCGGCGCGGTCGGCGGTGCCCATCGCATCGGGCCAGGGGCGATGATAGTCGTCAAGCATACGGTTGCCGGTGGACCACGCCGGATCACGATAGTTGCGGATATAGCGCACGCCCCTGGCGCGCAGCGCGCGGGCGAATTCCTCGGGCACCTGCGCGCCGAAGCGCCGCATGTCGCCGATCGTGGTCTCGCCGCCGGTTTCCGCCGCGATCCGGCTGAAGAAGATCACTTTCGACGGATAGGACGGCAGATAGGCCATCTCCTGATGCAGCGGCAGTTTGTATTGCGGCGGATACTTGGTCGATTCGAAAACTTTCTCCGCAAGGCTGCCGCGCGGCGTGGCGCCGCCGGCATAGCCGCTTGACGGCGGCGGAATATCGGCCACCAGCCGGGCGAAATCGGCGGTTTCGCGCACCGCGAAGCCGCGCAGCACCAGCGCGCCAGCCGCCGTCGCGGCGGCGAACAGCCCCTCGCGATTGGCGGCGAACCATCGCGCAACCGCAGCCGGATCGTCCCGCAGTTCCGGGCCGGACGGCGTGACGAACAGCGGCAACCCGCCGCCCTCGGCCCAGGGCGTGGCCGTGACCTGCTCCGTCCAGTCCCGTCCTGCCAGATGAGTGGTCATTGCCGAACATCCTTTCCATCGGTGGCGCGCATTCGTTGTCCGCCGCGCGCCGTTCCGCCGTGTTGCGTCTTTCGGTGTCTTGTCCCGGAGGGCGGCGCGGTCGCGGCCAGCCCCCCGATTGGCGGCGTTCTACGACCGGGCGAGGCCGATGCACAAGGCGGGCAGATGAACATCGGATATGCGATATAAATACTGGAAACGCCAAACCGAGTTCACGAACCACCCTAATAACCGCTAATATCCTATCAACGATGTGACGGTGATAGGCACGAAAAAAGCACAATCCCCGCAACATAGTCATGGGCGACTCGTCTTGGATAGCGGATTCAATAGAACGCGAAAACGCGATCCGATTTAATTCTTTCATGGGGAGGATATAATGAAACATATACTTGTCAGGGGCGTCAGCCTTGCTGCCGTCATGCTCGCCGTTCCCGCGCCGGTGCTTGCCGCCGCCGGAGCAGCGGAAGCCAAGGCGGAATCCGCCAACGAGATCATCGTCAGCGCCCGCAAGCGCGAGGAAAACGTCCAGGACGTGCCGATCTCGATCACCGCGATCTCCGGCGAGGCGCTGGAAAGGAAAGGCGCGGTGAACTTCGAGAGCCTGTCGTTCAACAACCCCAACGTGAAGATCGCCACGCAATCGGGCGTCGGCCCGATCGCCGCCAATATCGCGATCCGCGGCAACATCCAGTCTGCGGGAACGTTGCAGGTCGATCCTTCCGTGGGCGTCTATGTCGACGGGCTTCTGCTCGCGCATACGTTCGGCACGGCGCAACTGGGCGTCGACGTCATGTCCGTCCAGACGCTCAAGGGTCCACAAGGCACGCTGTTCGGCCGCAACACCACCGGCGGGGCGATGCTGATCCGCACGCGCGACCCGGAACTGGGCGAAGTCAGCGGCTATGTCCAAGGGTCATATGGAGAATTGGATACCTGGCGGGCGGGGGGCGCCATCAACATTCCGGTATCGGAAATCGCCGCCCTGCGCCTGGTCTATCAACGCAACCACAGCGACGACTACGAATTCTTCACTGACGGGCGCAGCCTGGGCCGCAAGGA
>Ga0265293_10007521_pt1 | contig 16698 bp, 17 predicted proteins | sample Munlanlewell138R_FD_192505 | JGI IMG/M metagenome (GOLD analysis project Ga0265293, IMG submission 192505) | Leachate microbial communities from a municipal landfill in Southern Ontario, Canada - Leachate well 138R | ecosystem: Engineered > Solid waste > Landfill > Unclassified | place: Canada...
TTTAGGAATCTCGCTACTGGATAAAACTCCTGTAAATCAACTATTTAATAAATCTAATTACAATAATGCCAATGAACTAAATTATAATCAACTGAAAATCAAATTGTTTTAACAAGACACTTATGATTTAATTACTTTAACCCTCCGAAATCCACTTGTAAAGAAGTGGATTTTTTTATGGTATCTAACAAGAAATAACTATATTTGAACAAAGTAAAAAAATACTAATGAAAACTTTATTTTACAATATAAAGGAGCTTTTTCAAACGCGAGAAAACAACACCTCCATTTTGAAAGGAGCTGAAATGAAAGATTTGCCCTCTATAAAAAACGCATTTTTACTGATTGAAAACGATAGAATTGTAGACTACGGTCAGATGGAGAATGCCCCTACACAATTTGATAAATCTATAGATGTTTCAGGACGTATGATTGTTCCCGCTTGGATAGACAGCCACACACACATTGTTTATGCTGGAAACAGAGAACAGGAATTTGTGGATCGAATCAACGGTTTAAGTTATGATGAAATTTACCAACGAGGCGGTGGAATTTTAAATTCGGTTGAAAGACTTCGTTCTGCATCAGAAGAAGAGCTTTATCACGATGCATCCCTAAGATTACAAGAATTAATTTCACAAGGAACAGGAGTCATCGAGATAAAGTCTGGATATGGTTTGGATGCAGAATCTGAATTAAAAATGCTTCGTGTTATTAGGCGATTAAAAGACACTTTTGATACTGCTATCAAAGCTACTTTTTTGGGTGCACATGCTGTTCCTAAAGAATTTAAAAATAAACAGAGCGATTTTGTTGACGAAATTTGCGAGAAAATGTTACCTGAAATTGCAAAAACTGGATTGGCCGATTATGTAGATGCATTTTTGGAAACCGGCTATTTTTCAACTGAAGAAACACAGAAAATAGTACAAGCTGCTTCAAAATTCGGCTTAAAATCAAAAATACATGTCAATCAATTTACTGCTATTGGTGGAATTAAAATGTGTGTTGATGAAAAGGTTTTAACTGTAGATCATTTAGAAATAGTAACAGACGAAGACATCGAAGCTATGAAAAAAGGAACAACAATTCCGGTAGCTTTGCCTACTTGCTCCTACTTCTTGTCGATCCCCTACACACCAGCAAGAAAACTTTTGGATGCTGATTTACCATTAGTCATTGCTTCTGACTACAATCCAGGAACTACACCAAGCGGAAATATGAATTTTGTGGTTGCAACAGCATGCATCAAGATGAAATTAACACCTGAAGAAGCCATCAATGCAGCAACTCTGAACGCTGCCTATGCTTTAGAATTAGAAAACGATTACGGAAGCATCACCAAAGGAAAAAAGGCTTCATTTTTCATAACAAAGCCAATACATTCAATTTATGCTATACCTTATAATTTTGGAAGTAATTTAATTGAAGAGGTTTACCTCAACGGAACTAAGCAATAAAAACACACCGGAATAATTAAATTAGTCCGGTGTGAAAAAATAGTTATGAAAAAGATTTTATACATCGACTCACATCGATTTATATTTACCTAATACAAATTTACGAAATAAAAAATTAATTTTCAACAACATAAAAGCGAGTAACGATGTTAATTATTTCTAATCTAAATTGCAAGTCTTGATTTTATTGAGTTTTTAATACTTTTAAAAATGAAAAATTTTAAATATTTTAACACAACTGAACTTAATAATTTTTTAGCCATCCGCAAAGGAGAAGCTAAATTAGGCGAAAAAATCACAATTCCCACATCGAATATTCTGGATTTAGCTCAACTTCTTAAAGAAAACAATGCAAAATATGTAGTTTATGGCATCAAAGAATTTGCTGGTGTTAAAGCTAATTTTGGAGTCATTGGAAAAACCCATAGTTGGGAAGCTTTTTTGAACTCATTTCTCAACATCCAAAACTCAAAATTTTTAAAAGGAAAAAAAATTCTAATCTTGGGGTGTCTAGACTATGACCACTATGCCGATGAAATAGCCAACTGCGATCCGAATAATAAAGAAGAGCGAAAACGCCTGAACCAAATTGTTGAAGAAATTGATAAAGAAGTAACCTATCTCAATACTTTAATCCATCAATCCGAAAAGAAACCTATTGTAATTGGTGGCGGTCACAACAATTCATACGGTAACATTAAGGGCTTAGCTTTGGCAAAAAACAAAGCTATAAACGTAATTAATTTTGATGCACACACCGACTTTAGAGCTTTAGAAGGCAGACACAGTGGCAATGGTTTTTCTTACGCTTTTAACGAAGGTTTTTTAAAAGACTACTGTGCTTTTGGTGTTCATGAAAACTATTTAAACAAATGGATGATTGAACAATTTGAAACACATTCTGATCGATTGAAAATGTATACTTTTGAAGAAATGAAAGTGCGTTTCGAGAAAGACTTCCCTTCTGCAATGAACCGTGCTTTTGCACAAATAAAAACAAACAAATACGGAATTGAAATCGATGTAGATGCAATAGAAAACATAGCCAGTAGCGCCATGACACCCAACGGTTTCTCAACTACAGAAGCTCGACAATTTGTTTCGTTGTTAGCCAATCATTCCAACGCAAGCTATTTACATCTTTGTGAAGGATATAGTGATCGGAGTTCAATGCCTGTAAACATGCTTGGAAAATTACTTTCCTACCTCGTTTCGGATTTTATTAAAGCGCAGAATAACTGTAAAAAATAAGTAAACAATTTCATGCAGCTATCTGTCATCATACTGAATTACAATGTAAAACACTTTTTAGAAACATGTCTTAAAAGTGTTCAAAAAGCACTACAAAACATTGATAGTGAAATCATCGTTGTAGACAATGCCTCAACAGATGGTTCTAAAGAAATGATGACAAAACACTTTCCTGAAATTTTATATTTATTTCAGAATGAGAACTTAGGATTTCCAAAAGGCAATAATATTGGAGTGGCTCATGCAAAAGGCGAATTTATTTGTATTCTCAACCCAGACACCATCGTAGCTGAAGATTGCTTTGAAGTATTATTAGAAGAATACAAAAAACTTGACAACCCAGGAATTATCGGTTGTAAATTGATAGATGGATCTGGAGAATTTCTAGCTGAAAGTAAACGTGGCACACCAACTCCATGGGTAGCTTTAACCAAAGTTTTAGGATTGTACAAAATCTTTCCGAAGAACCAATTATTCAACCGTTATTACGCGCAGCATCTTGAAGAAAATCAATCGGGAAAAACTGACATACTAGTAGGTGCCTTCATGCTTTTAAAAAAAGAGTTATACATAGAAATAGGTGGCTTTGATGAAGGCTGTTTTATGTATTCTGACGACATTGACTTATCCTACTCTATCCTTAAAAAAGGTTATAATAATTATTACATACCAAAAACAACTGTTATTCATTTTAAAGGAGAGAGCACTCTTAAAGACGGTACTTATATGACGCGTTTCAAAGACGCCATGCAATTTTTCTATGCCAAACATTTTAAATCTTCTTGGTTTTTTGATGTGTTCATGAACCTTGGCATCTTTCTTTTTGCCTTTAAAAAAACCAAAGAACAATCAAAAGTAGAACACAAACCAGAACACTACATCTTGTTGAGCTCGAATAGTGAAATCTATCAATGCTTGCAAAACAAAATTCCAACAGCCATAGATACCGCCCTATTCTTGGAGGACATCTACATTTTAAATCAACCCAACAAAACAATCGAAATTTTAATAGACAACGAGCTTATTAGCTTTAAAGATTACATTCGTTTTATCGAACAAAACAAAAAAACGAACAAAATATTTAAAATCAGAGCACAAAAAAGCCCCTTTTTTATAGGAAGTAATCACAAAAACGACAAGGGAGAAGTTTTATTGTTTTAGCATTTTTATTGTTATATTACTTAACAGTTGATTAAAAAACCCATCACTTGATGATTTAAAACAAAACAGTTCCAGAAAAACACAAAATGAATTTTAAAAAGCAGCTGTAATCTGCAATTATTTTTATTTTATCGTTAGATTACACCTAAAAATTACTATTTTTGTAAAACTTTAATCTAAACACAATTCGTTATTAGAAATATGGCAAAGTTTGAATTAAAATTACCCAAGATGGGAGAAAGTGTTGCAGAAGCAACAATTACCAATTGGGTAAAAAACGTTGGAGATACTGTAGAACAAGACGAAACTATTGTTGAAGTAGCTACCGATAAAGTTGATAGTGAAGTACCGACAGAAGTAGCCGGGAAAATCGTTGAGATTTTGTTTCAAAAAGACGATGTTGTTCAAGTAGGACAAACTATTGCAATCATTGAGACTGAAGGTTCGGGAACTGAAGTTGCCGCAACATCAACAGCTGAAGTTACTCCTACTGTAGTAGCTGAGCAAGCTGTAGCTCAAGCTCAACAAGCAGTTGCTTCTCCTGATTTTAGTGAATCAGATAAATTTTTCTCTCCTTTAGTAAAAAGTATTGCTAAAGAAGAAGGGATTTCTGTTGCTGAATTAGAAACCATTAATGGAACAGGAAAAGACGGCCGTGTAACTAAAACAGATATTTTGGAGTACGTAAAAAATCGTGGTACAAAAACTACTGTTGCCGCCGCTCCACAACCACAACAACCTGTTGCCGCAAAAGCTGCTCCGGTTTCAGTAAACGGACAAGACGAAATCGTGGAAATGGATCGTATGAGAAAAATGATTGCACATCACATGGTTCAATCTATTCAGACTTCTGCCCACGTTCAATCTTTTATTGAAGTAGACGTAACCAATATCGTTAAATGGAGAACAAAAGTTAAAGATTTGTTTGAAAAACGCGAAGGTGAAAAACTTACTTTTACTCCTATCTTTATGGAAGCTGTAGCTAAAGCATTACGCGACTTCCCAATGATGAATATATCTGTAGACGGTGATTACATCGTTAAAAAGAAAAATGTTAACTTAGGTATGGCTGCTGCACTACCAAATGGAAACTTAATTGTTCCAGTTATCAAAAATGCAGATCAATTGAATCTTGTGGGTATGGCAAAAGCTGTAAATGATTTAGCCAACAGAGCAAGAAACGGAAAATTGAAACCAGACGACACTCAAGGTGGAACATATACAGTAACTAATGTTGGAACATTTGGTTCTGTTTTTGGAACTCCAATTATCAATCAGCCGCAAGTTGGAATTTTAGCTTTAGGTGCTATTAGAAAAGTACCTGCTGTTATTGAAACTCCAGATGGTGATTTTATTGGTATCTGTCACAAAATGTTCTTGTCTCACTCGTACGATCACAGAGTTGTTGATGGTTCTTTAGGTGGACAATTCGTACAAAGAGTTGCACAATACTTAGAAGCTTTTGACATCAATAGAGATGTTTAAAAATATACTTTCACAAAAAAACCGAAACTTTAAAGTTTCGGTTTTTTTTATAACTATTCCCAACTACGTTTTTTTTATTTTAAAGTTCATTCTATCAACAATCCAATGAATTATTGTAATCTTTTTTAAGGTGTCTGATTCCAGTTATAGACTGGTAAAAAATCACATTAAAAAACCGATCAAAACTCCTAATAAGATAGAAAGTAGTTTTGCGGAATTAAATTTATGCCCTTCGCTACTCTCAAATATAATTGTAGAGGAAATATGAAATAGAATACCAATAACAAAAGCTGATATTTCCGCATAATAATCTATCAGAAAAGGAATTGAATTAGATATCAAAGTGCCCAATGGTGTCATAAAAGCAAATAGAATCATAAACAAAAAAATGGCATTTCGATTCAAACCACCTTGGGTAAAAAACAATGTCAAAATCATAGAGATAGGAAAATGATGTACTGCAATTCCTACCGCTAAATGTTGATGCTGACTTATCGGCAAACCTTCAAAAAGTGCATGTAGACACAAACTTAAAAATAACAACCAAGGCAATGAATTCATTTTATCATTGATATGAACGTGACCGTGCTCGGCTCCCTTAGAGAAAAACTCCAGAACGATCTGAAAAACAATACCTAACATAATAAAAAGACCAATGGTTTTCATTCCGCCGTGACTGTGATCGTGGTGGCTGTGTGAATCATGTGAATGCATTGTAGAAGTCTGTAAAACATGTTCATAGACTTCGGGCAACAAATGAGAAACAGTCATTGTAAGCAAAAAAGAACCACTAAACGCCAAAAGTAATTTTATAACTCTTTTGTTCTTAGGTTGTATCCAAACTGCGACCAAATATCCTAAGATCACAGATATAAATGGGAGAAAATAAACTTGCATTATTTAAAAACCATTATTAATCGGTCTGATTCTTCTACATCAAACTTTTGCAAACGGTAATTCCCAAAGGCATCTAATAAATAAATTCCTACTTGGCCCATCATTGCTTCAAAGTCTTGTTTTGTAAAAGCACGAACACGCTCTGTAAAGTCATAAGCTGTTCCTTCATGTTCAAATTGAATATTTTTTAAAATCACTCCATCTTCTGACCATCTTTTGATATGAAAATCGATTCCTTCTACAGATTTATATTCTTCTGGCACCAAATTTTTAATTACTTTTTCAACATTCATGAAATCTAAGACTGCCAAGCCATAATCATTTAAACTATCGTGAATTACTTGAAGCGTTTTCAAATGATCTTCGTCATTTGGGAAATATCCAAAACTGGTAAACAAATTAAAAACAGCATCAAATTTCTCGTTCAAAGGCATTCTCATGTCTTTTACATCGAATCTCAACATTTCATTTTCATGTTTTTTTGCCGCCTGAATACTACTTTCGGAAAGATCGACACCTAAAACATCATAACCCAGTTGGTTCAAATAAACAGAATGCCTGCCTCTACCACACGCTAAATCCAGCACTTTTGAACCTTCAGGAAGATTGAGATATTGAGTAATATTATCGATAAACAATTGAGCTTCTTGATAATCTCTGTCTTTATATAAAATGGGATAAAAAGGTGTATTAAACCAATCCGCATACCAATTTTTTTTCGTTTCTTGCATAGTAGATTTATTCTGAATGCAAAAATACGCTATTTTTGCAAAACAACATCAAAATTATCGTTCCTGATAGAGGGGAATTATCTATGGAAAATTTTAAAATGGTTGCCAAAACCTTTTTTGGCTTTGAAGAAATATTAGCAACGGAATTAACAAAACTAGGTGCGCAACGTGTAGAACTAGGCACTCGAATGGTCAGCTTTTACGGTGATAAAGGTTTTATGTACAAAGCCAACTTATCACTAAGAACCGCTTTAAAAATCTTAAAACCCATCAAACAATTTAAGGTATTTAATGAAAAAAGCTTGTACCAAGGTATCAGAAGCATCAACTGGTCGGAATACTTAAAGACAAATCAATCTTTTGTTATCGACACCACCGTTTTTTCTGATCATTTCAATCATTCACAATTCGTCGCTTTAAAAAGTAAAGATGCTATTGTGGATCAATTTAAAGAAGAATTCAACGACCGCCCAAATATTGACAAAGATTATCCTGATTTACGAATCAATGTTCATATTCAAAACGACCTTTGTACGGTTTCATTAGATACTTCAGGCGCTTCGTTACATCATAGAGGATATCGAACAGCGACAAATATCGCTCCTATTAATGAAGTTTTAGCTGCGGGAATTTTATTACTCAGCGGTTGGGAAGGTCAAACCGATTTTTTAGATCCTATGTGTGGTTCTGGAACTTTTTTGGTCGAAGCGGCTATGATCGCCTGCAATATCCCACCAAATATCAACCGAAGAGAGTTTGCTTTTGAAAAATGGAACGATTGGGACAATGATCTGTTTGACAAAGTAGAAAGCTCGTTATTAAACAAAATCAAAGAGTTTCATTTCGATATTACTGGATATGACAAGGCACCTTCTGCAATATCAAAGGCTAAAGATAACGTACGAAATGCCAACTTGGAAGACTATATTAAAGTGGAACAAAAGAACTTTTTTGAAACAGAAAAAGAAACCGAACGTCCACTGCACGTAGTTTTCAATCCACCTTATGGCGAACGTTTAGATATAGATTTGGAACGTTTTTACAGAGAAATTGGCGACACATTAAAACAAAATTATCCAGGAACCGAAGCTTGGTTCATTACTGGAAATCTAGAAGCCTTAAAATTTGTTGGTCTTAAGCCTTCTAGAAAAATTAAATTATTCAACGGAAAATTAGAATCGCGTTTGGTTAAATATCAAATGTATGCCGGTAGTAAACGTACTAAATTTCAAAATAAAAATCATCATGAATAAAACCACCAAAGTATATTTAGTTCAATTTCTGTGCTTTGCTGCACTTTTTCTAACACTCCGCTTTCTGATTACTTATTTTGAATTGTTTTCGGGGATTTGGATACCTTTAGTGAGTGGTGTGATTACTATTTTTCTGGCTCCTCAGTTTAAAGTATTTAATATCGACGGAAAAGAAACTGTTTATATGGCATGGATTTTCAGTAAAAAAGGAAGACCTGTTAAATGGTTATAATGAGTTAAATTAAAAGTAGTAAATATTATTTTCATTCATCTAAGGAGAACCAACAACTTGATTTTTAATCTAAACCCTAATATTTTATATTGATTTGTCATTATAATTTGATGGTTTAATTTTTTTAGAAAAAACGCTATTGACTTCGATATAATTTGGAAAATATTTAGGTCTCCATTTTTATTGCTCTGATTTTATCCTTAGATTTGTGAGTTTGATAAGGAAAAATGGGGACATTAGTAATAAGTAAGAAAGAGAATAACACATATAAATATACGTACAACAACAGAAAAGGGAACATACTTATAACCAGTAGTAGTCATGAAACCAAAGCACACTGCATCAGTGAAATAAATGTATTAAAACGCAACTTCTCTAGTGTAGAATATTTGTGCTATAAAACACCTTCTGGAAAACTGTACTTCAAAATCAGTATAAATGGTCACTTGATTGGAAGCAGCAAAAAGTTTACAACTCCATTGTTAATGGAAAAAGGTATGAATGATTTCAAAACATATTTTTTAGAATCCGAAATCCTAGATTTTACCGAAGATGTTTTTGATTGTTTCCCTGAAATAATTTTTGAAGAATAAAAGTAATTATAAAGATCTAAATTATGAAAAAACTAATAGCAATTACATTTTTGGCACTCTTTTCAGTGGCGTCTTTCGCACAAGAACGTGGTATGAGAAACATTAAAGCTAGCGGCGTTTTTCAAGAAAAGAAACGTAGAGTTCAGCCTTATACCAAGCTGGTTGTAGAAGGCGAAATTATTGTTGAAATTCTGAATAACCCATTTAAAAATATTGTTCAAACCGAAGGTGATAGCAACTTACACCACTTGATACAAACAACTGTAGACAGCGGAACTTTAACTATAAAACGTCGCCCAGGATTTGTAATTCAAAATCAAACTGAACCATTAAAAATTAAATTAATGCTACAAGATTTATCAGAAATAACGATGACTGGTGAAAACGGTAGCATAACGAATATGGGAACCATTCAAGTACCCGAATTTAAAGTAACCAACACTGGAAATGGCAAATTAGAACTTCGTTTACGTACCGAGCAATTAACAATCAACACAGAAAATGATGCTTCTGTAACCATTGAAGGGAACGCAAATACCGTTAAAATTCATAGTAATAGTTCTGGTGATATTAATCTAGAAGAACTCTCGAACTTTTTCACAGAAGTAGTTTCTGACGGCAGTGGCGATATTTATACAAATACAGTAAACGGTATCGACGGGAGTTTAAATGGCAGGGGAAATCTTTACTATATTCTAACAAAAGTGATTAATTTAGAAGAAAACGGTTCTGGAAAGGCAATAAAAAAGAACGACTAAACAACTATATTCTAGTCACTTGAAAAATACATTAAAAAATAACACATAATTTATTTGGAGATGTATAAAAAAGCTGTAAATTTGCATCCGAATTAACAACCTAATGGCGAGGTAGCTCAGTCGGTTAGAGCGCAGGATTCATAACCCTGAGGTCACGGGTTCAACTCCCGTCTTCGCTACGAAATTTTGAAGTTAGTTAATTAACTTCTTAAATATGTTTTTCTAATTATAGAAATTTAAATAAAATACATCGCGGGATAGAGCAGTAGGCAGCTCGTTGGGCTCATAACCCAAAGGTCACAGGTTCGAGTCCTGTTCCCGCTACTAAGAAAACTTCAGACTTATCTGGAGTTTTTTTTATTTTCAATAAGGTAGGTTGGGCTCTTATCCGCCGAGGCACATCACAAAAGACAAATCTAACAAGCTTTGTCTTTTTTTATTGAAGATAGTCTTTTATTCAGGCTTTCAACGACTTTATACACCAAGTATTCAAAAAAATCCTTCATTTTTCACACAGAAGACCTCATAAATCTACATAAAAAAATCTTGTGTAACAAAAGTCACCCCCAAATCGAATTAAAAACCCGAAATTTGTATTTCAATCATTAAAATCATCTCTTATGTTTAGTAAAACCAATGCCATAGTTCCTCTTACAATCTTGATGTTAATTTTAGGAAAAAATGCAGCTGCTCAAAGCTATTTTTTTGAGCGTGTATATGACGAATCATTGGCGCAAGCAAGCTATGTGATTGGCGATTTTAATACACAGGAAGCTATTGTGATTGATGCACAACGCGATATTGATATTTACTTGGAAATTTCAAAAGAAAACAACCTTAAAATTACTAAAATTACCGAAACACATATTCATGCCGATTTTTTGAGTGGTTCGCGCGAATTAGCTTTAGCGACAAATGCAGAGTTGTTGTTATCGGACGAGGGTGGCGCCGATTGGCAATACGAATTTCCGCATACAGGACTAAAAGACGGCAGCATCATTCATATAGGTCAGGTGACATTGGAAGTCATGCACACGCCGGGACATACGCCCGAGAGTATTACTTTTTTGGTATCAGACAACAAAATGCCGATGACACCAAAGAGAGCGATTACCGGTGATTTTATTTTTGTTGGAGATGTGGGCAGGCCGGATTTGCTGGAAAAATCTGCAGGACAAATTGGTTCACAAGAAATTGGTGCGAAGCAATTGTATGCCTCCATCCAAAGGTTTTCAAAATTAGCTGATGATACAGAAATATGGCCAGGTCACGGCGCAGGTTCATTCTGTGGCAAAAGCCTGAGCAACATCCCACAATCTACCTTGAAAGACGAAAAGCAAAACAACCCAGCCTTTCAGTTTGTCCATGACGAGGAAAGTTTTATCCGATATATTTTAGACGGTCAACCAACACCTCCAAAATATTTTGCCAAAATGAAATCTCTCAATAAGATAAACCGTCCTTTGCTTGTTCAGGTTCCTATTCATCCGAATCTTACACAAATTGATTTGCAACAAGCCATCGACAATAATTTGCTCATTATCGATACACGAAAAAAAGAGCAAGTTGCTAAGGGCTATATTCCCAACAGCCTGCATATTGAAAACGGAAATTCTCTCTCAACTTGGGTGGGTTCGCTTACAGATTATCAACAGCAAATAGTGTTGATTACAACCGAAAATCAAACCGAAGAATTGACACGTAAACTAATGCGCATCGGCATGGATAATATTTATGGTTTTGTAACCGAATTGGACAAAATGACGATTCCTTTGGAAAAATACAACTTGATAAGCAGGCAAGATTTAAAAGAGAATTTGGGCAACAAAGCTGTTCAGATTATTGACGTGCGTACCGAAAATGAATATAAAAACGGACACATTAAAGGAGCTGAAAATATTGTACTGACCGCATTGGAAGATAATTTAGACAAAATTAATACCGAAAAAACGGTGGTTATTCACTGCCAAAGCGGTGTGCGTGCTGCCATGGCGTATTCATTACTAAAGAAATACGGTTTTGAGAATATCCTTAATTACTCGGGCGGTATTAACGAATGGAACGAAAACAATGAAGAATTAGTAAGGTAGTTGAGTTGCTTGGTTTTTTATAATCACGGTTGATAAACCTCTTTTATCATAGTCTTTTGTTCATTTCTCCGCTGGAATTGCGTAACGATTTCCTGTGGATCCCAATCATCTTCCTCTGTTTTTCCATGCCCCAAAGAGATGTAATCGAATACTTTTTGGTCATTTAAATAGTAAGCACAATTCCACATTTGTTGTAATTCGTGATTATACGGCACAAAAACCTGTGACTCAAAAGCATAAATGAGTTTTCCGTTTTCGGTAATATAATGTTCTTCATAGTGATGGGGATTTTGGTAATAAGTAATCCTCAACGATTGAATTTCGGCTGATAAATCGGTTGAAAACCAATATTCTGTAGGTGCATCAAAATTAGTGAGGGCAAAAAAAGCTTTGCTCTCCTTTTCGGAAAGTACTTGATGAATCTCTTGGATTCTCTGCTTTTCCTTCTCCCCTGCTTCTTGCGCAAAGGCAGCTACAGAAAACATAAAAAGACAGAAACGCAATACATACTTTGTCATTTTCATAGCTTATTAATGACTTAATTTAAATCCTTCAGGAAGTTCAAAAATAGAAGGTTTCACTTTAACAAACTCCACTTTATTAGCAACAACACCGCCTTCCATATTTCCTGTATGTGATTTGTTAACAATTTTCAGCGGTAATCCAGGAACGCGTTCCAAATAATCGTATTCGCCAAAAAATAATTGAGGTAAACTTTTGTCGTAACACACCCAAATTTCATTTTCGTTATCTACCTTAAAACAAGCCAAATGGCAAGTTCTTCCTTCAATTATTTGTACATCATCCGTTAATTCCAATTCCATATCATTACCCGAAATAATCACAGGTTCGGTGTCTTAATCATCACTAAATACGATTTTTGGTACAGTTGGCGAAGTAGCATAGGCTATTTTCTGTCCACCCGACGCAATTTCAGAAGGCAAATACACAAAGGAGGTGCTATCTTTAATGTCTATTATTTGAATATTTTCTGCAAATCCATATTCTTCAATTCGGAGATAATCCTTTGTTACATACGCCCGTAAGGCTGTATTGTTTCCATCAAACATTTCGGCAAGTAAATAACCGATTTCTTTGTCTTCGTTTTCAAATGTTACGATATATTCCACTTTGATGGCATCAATTTCGTTTTGAGCTTTTGCTTTTTGGCTGAAACAAAGACTCAAAATACAAATGCAATAGAAAATTCTACCTATTTTCATCATAATTTTAATGTTTGAATAAAATTCATTTTTCCTACGAAATTTACATATAATAATCAATACTTATCATCAAACCAGACGCTTGTACTGAAATCCGCATTTGCTGAATTTGACCATATTCTAAAGATCCTTCAATTTCCCAACCAGTCATTTCGCGCTTAAGATTCACGTTTTTGTTCATGTCAAATTCTTGTAACCTGAAAAAAGTTAAGGCAATAATAAGTCCGTTTGTTTCATTTAATTGGGGGAAAAATATATTTTCTTGGCCATGACCACATTGCTCACACGGACCAAAATCGGTATAAGTATAGCGCATTTTATTGGCAAATTCTAAGCTTAATCTATCGCAAAATTCGTCATTTTGTTTTTCAGCTTTTCGTGCCACAATTTCCGATAAACTTCGCAAATAATCAAGATTAATAAATTGGGAATCCTCAGAAATCTCAGGAGGTGGCAATGGAACCAAAAAAGCATCTGGCATATATCCTATTTCGACGCCGTTGGTGACTTTTAACCAATTGGCTTTCAGCACAAATTCGTCTAAATATTCCTTAGTTGTATTATCTTCTTTAGCAAACACCTTCACATCTACCGAATGATTTGGCAGTACTTCAAGTATTTGGAGTGCATCGCCATACGAAATAGTAGCCACAATTTGCGCACTCAAATGCGGTTGCTGGTAAAGCGCCCCGCCGTCTATGTTCCACAAATAATTTTTTTTATCATCAATGGATTTCGCATGCATACTTACGGAAATCAAAGCTAATAAGCATAGTATAACCTTCTGTTTTACACTCATATCCTGACTTGATTAAAATGTTGATAGAGAAATCGATGCAACACCAAAACTTTTCATAATAATTATTTTAAACAATCATTACAAATCTAAAATATAATCCTGAAGAATGACAAAGGAAGCTGAAGTTTAACATCCAAAATAACGGGTGGGAGCTTAACTTAACCTCCTTTGTTATCATAAGTTCACTTTATTACTTAAGAAATTTAAAAAACAACATCTTAAACTGTAATTTTAACTCAAATACCCTGCTGATAACAGAAGTTCAAACACATAATTACTGATAGTAAATATATTAGATTGTTATTCGATTCAAGACTTCCAGAAATATTTCGTTTTTTGTACGGTTGAAGCTACCAAATGGTCAGTCATCACTTTAACTACAAGCTGTTTATCTAAAAACTTCAAAAGAACACTTTAAATTAGATTTCTTTTTGTAATTTCATCCAAAATAAATTGACCATTGAATAGAAATCAAGCCTATGCAAATCAATAAAGTTGAATTAAGAAATTTAGAGTTAGAAGATTATATCGAGTTAAAAAATTCGATGCTTCAGGCTTATGAAGAAGGTGTAGAGGATCCTTATTGGAAAAAGGTAGAAATCAAGCGTTTGCTTAAAATTTTCCCTGAAGGTCAGTTAGTTATTGTAGTGGACGATGTGGTGGTTGGTGCTGCGCTTTCGTTGGTTGTTGATGAAAACCTTGCTTTGTCCAACCATAAATATAATGATATTGTGACCGACAGTAAGTTTTCTGCACATAATTCCGAAGGAGATGTTTTGTATGGAATTGATGTTTTTATTCATCCAAATTACAGAGGATTACGGTTGGGAAGAAGACTCTATGATGCCCGAAAAGAATTGTGCGAACAACTCAACCTGAAGTCCATTATTTTTGCAGGAAGAATTCCGAATTACCACAACTTTTCAAGTGAACTTACGCCCAAACAGTATTTGGAAAAAGTAAAAAACAAGGAAATACACGATCCCGTTATTTCTTTTCAATTGAATAATGATTTTCATATCAAACGCTTGTTACGCAACTACTTAGAAGGTGATTACGATTCAAAAGATTATGCTATCTTATTGGAATGGAGTAATATTTCCTATGAAAAGTCACCTGTTTTAATCAACGCAAAAAAAACAGTTGTACGTTTGGGATTGATCCAATGGCAAATGCGCCCTTTAAACAACTTGACTGAATTTTTCGACCAAGCTGAATTTTTTATCGATGCCGTTTCGGGTTATGAAAGTGATTTTGCAACCTTTCCCGAGTTATTCGTAGCACCGCTTATGGCAGATTACAACCACTTGTCCGAAGCTGAAGCAATGCGGGAACTGGCAAAATATACCGAACCTATCAGCAAGCGTTTTCAGGAACTGGCAATTCAATACAACATCAACATCATCACGGGAAGTATGCCTTTGGTAGAAGACGGAGTGCTATACAACGTGGGATTTCTGTGTAAACGTGACGGAACTTCAGAAATGTACCGAAAACTGCATATCACTCCAAATGAACGGCTTTATTGGGGAATGCAGGGCGGAGATACCATACAAACCTTTGATACCGATTGTGGAAAAATAGGAATTATCATTTGTTATGACATTGAGTTTCCAGAACTTACAAGAATTATGAGCGAAGACGGAATGGAAATTTTATTTGTCCCATACCTTACGGACACTCAAAATGGATATACCCGCGTGCGAAGTTGCGCTCAGGCACGTGCCATTGAAAATGAGTGTTATGTTGCCATCACAGGTTGCGTAGGAAACCTGCCCAACGTAAATAATATGGACATACAGTACGGACAAGCCGCAGTGCTGACTCCTTCGGATTTTGCGTTTCCAAATAATGGTGTGAAGGCTGAAGCAACTCCTAATACCGAAATGACCTTGATTGTAGATGTGGATTTACCGGCATTGAAAGAACTGCACGAATTGGGAAGCGTGCGCATTAAAAAAGATCGTAGATTGGATTTGTACCGATTAAGAAAGTTGAAATAAAAACAGAGCCAAAAGGCTCTGTTTTTTAATTAAGAATATAACTTAACCTGAAATTAATATAAGGTTTTAATTTATCGTCACCGCTATAAATTCTATTGATATTATAGTTATATACAATACCAGTAGAAAATTCGTAAACAAATTTAGAACTTGTGATATTTCTTCTCAAATTCCAGCCTGTACCTATTGTAAATAGTTCAGGTTCATAAAATCCCGAATTGGAAATATTTAATTCGGATGTCAAATATTCTAAATTTAACGAAAAGAAATTAGCTGAATTATAATCTGTATTTTTTCCTTTTGAATTTCTTTTATCCTTATTATAATAAAACCGAGGCTGTACCATAATATTGGGTTGCAATACAAAAATATTTTCATTAGTTCTGTATATAGAACCATTATATCCTATTGAAGATTTTACAGAAAATTTACTGTTAAAGTTTCTTTCATAAGATACGTCTATACCAATCAAGTCAACACCTGCTTCTAAATAATGCTTATTTTGGGCATTATTTAAATATGGCACTATTAAACATTGTTTTAGCCCCCTAAAAAGTCGGACAGGATTATAGTTAAATAAATATAATAATTTTGTCAGACATGAAACAAAGAAAATTTACAAACGAAGAAAAGGCTAGGGTTTTAGAGGAAGCCTCAAAAAATGGAGTAACCACCACCCTTGAACACTACGGCATTTATCCAGCGACTTATTATGCTTGGAAAAAGAAATATGCCTCGATGGGAGAAGAAGGCTTTGCTCAC
>Ga0265293_10007522_pt1 | contig 16695 bp, 11 predicted proteins | sample Munlanlewell138R_FD_192505 | JGI IMG/M metagenome (GOLD analysis project Ga0265293, IMG submission 192505) | Leachate microbial communities from a municipal landfill in Southern Ontario, Canada - Leachate well 138R | ecosystem: Engineered > Solid waste > Landfill > Unclassified | place: Canada...
GCAATATCAAAATACTCTGAATATACCTATAAGGAATTGAAACATAAATATGAAATCGTGTTTATGCGGTTTTAAATCAACTCTGAATATACCTATAAGGAATTGAAACATATATTTTGAAATATTATCTTTCACAAGATTATATTACTCTGAATATACCTATAAGGAATTGAAACAGCCTTTTGATCTCCAGTCTTCTTTCAATTCTATTAACTCTGAATATACCTATAAGGAATTGAAACAACAAAAAAGGAGATTTTAAAAATGATTAATTTTGTACTCTGAATATACCTATAAGGAATTGAAACTTACATTTATATTTTCATAACATTTGTTGTTTATAAAACTCTGAATATACCTATAAGGAATTGAAACCCATCTGGGCATGGAATTTTTGCACTAACAGATACAACTCTGAATATACCTATAAGGAATTGAAACAAATATGCAGGTATAGAACCGAATGCGAACAGTTTGCAACTCTGAATATACCTATAAGGAATTGAAACGGGAATTTGAGAATGAAACTTATACATTATTCCGAACTCTGAATATACCTATAAGGAATTGAAACGATTTTATAAAAATTTATGAAAGCGATGTTATAAAACTCTGAATATACCTATAAGGAATTGAAACACGCAAAAAAAACAAAAGCATACTATATATAGTAGTACTCTGAATATACCTATAAGGAATTGAAACACATATCAAGTATATTATAGAAAAGTATAATATACAGCACTCTGAATATACCTATAAGGAATTGAAACAGCACTAAAAAACATAGGTATTAAAGTGGATAATTATACTCTGAATATACCTATAAGGAATTGAAACAATGATTTTTTAGAGTTTCAAACTAATAAACATTATACTCTGAATATACCTATAAGGAATTGAAACTATCTAAAGAAGTTACAGAAGTATTAAAGATAACAAACTCTGAATATACCTATAAGGAATTGAAACGCAGTAAGGGTAAAAAATAACAGAAAAGGATATATTACTCTGAATATACCTATAAGGAATTGAAACTATCGTCGAAAAGGAGTTGATTGCCCTGTGTTCACCACTCTGAATATACCTATAAGGAATTGAAACATAAGAGCTTTCGAAGTTGCAAGTTTATTTGTATCAACTCTGAATATACCTATAAGGAATTGAAACACACTAAACGGAATTTCTTCTCCACTTTCTCCATAAAACTCTGAATATACCTATAAGGAATTGAAACGAAATTGAATTACCTGAGCCGTCAACATCGCTATAAAACTCTGAATATACCTATAAGGAATTGAAACAGTGCTTTCTTTATAGCTGTGGCGTCATTGTCTTTTACTCTGAATATACCTATAAGGAATTGAAACGAGAATACACATCCAACCGGATTTGTACCAACGATACACTCTGAATATACCTATAAGGAATTGAAACAACTTATCCATGTAAAATGATTTATCAGCTTTATATACTCTGAATATACCTATAAGGAATTGAAACTCTATTTTCTTTAGTTCTGCAAATTCTTTAAACCCTACTCTGAATATACCTATAAGGAATTGAAACAATTTTGCAAAAGCAAGACTAAAAAGATTTGAAAATACTCTGAATATACCTATAAGGAATTGAAACTGAGCATAAAGATCATTCAAAAGCTTGTGAAGAACTACTCTGAATATACCTATAAGGAATTGAAACAAAACATTACAACCGAATTTAATCCATGATTGTTTTCACTCTGAATATACCTATAAGGAATTGAAACTCTTGTATCTTTGTGTATCTGAAACATCTTTAGTATACTCTGAATATACCTATAAGGAATTGAAACTATATCAGATTTGAAGATATATCTAGCTTAAATCCTAACTCTGAATATACCTATAAGGAATTGAAACATGGTTGCGGTTTATGTATCTACCACCGATACTGTAAAAACTCTGAATATACCTATAAGGAATTGAAACACAGATGAAAGTATATCTGCTTCTGTTCCTGAAAGACTCTGAATATACCTATAAGGAATTGAAACATCAAAACAGCAACCCAATTGTTGCCATTCCAGTAACTCTGAATATACCTATAAGGAATTGAAACGAAGTTTGAACTACATTTATATCTTCACCTTTAAAACTCTGAATATACCTATAAGGAATTGAAACTAATCTATTATCTTTTTTATTATTGTAAGATCGGAACACTCTGAATATACCTATAAGGAATTGAAACACAAATGGAAAGTCCGTTAGTTTATCCGCCAACGGACTCTGAATATACCTATAAGGAATTGAAACCCGGCTCTATCTGTCGTTGCTTTAACAACACTTTTTACTCTGAATATACCTATAAGGAATTGAAACATACCTTCCTTTGTTATCTTTAATACTTCTGTAACTTCACTCTGAATATACCTATAAGGAATTGAAACAATAAAAAATAAAAAATACGATGAATATGATGAGCTTACTCTGAATATACCTATAAGGAATTGAAACTTCGATACGGATAGAGAAAAAATTGAAGCTATTTAACTCTGAATATACCTATAAGGAATTGAAACAAAAAAACATATATATTTGACTATGAATTTAATGAACTCTGAATATACCTATAAGGAATTGAAACATAAAAGATTTTGATTTAAAAGATTTTGATATAAAAGACTCTGAATATACCTATAAGGAATTGAAACACTGAAACTAGATACGATTTGCCTACTGGCTCACCTGACTCTGAATATACCTATAAGGAATTGAAACTAATCTTGAATATTTAATTTTACTTGATACTCTTTTACTCTGAATATACCTATAAGGAATTGAAACATATCATTTAATATTCTTTCATTTTTAGTAAGGATACTCTGAATATACCTATAAGGAATTGAAACAAATTATAAACAGTAATGCTGATTTCTTCTCTGATACTCTGAATATACCTATAAGGAATTGAAACTTTATTATCAGTTTCATTTGTCCCTCCATTCTTCAACTACTCTGAATATACCTATAAGGAATTGAAACTTTTCAAGAGTAGCTACATTGTAAGCAGTCCCTGTAAACTCTGAATATACCTATAAGGAATTGAAACTGAAAAACAGATGAACCAGAACCCCACATAACAATCACTCTGAATATACCTATAAGGAATTGAAACTAGTCTGTGGGGGATAGTTGATCTAAGTAGGCTTTACTCTGAATATACCTATAAGGAATTGAAACAAGTTCGGTAAATTTATCAATTTATCAAACTCTTCTACTCTGAATATACCTATAAGGAATTGAAACGAGGTACTCAGACCGGGGAATATCTGGAGTACAATTAACTCTGAATATACCTATAAGGAATTGAAACACACTTTCAGTTATGAAAACAAGGTTATTTTCATTATACTCTGAATATACCTATAAGGAATTGAAACCCAACATTTGAATACTGTTTTAATGCTGGTACTACAACTCTGAATATACCTATAAGGAATTGAAACAAATTAAGCCTTTTACCTGCAATTGAAAAAGACTGGACTCTGAATATACCTATAAGGAATTGAAACATATAATGTTTCTAAGCGTTACAAAAGGTTCTTTGAACTCTGAATATACCTATAAGGAATTGAAACAGAACTTCAGAAAAATACAGATTAAATTCTGATGAAACTCTGAATATACCTATAAGGAATTGAAACAAAGATTCTGATAGCACGAACACTCATTCTAAAGACGACTCTGAATATACCTATAAGGAATTGAAACACCGAAACATTAGAAGATATTCCTGAAGCGGTTACTAATCTGAATATACCTATAAGGAATTGAAACATCGCTTTAATAAGATCTGAAGGCATGATGTCAATATAATCTGAATATACCTATAAGGAATTGAAACATCGAAACAGGTTTTAACTTCCATGTATAGCCATTAAATCTGAATATACCTATAAGGAATTGAAACAAATTATAATTATTACAATTTATATTATTCATGTAAAAATCTGAATATACCTATAAGGAATTGAAACCCAGTGACGTAACTATAAAACTTAAATGTTATAGTGAATCTGAATATACCTATAAGGAATTGAAACATGAGATGGTGGAAAATTCTGAATTATTTGGGCATCAATCTGAATATACCTATAAGGAATTGAAACTCCGCTGACGGGTCAACTCTACTATCTTGAAGTAAAAATCTGAATATACCTATAAGGAATTGAAACTTAAAAGTAATACCAAAACCAAAACCTTGGATTTTAAATCTGAATATACCTATAAGGAATTGAAACTTAATGGATGTTACCATGATAAAACTTTTATTGTCAATCTGAATATACCTATAAGGAATTGAAACGATGACGGTTTAAGAAAATATATAATTAAATCTATACAATCTGAATATACCTATAAGGAATTGAAACAATTTACCAGCAATATTTATTTCTATCGCTGAATCGAATCTGAATATACCTATAAGGAATTGAAACTTAATAAAGATATGTAAAGATATGAATGTAGATATTAATCTGAATATACCTATAAGGAATTGAAACCTTTTTTAAATATATTAAATAATTTATTGACAAGCAATCTGAATATACCTATAAGGAATTGAAACGTATATTCAAAAACAATTGAGAGATGTGTATTATGAAATCTGAATATACCTATATGGAATTGAAACATAGATGAAAGAGAGAATATAAGGATAATGATGGAAATCTGAATATACCTATAAGGAATTGAAACAGGGGTAGTTATACTTGAGTAAGCGTGCAATAGGGAAATCTGAATATACCTATAAGGAATTGAAACTTATTTTCTCCATGTGCAATATTTTCAAGTACGATAAATCTGAATATACCTATAAGGAATTGAAACTTCTACAATAAAAATACAATTTATGCAAAACAAGGTAAATCTGAATATACCTATAAGGAATTGAAACCGATGTAATTTGTAGCGTCTTTCATAATAAATCTTAACTCTGAATATACCTATAAGGAATTGAAACGCTCACCGTTTTTTAATATTTCAAATGCTTTAAGAAAATCTGAATATACCTATAAGGAATTGAAACGCAGGATTTGCGACTCTCGGTCTTTCTGTTACTGGAGACTCTGAATATACCTATAAGGAATTGAAACATGAAATCAGTTCCCGACTGATTCCAAAAAGAATCATACTCTGAATATACCTATAAGGAATTGAAACCGATGTAATTTGTAGCGTCTTTCATAATAAATCTTAACTCTGAATATACCTATAAGGAATTGAAACGAAAAATTTGTATTGAGGCATGAATGTTATAAAGAAACTCTGAATATACCTATAAGGAATTGAAACAGCAATTTAAAACTTATGGGGTTGTTTTTGCAGTTGACTCTGAATATACCTATAAGGAATTGAAACTCGTATATAAAATCTGATAAATATTCTATATACGGAAACTCTGAATATACCTATAAGGAATTGAAACACATATTAATATGAAAAATATTATTTATATTAAAAAGTTGATAATTAAATTTTATCTGTTATATTATTAATAAAACTTAAAAAGAAGGCGTTATGCGATTAGAAATAAAGTTAATATCTGACAAACCAATAATTCTGCCTTCTTCTTATGGAGCATATCAGCAGGCACTTATTTATAATCTTTTAGATAAATTTGATGCTGAATGGCTTCATGAAAGAGGTTTTAAATATGAGAAAAGAAATTTCAAGTTATTTAATTACTCAGGAATTTTAGAAAAAGGGATTTTTAGACCTAAAGAAAAAATATTTGTTTTTGAAAATAATATTAGTTTTTATATTTCTTCTCCGGTTAATTGGATTTTAGAACAAACCGCAAGTAATCTTTTAAAAAATGAAAGAGTTAGACTCGAAAACAATTTTCTTTTTATTGATTCGGTTGCAGTGTTGAAAAGAGATAAAATTGAAACTGAAACAATAAAAATAAAAGCTATTTCACCAATTGAAAATCATACGACTTTATTAAAACCTGATGGTAAAAAAGTTACTTATTATTATTCGCCTTATGAAAGAGAGTTTTCTGAGCTTACAAATAAAAATTTACAAAAAAAATGGACTGCATTATTTCAGCAAGATTGTTTACATAACATTGAAATAAAACAATTATTTACTGGAAATAAAAACGAAAAAATTCGTCTTTTTGGAACTGATAAAAGTAAAACAGTAGTTAAAGGCTGGATCGGTAAGTTTGAATTAAAAGGAAATCCTGAGTTTCTTCAATTTGCAATTGATACAGGACTTGGATCAAGAAATTCACAAGGTTTTGGAATGATAGAAGTTTTAAACTATAATGAAAATCGAAATTTAAGAAATATTTGTAATAAGGTGGTAAATATATGATAGAGGAGATAGTTAGATTTTCTAAAGAATTGGAAAAAAATGATATATATGAAATTTATGAGAAAAAAACGAATTTTTTTTCTCGACCAATTATTGTTATACCAATAGATCTTGTAAATAAAAAAATCAAAGTAGAAAATATTTATCTTGTTTTAAAAAAGGATAATATTAAATATTTTATAGAAGAAACTAAAAAAAATGCAATAAATAAGAAGTATTGTGAAATAAAAAAAAGTGATTTAAATATAAAGTCTTTTGATGAAATTAATCAAAAGTTCTTAAAAATAGTTAAATCAATAGACCGTTTTTTAAATCGTATAAATACTAATACATGTATTGGAGGAGCAAAAGGTACATTATCATATCATACTTTATGTTTTTATGGAAAAACTGGAGTTAAAGGAATTTTTTCATCAAAAGAAATTTTTAAAGCAAAAATTGAAATGACTTATAAAAAATTGTTGATAGAAAAAAGTATTCCAGATAATCTTAAAGAAAAATCTGCATATATTGATATTTTAACTTCTATATCAGAAAAATATGAAATAATATGGGAAAAAATTGATGAATATATAAATAATGTTGTAAGAGATAATAATAAAAATAAAATTAGTGAATTTACCGTTTTATTTGAAATTCCTAGTGAAAATTACAGTTTTTATAAAACTTGGTTTGATTTTTATTTTATGAAAAAGTTATTTGCCAAAGATGAGCCTAAAAAGTTCTTTGATAATTGTTATGTACCACAGACTTTTAATAATTTAAATGAAGGAAAACCTTTTTTAAGGCATTTAACTAGGAAAAATGATATAAATATAGTTGTTAGTCAGAATGATTCATTTGCTTTATATAAATTTGATTATTATATACCAAGATTGAAATTAAATCTTTTCCCTGTTTTTATTGTAAAAGAGTATAAAGATAAATTTTATCATTTATTAAAAAATAATTTAAAGAGGTTTTCTTTTCAAGAATATATGCAGAATATTTTTCAAAATATGAATCAAGATATTTTTGATTTTTATTTAGTAAGATATATAAAAAAAATCGATGCACCAAAAAAAATTCCAGCATATTTTGATATTGACTATATTTCTGGTTATAAATTGAATTTCAATAATTATCTTATATTTGATATTGAAAATATTATTAATGATTACTTTTTTGATAAAAGTTTAATGAAAAATTATTTTAATCCTGATATAAATCTTGATGATAAAGTCCTTATTTCATTGCTATATAAATATCGTAATATTATTTTTGATTTTTTTTATAGGGCGAAATATTTTTCTTTGAACCTTTCTATTATAAATAATATGTTTTATGAAGTTTTTAGAAATAAACTTAGAAAACTTTATAATGTAGAAAATAAAGAAGTTAAAAATTTAATAATTTTACCCTTAGAAAAATATAAAGAAATTAATAAAATTTTCGGAGGCAATTTTATGGAAACTATAGATAATATAAAGAATAAAGAAAAAATATTTGATAAAGAAAGTTTTGCTTATTTTAGTGGCCAATTAGTTTATTATTTGCTATCTCTATCAAAAGCTGGTAAAGAAAATAAAAATCATTCTATGGTAGAACCTTTTATCAATGTTACAAATTTGGGACTATTAGCTTTAAGAATAAATGAGTTGTTTTCGGTATATAAACATTGTATTTATATAAATAATTCGACATTTAATAATTTATACGCACAAATCTTATCTTATGTTATTGATAATGAAGATGAATTGTTTTCCAATCACATGAAATTATTTTTTTATACAGGCTATTTTAATAGTAAGGAAAATGTTATGTATAAACCAACTGGAGGCGGAAATGAGTAAAGATAAATTTAATAGCAGGTGTTATGCAATATCATTAATTGAAAGCAATAATAGCAATTTTAATGCTGATTTTACTGGTAATCCAAGAAGATTACCAGATGAAAAAGGAACAATATTTGCTACTGATAAGGTATATAAATATGCAATGAGAAGATTTTGGATAGATAATAACAAAGATGTTTTTGTATGGCGTTCTCACAATGATAATGGGAAATTGAAAACCCGTGAAGAACGAATGGAATTTATGAAAGAAAAATTAAAAAATAATGAAAATTTAAAAGAATTAAATGATAAAAAATCAAAAATAAAATCTGAGATTAAAAATATAAAAAATCCAACAACGAATGAAGGTAAAAAAATAAAAAAAGAGAAAGAATTAGAAATTGAAGTTGTTAACCAGAAAATAACAAAGTTTATTTTTTCAGAATGTATAGATACTAAATTATTTGGTGTGACTTATACTGGAAAAGATAATTCTATTGCTCTTACTGGTCCAGTTCAGATAAGTTATGGCGTGAATCGTTTAAATTCAAACACTAATTATATAGTGGATATTCTGTCACCATATCCAAACACGGAAGGTGAAGGCGAAGATGAAAAAGTTAAAAATCAAGGTTCAATAGGTAAAGATATGAAAAATCTAAAAACTTACTATGCTTATGATGTTTCTTTGAATCCTAAAAATATAACTTCTCATTATAGTGAAGATAAATATTTGAAAAATATTATGGCTTTAAATGATAATGATATTAATGATTTGAAAGAAGCATTAAAAAAATCTGTTACATCTTTGGATACTACATCCAAAAAAGATAGCGAGAATATAATGTTACTTTTTATAAAAATGAATGATTGTCAAGAATTTTTGCCGAGCATGAAAAATTTAGTTGATATTAATTATGATGAAAAAGGACAAGTTTCAGTTGATTTAAAAAAAATATTCTGTCTTTTAAAAGATAAAAAAGATAGTATTAATGAAATTAATCTTATTTATAATAAATATAAAATAGTTATTGATTGTGGGGATTTAAAAGATGAAAATAATTTTGAAGAAAAAGTTACTATAGATACTACATTATAAAGGGATGATTATGAATGTTTTTTCTTTTGATTTAGTTGGCGATTTTGCAATGTTCAAAAAAAATGATGCTAATGATATTATTTTTATGACTTATAATTTTATTCATAAACCTGCTATTTTAGGAATGATTGGTGCTATTATGGGATATTCCGGGTATTCCAAATCTGGAAATGGAAAAGACCCGGAGTATTATGAAAAGTTAAAAGATTTGTATATTTCAATAATTCCAAACTATTCAAAGCCACTTTCAAAAACCATAGTTGGGTTTAATGATTCAAGTGGACTTTCTTCGACTGATAGTTATAATAATGCTAATACATGGCAAGTGAGAGAGCAGATATTAGTTGGAGATTCTAAAAAAATAAAATACACAATTTTTATTAAAAAAGCTGGTGAATTAGAAAGTTGTATTGAAACAAATATAAAAAATGGTATTACAAAGTATCCGTTATATTTTGGGAAAAATGAATTTTTTGCCCATTACGAAAATTATCAAACTTATAAAGGCACTTTGATAAGTAATGGTATTGGGAAAATCGATAGTTTAGTTAAAATTGGTTTTGGTGAAGAGAATAAAGTATTGATAAATGAAAATTTGAATGATAGGGATTATTTTGACCATAATGAATTTGAAATATATAAAATATATGAAAATCTTCCGTATGATTTTGATGAAAACGGTTTTTATAAAAAAGATTTGTTTATTTTAACTAATAAAAGATTTGATTTTACAAAAATTAATAATATGTTTAGTGTAGAAAAAAATGGTCAGTGTCGTAATGTGCAATTTATTTAATTTTGATTTTAGTAAAATTGATGTATTTGCACATTCAATTCCTGATGATTGTAAAGAAAAATTTTGTGATCATTGTAATACTACTATTAAATATTATGATAATCTTATTGATAAATACAGCTTGAAATCCAAAATAGAAAATCTTTTAAATAATATTCTAGGTGAAAATCATACTTGTAAAATTGAAAATGTTCTTAATATTATTCGTGAAATTATTTTTTTGCATGATATTGGAAAACTTACAGATGATTTTCAAAGAAAATTAAATGGGGAAAATATAAATGTAACACATAGTGATTTAAGCTTTATTATTATATTTTATTGTATAATTGAGTTGAATTATAATAAAAAAATCGATTCAGTATTGACAAATGTTCTAATATTGCTTTCTTATTCTGTTTTAAAACATCATGGGAAATTAAAAAACATAAAAACAGATTTAGCATTATTTAATATTGAAAATAAAAAATCTAAAATAAAAAATATTTTCAATAAGTTAAAAATAAAACCAAATGATATATTACTGGATTTTACTTTTTGTAATAGAACTTGGAAACGTTGGAATTCTGAACCTTATGGTATTTTTTTTCATCGCTATATATCTAATAATTTTTCATTTTTTATATTAAGTAAATTAATTTTCTCTTTACTTATATCAAGTGATTATTGGGCAACTATGGAATTTATGAAAGGCGAAGAGTTTGATATAAATATATTAAATAAAGAAAAAACTAATAAAATTCTAAAAAAATTTCATGAAAATTCATCAGAGAATAATTTTAATCCAAATATTAACAAAAAAAAGGAAGAGTTTCTTAATTTAGATTTGGAAAAATTAAAAACAAATAATTATAAAACACATGATTCTTTAAATGAAATTAGATCGTTTCTAAATATAAAATCTGAAAAATCTTTAGAGGAAAAGTTGACTAACAATCCCGATAAAAAAGTTTTTATGTTAAATCTACCAACAGGTGGTGGTAAAACAAATATATCTTTGCGTCTTGCTTTGAAGATAGCTGAATTAAAAAAAATAAAAAAAATGTTTTTTGTTTTTCCTTTTATTAACATTATTGATCAAAATTTTGATGTTATTTCAAAATTTTTGGGTGAAGAAAATGTTGAAAGACTTGATACGAGATTTATTCCTGAAAATGATAAACTTGATGATGAATTTGATAATAAAGATATTTATGCTAGATTTATAGATAATCAATTTATGAATAAACCGTTTCTGTTTCTTAGTCATGTAAAGTTTTTTGATATGTTTTTCAAAAATGATAAAAATAGTAATTACAATTTCCACCAACTTTCAGATAGTATTGTGATAATAGATGAAATTCAAGCATATAATGATAAGATTTGGACAGAAATTTCAAATATTATTTTAGCTGCTAGTGAATATTTAAATACTCATTTTATTATAATGAGTGCAACCATTCCAAATATACAGTCATTGATAAATATGGAAGAGGAAATATTTGTTCCATTATTTGAAAAAAAATTTAATGAGCAGTTATTTTCTATTGAAGCTTTTAACAGGGTTAATATTAAATTTGATTCAAATTTGAATTTATATAATGATAAAAAACTTAATGTAGAAAAATGTATTGATATTTTAAATAAGAATAAAAGTAATAATAAGATTTTATTAGTTTTAAATACAGTTAGGGATTCTTTTCTTTTATATGATTTTTTAAAAGAAAAAATTGATGATAGATATAATTTATTTTTATTGAATTCTACTATTATAAAAGAAAGAAGAGAAGAAATATTAAAAAAATGTAAAGAGGAAGGAGAAAAAATTATACTAATATCTACTCAGTCAATTGAAGCGGGGGTTGACATTGATTTTGATGTTGGTTATAGGGCTTATGCTCCAATAGATAATATTGTTCAGGTTGCAGGCCGAATAAATCGTAATAATAAAAAAAAATCGTCAAAATTAGTAGTTTTTCCTGATGAAAATGCTAGATATGTTTACAGAGATTCTTTTAAAAGTAAAGTTTCTTTTAATGAAGATTATGTTAATAAATTATTCAAAAGTGGTGATATTAATGAATTTAAAGAAATTAATTCTTATTATAATATTGTTATTGATAATATAAGCCAGGAGAATCAAAATGAATTTTTATTTAACTCCAGATCAAATTTAAATAATATTAAAAGTTTATGTTTTAAAGAGGTAAATAAGGATATTTTTTTGATAAAAGGAGATACTATTAGTCTTTATATACCTGTAAATAAAGAAGCAATAGATTTGTGGTGTAACTATTTAAATTTTTTTAACGATGAATTGAATTATAAAAAAATATTGGAAATTAAAGAATATCGAAAAAAATTAACTAAATACTCAATAAATATATTCAATTATTATCATAACAATGTAAAAATTAAAAAATTTGTCAATGATGAAATAAAATATGGTTATTATTACTGTGAGAATTGGGAAAAATACTATGGTATTGAAAAAGGATTAGATGTAGATAAATTTAAAAAAACTATTGGTGAACATGAATTTGAAATAATTTAATATGAATAATTTTAAAATCACTGGATCTATTATTCAAGCATACTTAGTTTGTCCCAGACAAGCTTGGTTGATGAGCAGAAAAATATCAGGTAATCAATCTAATATATCAATTGAGATAGGAAGAATAATTGACGAAAATACCTATTTAAGAGAGAAGAAAGAAATTAGATTTGGTTCAAATATTTTTGATATGGTTAAAAATGAAGACGGAAAGATAAAAATAATAGAAGTAAAGAAAAGTTCTAAAATGATTGAATCCGCAAAAATGCAAATATTATATTATCTTTATATAACAAATTTTGATGCGGAAGCTGAAATTAGAATTCCAAAAGAAAAGAAAATTATTAAAGTTTTTATGGATGAAATAAATAGAGAAAAAATTGAAATTACTTTAAAAAATATCGAAGAACTTTTGATAAAAGAAAAAGCACCAACTCCGGTTATGTTGAAATATTGTAAGACTTGTTCTTATTTTGAATTCTGTTGGGCTTGATTTTTGGGAGTTTATATGAAAGAGACAATTTATATTTTTTCAAATGGCAGGTTGAAAAGGAAAGATAATACTTTGTTTTTTGAAAGTGAAGAAGGTGTTAAAAAATATATTCCTGTTGAAAATGTTAAAGAAATGCTTGTTTTTGGAGAGATTGATATTAATAAAAGAGTTCTTGAATTTCTTAGTCAAAAAGAAATTATGCTTTCATACTTTAGTTATTATGGTTATTATATGGGAACTTTTTATCCTAGAGAACATTATAATTCAGGTTATATGATTTTGAGACAGGCTGAAAGTTACAGTGATTTAAAAAAAAGGTTGTTTATTGCTAAACAGTTTGTTAATGGTGCTATTGAGAATTCTTTGAAGATAATGAAATATTATAATAGAAGAGATAAAGATCTTGTAAAAGAGATTTCTGAGATGGAAGATATTTCTGATAAAATCTTTAATTCGGAAAGTGTTGAAAATCTTATGGCTCATGAAGGTCAGTCAAAACAGGTTTATTATCAATGTTTTAACAAAATTATTAATAATGATGATTTTAAATTTGAAGCTAGGACGAGAAGACCTCCAAAAGATTGTATTAATGCTATGATTAGCTTTTCTAATTCAATGATTTACAATTATTGTCTTAAAGAAATTTATGAGACTCATCTTGATCCTAGAATTGGTTATCTGCATTCTACTAATTTTAGAAGATTTACTTTGAATTTGGATGTTGCTGAAATTTTCAAACCTGTGATTGGTGATAGAACTATTTTTTCATGTATTAATAAGAGGATTATAACTGAAAAAGATTTTGAAATGAATTTGAATGGAATTGTTATGAATGAAAAAGGTAGAAGAAAGTTTCTTGAACAGCTTGAAGAACATTCGACTCAGACTATTAAGCATAAAAAATTAAATAGAAATGTCAGTTATAGAAGATTAATCAGGATGGAATTATATAAACTTGAAAAACATTTTCTTGAAGAGGAAGAGTATAATCCATTTGTTATGGATTGGTGATGGAATGTTTATAATATTATATTATGATGTTAATAAAAAAAGATGTGGTAAAATGCTGAAAACTTGCAGAAAGTATATTCAATGGGTTCAGAATTCTGTGTTTGAAGGGGAGATTTCAGAAGCTAAATATGAAGGTTTGGTTTCTGAGTTAAAAAGAATTATTAAAAAAGATGAAGGTGATTCGGTGATTTGCTATAAATTTAGAACTGAAAAATATACAGAAAGGCTAGTTTATGGTAATGATAAAAAAGATGAGATTAAGTTTTTGTAAATATTGGAATTCAGGATTTGTTTTTAACCCCCACCCCCCCCAACTCTTAACCCTTTAACCTTAATTTCTTTTATGTTATAATTAATTATGAAAAAAATATATTACTTTACTGGAACTGGGAATTCTCTTTATATTGCTCAAAAGATTGCTGATGGAATTGGTGATGTTGAGCTTGTTGCTATTAAGGATGAAATGAAAAAAGATTGTATTGTTATTGATTCTGATTTTACTGGTTTTGTTTATCCGGTTTATTGTTTTGGTATTCCTAGAATTGTTAGGGATTTTTTTGTTAAGGCTGAGTTTAAATCATCAGGTTACTTTTTTTGTGTTGCTAATGCGGGTGCTCCTAAGTATGTTCCTGCTAATATTATGAGCGAAAAACTTCTTAAAAACAAGGGTGTTTCTCTTGATTCGGGTTTTGTTGTTGCTATGCCTAATAATTATATTCCTATGTCGGCTGCTCCTTCTGATGAACAGATTAAAATGATTATTGCAAATGCTGATTTGAAGATTGCTGAAATTATTGATTTTATTAAAGAGAAGAAGTGTGGTTATGTTGAAAAGGGTTTGTTTTTTGTTCGTTTTGCTCATAAATTTGCAAATTTCTTTTATAAGAGTTTGAAAAAAGCTTCTAAAAATTATAATGTTTCTGATAAATGTAATTCTTGTGGTGAATGTGTAAAGATATGTCCTGTTGGTAATATTACTATGATTGATGGCAAACCTAGTTGGGGTGAGAATTGTGAACAGTGTATGGCTTGTTTGCAGTTTTGTCCTGTTGAAGCTATTGAGTATGGAAGGGGTTCTGTTGGTAAAAAAAGATATTGGAATCCTTTTGTTTGATTTTTATTTTTGGTTTTTATTAAAAAAATGTTGATAAGTGTTGATATATATGAAAAATTCTGATAAATATACAAAAAGATTTGTTTATGGTGATGATTAAAAATTGGTGTTTAAATTTTTGTATAAAATATCTGTGTTCATTAACTTTTCTTAATTATTCTGTTATAATGATATATAAGTTTTTTTGAGCTTAGATTTAAAATTATTGCTTAAAATTTGCTAATTTATTATTTTGAGGTGTTTTTTATGAAAAAATTGTTTTTTATGTTTGTTTTTATGTTTGTATTATCTATATTGGTTTTTTCAATAGATGATAATGAATTTGAAAAAATAAAAGATATGGTTCAGAAGCTAAAGCAGGGTGGAGTTATGGATTTACAGGTTACTTATGATTGGGGTGATGGTAATAAGACAAATCTTTCTGTTGAAAGTTTTTTAACTGATAGAGAGAGTCATTTTTATATAAGACCTGGTATTTACGATATAAATGTTTTTTTGACTGGTACTAAAGATGGTAAAGATGGTAAATTCCCGATTTATTCTAGTAAATTTGAATATCTGGAACAAAATTTAAAACATGATCTTGAAATAGATATTCCTGATGAAGTTAAACAGGGTGAAAAAGTTATTCTTAAAGCTGATTTTAACCTTTATGATAATTTGATTGAAATAAAAGCTGATGAGGATGAGCCTGAAAAAATAATTAATTATCAGTGGTTTTTTGATGATGAGTTTTCTCAATTTGAGCAAGGAAATCCTGCTGAACATACTTTTAATATTCCTAATGGTAATGTAAAACCTTATTATACGATTAAAGTTAGAGTTTTTTTTAAGTATAAAAATGCGAATGAAAATAATATTTGGAGACCTTTTGAATCGATTAAAGAAAAAAGAATTAAAGTAATTGCTGATTCAAAAATTGATATTATTGATTATTCAAAAATAATGACTTTGTCTAATGGTTCATTTGAAACTCCTTTTTTTATTACTATTAAGGATAATGCGTATCATAATGATAGGGAATACTATGAAAAAACTAACTTGTTTTATAGACCTATAATATATTTGGCAGAAAAACCATATAATATGAAACTTGTTGATGTAAAAAAAGTAAGGAAAAATTTGGAAAAATATAATATAATTATATATATGATTGAGTTTGATAAAATTAAGACTGAAATTTTGCGAACTCAAAAAGATGGTAAAATTATTGAGTATATGCCTGTTATGATCAGAATTAATGATCCACAGGGACTTTATGAAAAAAAAATGAATGTTGTTGTTATCAGGGGGTAGTATGAAGCAAAAAAAAATAATGAAGTTTATATGTTTGTTTCTGTTAGTGTTTTCTATTAATATCTTTTCTGATTCTATTGCATCTAAATCTGATTTGAAATCTGTTAGCGATGCTGCAATTAACGGTAAAATTGATATTACTGAACATTATAGAACTATTAGTATGAT
>Ga0265293_10007524_pt1 | contig 16692 bp, 9 predicted proteins | sample Munlanlewell138R_FD_192505 | JGI IMG/M metagenome (GOLD analysis project Ga0265293, IMG submission 192505) | Leachate microbial communities from a municipal landfill in Southern Ontario, Canada - Leachate well 138R | ecosystem: Engineered > Solid waste > Landfill > Unclassified | place: Canada...
TATTTCAGTAAATTTATCTTTAACAACTTTTTGAAAGTTTTCAAATAAACTAGGAAAACTTTTTGAAGAAACTTTTTGAGCAACACTATATACATGCGGTGTTAAAACAACACGATTAATTCCTTGATTTAATTGAATTTTTAACATTTCTAATGATTCTTCAATACTTTGTGAACCATCATCAACGCCTGGGAGTATATGAGTGTGAATATCAATCATTAGTTTTCTTTTTATTGTTTAAATCATCATATCCATAACGGTATCCATAACCGTATGTATATGCTAATACTTCACTATCTTTAACATTAACTTGCGTAAAGACACTACCAATAATATTTACTTTATTTTGTCTTAAGATACTAACTGCTTCATTAATGATTGTTTTTTTAGCTTCATTTTGACCAACAACAAAGATAACTCCATCAACTAATTTTGCAATATATAAAGCATCTGATACGGCAATTACTGGTGGTGAGTCAACTAAGACATAATCAAATTCTGATTTTAATTTTTTAATTAATTCTTTTAATTTATTCGCTTCTAAGACATTAACAACAGATAAGGTTCTTTCACCAGCTACGATATAATTAACTTTTAATTTATCGGAATAATTAACTAAGGTTTCATAGTTAATTTTACCTGCTAAATAATCAGTTACTCCATTTGTATTAGGAGCATTAAATACTCGGTTAATTCTTGGTTTCCTTAAATCTAAATCGATAACAACTACTTTTTTATTTTTTTGGCCTAAAAGATATATTATATTAGAAATAAAAGTAGTTTTACCGGCACCAGCTAATGATGATGTAAATTGTAAAACATTTAAGTTTCCATCAACATTAACAAATTCTAAGTTAACTAACGTTTTTTGAAAAGCTTCTGAAACAAATGAAAAAGGTTGTTCGCGGGTAATTAGATAATCATAACTAGTTAAACGTTCACGCTTGAAAAGATTTTTAGTCATTATTTTTTCCCACTTTCTTTGATTTCATATTCAGGAATAACTCCTAAAACTTGAATTTCAATTCCTTTTTCTAATTCTTCTTTTGTACGGTAAGTATTTCTTAAAAAACGGTTAACTAAAATAATAATTGCTGATAATGCTAAACCAATTAATCCCCCAACGATTGTATATAACAATTTATTAGTTGTTTGAGGTATTGGGTTACTGGCATTGGTTGTTTTTATAAAGTTTCCATTAAACTGAGACCCTAAATATAAAACGGTTGTTTCAGTAATGGCATCCGCCATATCTTGAGCTAATACTTTATCTTTATTAGTAAATGAAATAGTAATAATAAAGCTATTAACTTTTGAATTAACTGTAGTCGCTTTTTTAATTTGATTGTTAGTCATATTTTCAGGTATATCTACAATATTACTAGCTCTTAATTCATTTATTATAGTATCAGATTTAATTAACGAAACAGTTGTTTCTACAAACTGCCCAGCATTAATTTGATAGTTTGGATTAGTAGCATCTTCGTTAGTTCCAGCATAAATTAAAACCATCATTTCAGAGGTTGAACTATATTTAGTTTCAATCATTGTAAAAGCGTAAGCTCCTGCTAAGGCTGTTGTAAAGATTGTTATTAATAAAATTAAAAGAATGTTAGCTTTAACTAATCCAAATAAATCACTTAAGCTAATTCCTTGATCCATATCTTCATTTTTATCCATTGATAGACTCCTAATTTTTTTGTAAAATATATATTAATATTATATCATATATCAATTATAACTAGTCTCTAGTTTGAAAAATTTATTAATTAATTGGTCAAAAGCATGAACAATCATACTAGAAATTGGAATTGAGATAATACTTATTAAAGTTATTTGTTCGAAATCTTTAACAAAAGATGCTAATATTAAAGCGATAATAATTAAAATAGTTTCAATAAATAACTTTGCATAAAAAGTTTTTTTAAACTTTTCTTTAAAATAAATTAAAGTTACTTCAGTTGGTGATAACGGAAAATCATTTAATTGAATAATCATCGCTATTCCAACTGAAGTTATCGTAATCCCTGTTAAACTTATTAATAAATTTAAATAATAAGTTTCTTGATAAATATTATTAGGAATTACATAATGCCAAAACTTTAAAATATAGCCAAAACCTAATAATAGAGTTATTGATAAAAACACCTTTTTATTTTTAATCAGAAAAAAGTTAATTAAAGTAATCAAGGCTCCAACAAAGATCGAAGTAATCCCAAAGTCAATTTCCGGGATATTTATTATTGTTTGGATATAATGAATAACTGAATCATAAGGAAAAGCCCCAACTCTTGATCTTAACATCAAGGTTATTCCTAAGCCCATTAATAAATATCCTAATATATATAATATTATTTTAATCTTTATATTCACTTTTTATCTTTACTTTTTAGATAGTAATTGTGTTACTAAATCAATATCTTTTTTAATCATCTTAAGTGAGCCTAACCAAAAATCTTTTTTGGTTAAATCAATTCCCATTTTTAAAGCGACATCTTCAGCATCCATTTTAGTAGTTAGTTTTAGTAAGTTATCATAATCATTTAAAAATTTATTTTTATCTTTTAGATAAATTGCATAAAGACCTTTGCCAAATAATAATCCAAAAGCATAAGGAAAGTTATAAAAGTTTAATCCGGCACTATAGTAATGTCCTTTTACTAACCACATATATTGATGAAGATAATTATGATCAAGACCATCTAAGTAAGCTTCTTTTTGAGCTTCTAACATCCAAGTATTTAATTCATTTTTAGAAATAGGACGGTTAGCATTGTTAAGGAGCTTTGTTTCAAATAGATATCTTGATAATATATCAATAATTACTTGGGTATCACCTTGAAGACCTAACTCTAAAATAGATAATTTTTCATCATCGTTATCTATAGTAGTTAATAAATGTTCTTTCATAATTGTTTCACAAAAAATTGAAGCAGTTTCTGCAAGTGGCATTGGATAACTCCAATGTAGTGGTGAATTATCTTTAATTATATCACCATGGTATCCATGACCTAATTCATGAGCAAGAGTCATAATATCATCAAGGCTTCCAGTAAAGTTAAGCATAATTCTTGATTCATTTATTTGAGGAAGGTTACTACAAAATGCTCCTCCTCTTTTACCTTTTTTAGGGAAAGGGTCAATCCAATTATTTTTAAAGGCTTTATCAGCAAAATCACTTAGTGATTTTGAATATGATGAAAAAGCATCTTTAGTTAAAGATTTGGCTTCTTTGAAAGTATATGTTTTTGATAAACTCCCCACAGGAGCAAACAAATCATAAAATGGCAACCCATTTTGATGACCTAAATATTTAGCTTTGGCTTTTAGATAATTAGCAAAATCATCTTTATAATCATGCATTGCACTAAGCATTGCATCAAGAGTTTCTTTTTTAATTTTAGATTGAATTAAAGTCTTTGATAAAGCATCTTTATAACCTCTTAAATCATTAATGGTATTAACTTCTCTTTTAATATTTGATAAAGCAATTGCTACATAATCATCAACATTTTTATAAGCCTCTAATTCAGCTAAATAAGCATCTTTACGAACTTTAGGGTCTTTATCATAGGCCATGTTCCTAACATCTGAAAAGGTGTGTTCTTTACCGTTTATTTCAATCATTAAGTTAGCCGTTGCAAGGTTATGGATTTGACTCCAACTAGAACTTGATAGTTCTTGCATTTTAGAATATAGTTCTTCTTCTTTTTCAGATAAAAGATAATTAGCATTATTTTGTTCTCTTTTTAAGTTATATAAATAATGATTAATTAAATTAGATTTATTAGCTAAATTATCTAAATCAAGATCTTTTAAATAACGATTAAATCTAACATCGGCCTTAGTTGTTTTACGAGCGATATTAGATATTTTAGCTAAGTATGTTAAAGCTTCATAATCAGCTACATCGGTAGCTTGTCTTAAACTAGCAAACGCTCCTAGGGTTCTAATTAAAATTAATATTTCTTCATTATATTTTAAATATGTTTCTAAATAATTAATATCATCATCATTTTTAGTATCTAAAAATGTGATATATTCATTTATTTTTAAATCTAATTTATCTAAATCATTTTGATATTTACTATCAAAACCTTTATATAAACTATCTAGGCTCCATTTATTATTCATTTAATTATCTCCTCATTACTTTTATATAATATTTTAGCATATTTTAATTGAATTTTATCTTTAAACAAAAAGGAATGATTTAAATCACTCCTTTAAGTTTAAAGATATTTTTTTATTTATAATTTATTATATTCTCTTACGTTTTAATATAAAGAATACTACTCCAGCGATTGCAGCTACCGAAATTGTTGCACCTAATACTATCGTAACTACTCTTGCTGTATTATTTTTTGAAGGTTCTTTAATTTCTTCAATTAAATTCCATTTTGCTTTTAACGTTAAATCATCTTCAACATTATCATCAAAGTCATATACTTCATCTTCTAAATACCATCCTAAGAATTCATATCCATCTCTTGTTGGATTGGAAGGTTTTGTTACTTTATTACCTTCAACTACAGAAACTTCAGTTGCATCAGGTGAATCTTCATAATTTAAATCAAAGGTTACTGTATAAGTTGTTGGGTCTGGATCTGGTGTTTCATCTTCTTCCCATTTTGCGATTAGAGTGATATTTTTAGTAATATTATCATCAAAATCAAATTTTTCAGTCCCTAGATACCAACCAATGAATTTATAGCCATCTCTTGATGGTGTTTCTGGTTCTGTTACTTTATTTCCATGATCAACTGATACTTTTGATACTGCAGGTGCACCGACATAACCTTCATCAAAGGTTACTTGATATACGGATAACTCCCATTTAGCTAATAAAGTGAAATCATCATTTACAGCTAAATCAAAATCATATTCATCATCGCCAAGGAACCATCCTAAGAATTCATATCCGACTCTAATTGGGTTATCTGGTTCTTCTAGTGTTTCACCTTCAGTTACTAACTCTACGCTTGGATCTGGTGCATCATCATAATTTAAATCAAAAGTAATTTCATAAACATTTGGTTTAAATGAATTGATTAAATCTAATGCATCATTAATTCTATCTAAGAAAGCATCATCTGTATCTGCAATCATTAAATCAGCATATGTTCCTTCTTCAAAAACGTTTAGTAATTCAGCTGCCTGGATATCTTCTAATGTAGAGTTTTCATCTAATGCATTTGCGGCGTTCTCCAAATCTACTACTGCATCATTTAGTAAGTTTTTATAAAAATCTAAAGGTTTATTATTATTAATTTCATGAACGATATACACTACTTCTTTGGGGTTCGGAATATTTGATGATGTATGGTATGCCGAAAATGATAAATAAGTTTCATAGTTATATTGTTCATAATGAGCGTCAAATATTTGTTTAGCTGTTTCATTATTTGGAATAGAAACTATTACATCATCATTAATTTTTAATTGAACAATGTCTGTACCTTCATAATCATAAATGATTGATATTTTATCATCTCGATCAATTTCAACACCTGTTATTTGAGGAATAAGGTCATCATTCCCTGGTGTTAATAACATTATTAAATAAGTATTATTTGTTAGTTTTCTTAAAACAAAGTTAAGTCCCCAACCATGTGAACTAACGGTTCCTTCTGGATCTGTTTGAAGTGAAAATGTAACGTTTGTTACAGTGTGAATTTCATCAATTGAAAATACAATACTAAAATCTCTAGCATCAATAATTCCTAAATCGCCAAGTCCAATTCCGTTTGCTCTTGGTCCACCGGTTCCAGCAAATGTTAATTTCAAACTGACTGAACCATCTTCATTTAAAGTAGTTTCTTCGCCACCTTTACCTTTAATAATATTAAACAGTGGGTCATCTCCTAAAGGCACTAAAGGAATTTTATCCCATTTAGCTTTTAAAGTAATATCATTTGTAACCGGGGATGAAAAGTCATATTCATCATCACCTAAATACCAGCCTTCAAATGAATAACCATCTCTTATTGGATCAGTAGGCTTTAAGACTGTTTCACCGTCTTCAACTTCTTCGACTACCGGGTCAGGTGAGTTTTTATAATTATAGTCAAATTTCACATCAAAATTAGATGAGATTTTTTGCCATTTAGCCACCAAAATTAAATCTTTTAATACTTCAGCGTCAAAATCATACTCTACATCATCTAAGAACCATCCTAAAAATATGTAATCATCTCTTGATGGATCAGTTGGTTTTGGCACCGTTTCTAATTCTTTAACGATAACAGGGTCAGGGTTTAAAGCACCTTCATAATCTAAATCAAAGACTACTTCAAAATCTTCAATATCTTTAACATAACTAATACTAACGTTATCAAGTATAATTTCTGAAGCATTTGTTGAATAAATTACTATGTCGATACTAGAAAATGTTGCTCCTAATGCTTCTTTTGATAAACTAGTTGGACTAGACATATCTGGCCTTTTCCAAATAATCGTATATCCAGTTGACGTTTTATTTAATTGAAGGTTCATTTCCAACTCTTTATAATTAGTTGATGTGGATTCTTTGTCAGCTAAAAGAATGTTCTCTGGGCTTCCAGATGATAAATTAATTTGAGCAATAACACTAACCTGAGCATCATTTTCAGTTTTTACATCCATCAAGAAATCTAGCATAACTCCTTCTGGAATTTTATCGTAATCATCGCCAAAAAGAAAGTTTCTTTGTATTCTAGTTTGCGATTGACCATCTTTTAAGGATGCTTTTAGAGCATAATCACTTTCAAAACCATCATTCACTATATCTAAATCAGAAGTTGAACTAGACCACGGCAATATTTCTTCATCTTCAAAATCATTTAAATAATGATATTTTTGATATTGTTCTGGAACTTCTGTTTCATCAATGGTTAAATGTTTAATTTTAAAATCGTCAACATATAAAACGGATGCGTTATTTGAGAAAATTACAAAATCTATATCACGTATGGTGTCACCTTCATTAATTGCAACACTATGATCACTAGGTGATGAAGCCCCTGGTCTTTGAAACTTTGCTACTAGATTGTTACCATCTGTTCCGACTTGAAGTTTCATTTTTAATGTTTGATAAGTAGTTGATACCGGTTCTGAACTAGAAGTTAAATTTATCGATTTCGCAGTAGTACCGCCAACAAAGTTAACATAAGCAATTACAAGCATTGTTGTATCTATATCAGTTTTTACTCCAAAAGAATAATCAACTAATATATCCTCTGGAATCATTCCTTCTTCACTTCCGACTTTAAATCTCGCTTGAAGTCTTACTTGACTACCAGTTTTAGTTGCACTAATAGCATAATCACCATTCATAGATTCTCCAGTAATAGCAAGTGTAGATTCGTTCGATGTCCACGGGGTAATTATTTGATCTTCAAATCCACTTTGGTAAACATATGTAATATCAAGAGGATAACTATAAAGAATATCATCCAAATATAATGTATCAACATTAGTTGAATATATAACAAAATCTATTCGATTTACAGTAGCTCCATCAGTAATGTCTATTGTGGTAGTACTTGTACTAGTCATATGTGGTCTTTGAAAAACTACATTTAGTTTATCTCCATCTGTTTCAATTTGTAGTTTCATATTCAAAGTTTCATAATTATCAGATACCTCCTGGCTACTAGATGTTAATGCGATTGATTTCGATGAAGGTTCACCAACAAAATATACATATGCAGTAATACTTACTTTACCTTCTTTTTCGGCTTTAACTCCCAACGAAATATCAAATAATGTATTATAAGGAATTTCACCATCACCATCACCTACATTAAAGGATTTTTGAGCTCTTGTTTGCGATTGACCAGATTTTTTGTCACTTTTAAGAGCAAAATCTCCATTCATTGCATCACTATCAATACTAAGGTCAGAATATTTTCCCCCATCCCATGTATCTAAATCTTCATCTTCAAAATCATTAGCATAGATTACATGAATATCGTCATCATCTAATGCTCCAAACGCTTGTTTGGAAAAACTAAATGTAATTGTTAACGCAATCACAGCGAATAAAGTTATTTGCATAATTTTTTTTAATCTAATTGACATGTTATCTCCTTTTATTGTCTTTTGACAATAAATTTTAATATTATGTATAGTCCGTACATTAATATTAAAATCCCTTTCTTATATTTATTAAATGGACTAAATTAAATTTTTTTCTTTTTAAAGAATACTATAAATCCTAATGATGTAGCTAATATAATAAAACTAATCGATGAAATTAAAATAAATTCTAATGATTTGAAATAATTATCTTCAATTAAAACGTTAGTAACTTCAATATTTGAATCCCCTCTAACCTTAAAATTATATACACCTTCCTCTAATTGAATTACTTCGCCATTAACCTTTACAACAATTTTAGAAATATCATACCCTTTTTCTTTGTTTATTTTAAAACTAAAGATACTATCACCTAAAACAGTAGTACCACCGATTAAATTTTCAAATGTTATACCTTTTACTTCAGGAAATAAAACAGTAAAGTATAAATCTAGTATTTCAATTAAAATTTCTGTGTTTTCATACATTCTAAACGAATATACACCATCTTCATTTGGTTCAATAATTGTACCATTTACTTTAACACGGAAGCGATTATCTTTATATTTGTCATTTATAACTACTTCAAAGTTAATTTCTTCATTTAAAAAATATTGGTCTTTTTTATTTTCGATATTTACTTGGTAATTATTACTTTCCGAGACATTTAAATCAAAATACGATAAATCAACTTTGGTAGCTGGACCCGCCTCAATATAATCAGTTTCTTTTACTCTTATGTAAAGTGATTTTCCAATATGAGTATTAATATCGCCAGTATTACTAAGTGTTTCAGAGAAGTTTTCAAATAAAGAAACTTCATATTCTGAATCTAGATAATATGTTTGTAAATCATAATCTATTTCTAATGCTGATGGTGGTAAGATTAAATTATTACCTAGTTTTTTAGTCAGGCTATTTAATGACACTTCACTAGATTTACCCCACACGTTATTAGCAACCACTTCAACCCTATAAGGTAATTTATCTAAATCATCTAAAATAACTGTTTTTTGATCAGGCATATCTGATGCTTGTGGGTATAAATAAAATTGTGATAATGTTTCAATAACTTTATATGGAGCACTTGCATCTTTTTCATATAAATCAATTGTATAAGTATAAACTCTATCTTCATCAGTAGCAGTGTCAAACGTAATTTCTAATGAATGTTCATTTAAAGTTTTCGCTTCAACTTTAGCGTTTTCTCGCCATACTGGTGATTTAGCCATAATTTCTCTTTCTTTTGGGTATGCCAAAAGATGAGAATTATCTGCTTTAGGTTTTGATAATATCCATGGTTCACCAATTTCTTCGTTTTTGACTAAATCAACTCTAGTGATTTTAACATTGCCACCACCATCAATTTCAACCATAGTTCCAACTGATAGATCATAACTAACATCAATAGTATAACTATGACCGGTTGATTCTAAGAAGTTGCCTCTAATTCTTGTGTATGAAACAGATCCTACTACAACTGTCGTAAAATCAGTTTGCATAATTGCTCTTTCATCATAAACAGTTGTATGACTATGACCTGTAAGCATAATAACTTGAGGGTAATCATTAATTAGATCAACAAATGTATCGATTGGTGATGAATTAAAGACTGTATTAGGAGCAGATACATGAGAAACTAAAAATATGTATTCTCCGTTATAATTTGGGTCACTAACAATTGATTCTAAAGTTGTTTCTAAGAAATCCATCGTTCTTTCTGGAATTATTTCTTTATCATAATCAGCATCAATTGCTATAAAGTGATGTCCTCCTAAAATACTATGTCTATTACCAGTTAATCTTGTAAATTCAGGATCAGAAATATCTGTACGGTAAAAACGTTCACCAAAAGTATCATAAAAGAGTGGAGCATAAGAACCATCTGAGTTATCATGATTTCCTAATGCGAAGAAAATATCAACATCTTCATCTAAATAATCTTCAAAAACAGCTTTAACGATAGGAATTTCTCTAGGATTATCATCATACTGAACTCTATCAGTGATATCTCCAGCATGAACTAATGCATCCATTTTTTTATTATCCCATGCTGATAATACTTGGAGTGCATTTTCAGTTGTATTATTATGAGAGTCACTTATAGCTCCAAATCGGTAAACGACATCGTTATCATCGAACTCTCCCTTTACACGTCCATCTAATAAATAATACTCTCTTTGTTTTTTAACTAATAATGAATAATTAAATACTTCTTCTTTCTTTTCTGAAGATAAATTATTATATTGACTAAAGGCAGCTTCTAAACTTGGTAGACTATTGCTATTTACTACTCCAATATCCTCTATTAAATCAACCACTAAAGCAGCTTCTTGACTAATTAAAACAGGATAGCTAATTTTAATATCATCAGCATAAATAATATTTGCATCGCTGCTTAAAATAATGAAATGAATTGTTCTAAAGTCAGAACCCACGCCAATCGGTTGGCTCAAAGATGTTGGTGTAGACATATCTGGTCTTTGCCACTCTGCATATAAAGTATCATTTTCTATTTTTACACTTAACTTCATTTCTAACATTTCATAACTAGTTGATGTTTGATATTTATTAGCCATAGTAATTGATTTATTACCGCCAACATAATCTATTTGAACCATTATATCTAAGGATGCAACTACGTCAGTTTTTATCCCTAAAGTAAAATCTACTAAAGTATCTTCAGGTATTTTATTTTCACCAACACCAACATTAAAATTTGACTGAAATCTAGTCACGCTTTGTCCTTCTATTCTAGTGGCTCTTAAAGCATAATCTCCGTGATAAGAATCATTAGTAATTGATAAACTAGAATATTTACCACCGGTCCAAGGATTTAAAAATCTATCTTCAAAATCACTATAGTGAACATTATTTTCATATTCAACTAGTTGATCTGATGCTAATGATATTTTTGATACCAAGCTAAAGCTTATTATGCTAATTAATAATATAAGTATAGCGCTTACTTTTTTCTTCATTTATTACTATTCCTCCAAGTTGTTTACATATTTATTTATAAATTAAATAAAAAACAGTTCCTACAATAACATTATATTTAAATGAACGATAAAATGCAATTAATGAACGAATCATTGAAATTAATTCATTTATTCAATGATAACTATTCATAATCATTCATTTAAAACGTTTTCATTACTTCATATGGGCCATCAATGATAAATCTTTAATTGTAATTGAAACATCATAAGTTCCAGGAATTTCATATCCAATATTCATATTCATAATATATAAATCATCAACGGTCGTATTTAATAATGCCCCCCTACTTTGAGCCATAATTAAGGCACGATGAAAATAAGGTATTAGATTAATGTTTATATTTACAGTCTCTTCAAGTGGGAGACCATTAGGCATGAATTCTATTTGTGGCATCACATAGATAAATTTACCAGTATTTCCTCCAGTACCAGCATCAAAGTTTCCTGATTCTGGGGTATATTGATATCTGGCATCTAAAAAAGGGATTCCAAACCATACATATTCACCACTATCAACTGAAGAGTTTGACCTTAAAACGATAAACATTAAGAATTGTGCTGTATGTAAACCAGAATTATATTCTTCATTTGTCATTTGCCTAATGAGTTTATTTAAAGTAATTTCTAAACTTAAATTTACTTCTAGGGCATCATTTAACATTACGTGTTCCTTAAAACCTTGTTCCAAAATTAAATGCGGCCAAGCTTCCATACTTTTACGTGGCTCTAGGTATTCTAAACTAGTATTATATTCTAAGGTCAATGAGCCATCATTTCCAATAACAACTTTTTTAGAAGTATCTTCTAAAATATAGTTACCATTTTCTTCTTCAATTTCTTTTTTATCAATTGCATATTCATCGGCTAAACCATATCTACTACCCATTTGAGATAAAGACCACATGATTTGTTCGCTTGTATCTTTATATCTTAAATTGTATTCTAAAGGAAAACGATTCTCCGGCTGAGGATCTTTATCAGCTGGATTAATTCTGAAGCCATTTTGAAAAGTGTTATCTTGGATTAATTCTATTTTCTTATTTTCTTGAGGCGGTTCTTCTTCCTTGTTGTTTCCTTGACAACCTATTAATAAAAATGTACCAACTAAGATTAACATTGATGTTAATAATTTTTTCATAATAATTTACCTCAATTTTCTTTTTCTAATTAATAATACCGCTCCAAGTACACCAATTAAACTTACTGCTGTCGCCAAACCAACATATAGATATATAGGTGATTTTTCCTGTGCTTCATTTGAATTATCCACTAAAGTCCAATTAGCAATTAAAGTTATATTTTCAGAAATATTACTATCAAAATTAAATTCTATATCATTCAAAAACCATCCGTTAAATTCATATCCTTCTCTTGAAGGGGAAACCGGTTCTAAAACTGTTTTGTTTTTTTCAATTAAAACCTCAACAGGAATTATATCGTCATAATTATAATCAAATGTAACAACAATTAAATCATTTTTTTCAACGATTTTTTGCCATTTAGCAATTAAAGTAATGTCACCTGTAACCTTATCATTAAAATTAAATAGATTTTCTTCTAAATACCAACCCATAAATTCATATCCTTCTCTTGTTGGGTTTGATGGTTCATCAACTTTTTCATCTTTGTTTAATGAAACATTTATATCATTGGGTGAATCTTCATAATTAAAATTAAAAATTACATTAACTTTTTCCTCATCATTAGAATCAGTTACAACAGCTTCATGAGCAGCATTTTTTAAGACTAATAATTCATCGTTTGAAATACCTCTTACAGTTAAATCATTCTCTAAGATACTTAAATTTGTTAATGCTTCAAACCAAGTTGCGGCAATCAAATAGCGTCCATGTAAATAACTAGCATGGTATCCATCCCGTGTTAATGGTAATCCACCCTCTTCAGGATTAAAGACATTATTTTTTCTAGCAATTTTAAAGGCATCACCACTGGGAATTATTTTTGATGCATTAATTAAATCACTTGCATTTTGGTAGCTACTGACTATTTGATTATGCATTTGTTCTTGACTATTATTGTAGTTAGGAAATCCTGAATGATTACTATTATATTCATAAGCCCAAGTTTGATGAATCAACAATTCAACTTCTGGTTTTATATTAACAACATAGTTTTTTAGATCTTCTAAATAAGGAATATATGTTTCCCACATTCCACTATAATGACTTCCTTGCTGAAAGGTTATAAAGTCCCAGTCTTGATCTTCTAATATTTCTCGTAAATTTAATTTATCTTTTGAAATTATCGGGTGATTTGTTAAATAATATGTATATATCTTATCCTCATTATCTAAGCTATTTGCATGCTCCTCTAATGTTCCGCCACCAATATGTGCTATTCCAAAAATTATCTCTATTCCATTTGCTCTGCCAATATCATATAAAAATGCAAAAGCATCGACTGAAAAACTATTTCCAATACTTAAAACTTTGATAGTTTCTACAATCTCTCTATCATTTCCATTAATAGTTGTTTCATCTGATTCACCTACAAAGCCAACAACATAAGACACATCAGTATTAGAAAATACTCTACTTGAGCCAAAAGTTATTAATGGGGTATTTGTATTCATATACTCCAATGATTTATCTTTATCTATTAACACCTCAACTTCATTTAATTTAATGGATAAATGATTAGTTTTTATTTCAAATTTCAATCTTAAAAGTTCTGGTATTCCATTTTCAAAGCCTTTTAAATAGGTTGGTTCAAGCAATAAAAACTCAGAATCGTTATCGTTTTTATCGGCTTTTTTTACCATCATATATAAGTGTTTTTCTCCAGAAATATATACATTATAAATTCTTATATATAATCCTATAGTACCGCTTCCTAAATAATGCCCCATATTTGAAGTAAGAGTTATAATTATTCCGCTATCATTTGTATTTGAATCAAAATCTAATATATCAATTTCAAGACCATCTAATTTGTTAGATTGATTATAAGTAGTCCGGTGAGATATTTCGCTAAAACTTAATTTTATACCATCAGCAACAGTTTCCATTATGCTTCCCGTTGTATAAGTATCATAGAAGTGCCCTTGAAGTGTATTACTTATCCTTTTGGTTGGTGTAATTGGAATATCATTTATAGTCGGTAATACACTTGGTTTTCCGATCGTATTTATTACGTATGTAACACCTTTCTCAACTCCATCAACATTGGAATGACCACCAAAAACAACTGTAGCATCTTTAAAATCCTTAATATTGTTTAAAAAATTCTCTTTTGGAGTCGTAAATACTTGATCATTAATAGACATTTCCATATTATCACCAACAATATTAAACTTTATAACAATTTCATTGGGATGGTTATTATTAGGAAAGACATTAATTTTGGAGGTTTCATCATTGAAATCTATATAAACCTCATTTCGACTATCTTCAGCATGTCTAGCATGTACACCAGAAATTAATTCATCATTAACTTTCCCAGTTCTTATTTCAATTAAAACACCGGTTGCACCTGTGTAATAAAAGTGACCTGGTTTATGACCTATATTAAATCTTAGATATGACCAATCGCCATTATTAATTGGTTGAGGAATATTAATATCCGTTAAAATTATTTCCATTCCATCTATAGGATTAAATTTGGTATAAGATACCCTTGACTGCCTTTTATCAGTTGAAATTTTAATGCCATTTTCAACAGACTCAAAAGTAGCACCACTTCCACTTGTTAGCGTAAAATCTGATGCATGAACATTTGGAGTGTTATCGTTGGTACTATATGTATATCCACTTAATATTAGAAGCGTTGCTAATATTATTAAAATTACGTTTGATATTTTTTTCATTTTTCATCCCTCTACTTTCTTTTAAAAATTAAAATCACCAAAGTTATACTAATTACAATCACTAAGAAAAATACTACTGATATTGCAATATATATACCTAAATTATTATCATTCGATTCTTGGCTCTCTTCATTATCATCAATATTTCCGCCGTCATCTTCTAAATCAGGATTTTCAGGTTCCTCTTTATCTTCTACTCTATTTTTTTCATTTAAAACTGATTGATGAGCTGAATTTTTTAAGATAGATAATTCATCTGGTGAAATTCCATTTACAGTAAGTTCATTATCTAAAATACTTAACTCGGTTATTGTCTCAAACCATGTCGCGGCAATCAAATATCTACCATGCAAATAACTAGCATGATAACCATCAGTTTTTAATGTTAATTGATGACCTTGTCTTTTAGGATCAAATTCTTGGTTCTCTCTAGCTAAATAAAAACTATCACCACTAGGAATTAATTTATAAGCATTAATTAATTCATAAGCTTGATTGTTGCTATTTTTAATAGCTTGCGTCATAATTTCCTGACTATTTCCATAGTTGGAAAAACCACTATGCAAAGTATTTACTTCATAAGCCCAAGTTTGATGAATTAATATCTTAGCGTTTGGTAATTTATTTCTAACATAAGTAGCAATATTTTCAATATATGGTATATATGTGTCCCACAAACCACTAAAATGACTGGCTTGTTGTAAAACAACAAAATCCCAATTTCTATCTGCTAAGATATAATCTAAATTTAAACCTCTTTTATTCGGTTCGTTATTTAAATAGTATGTATAAGAATCGGAATTATTAGAAATATTATTCCAATGATCTTCTAAAGTACTTCCACCTACCGAAGCAATCCCTAAGACTAAATTAATGTTACTTGCTCTTGAGATATCACTTAAAAAAGCACCAGCATCAACAGAAAAACTATTACCTATTGCAAGTACCTGAATTGTTTCATCCATATCTTTATCTAAGGCACTATAACTATTATCTAATTCATTTCCTACATAAGTAACATCATAATTAATAACATTATTACTTGATTCCAAATAGCTTCCAAAAGTTATTAAAGGCTCATTTGTTTCAACATAATTTAAAAAGTCAGTTTTATCTAAATCAATCGAAATTCCATTTAAGTTTAAATTTATAATAAAATCTTTAATTGAAAATTTAAATCTAACTACCTCAGGAATTAAACCGTTAAATCCTGATAGTTTCGTTGATTCTAGCAATAAAAAATCACTGTCATTATCAGATTTGTCAGCTTTTTTAATTAATAAGTAAGTATCATTATTTCTGATAAATAACCTAAAATATAAGCCTACTGTATTTTTGCCATAAAAATGTCCTTCGGTAGAAGTTAAAGTAAAGGCGATTCCGCCGTTATTATCATTTGAATTAAAGTTTAAGATATCTATTTCTAATCCATCAATTGTTGATTTATTTAAATATGTCATTCTTTCGGGACTTGAGGCGAATTTCAAATTAATTCCATCTTTGGAAGAACTTTTAATTGATCCGGTAGCATATGTATCAAAAAAGTTACCAAGTAAAACATTACTATTTCGTTTATTCATAACACTGGGTGACTCATCAATTGTCAAATTATCTTCATTGGCATAAGCGCTTACAAAAGGTAAAAATAATGCCAATATAGAAAACATTAAAAATAATATTTTTTTCATTAAATCTTGTATATTCAGTATGTAACATTTGATTGATACTGAATATAGCTTCCTTTCTTTCATTTGTTATAATTTTAATAGGTACTGTGGATTTGTTTCATTGAATTAGCGCTTGACG
>Ga0265293_10007525_pt1 | contig 16687 bp, 20 predicted proteins | sample Munlanlewell138R_FD_192505 | JGI IMG/M metagenome (GOLD analysis project Ga0265293, IMG submission 192505) | Leachate microbial communities from a municipal landfill in Southern Ontario, Canada - Leachate well 138R | ecosystem: Engineered > Solid waste > Landfill > Unclassified | place: Canada...
ATGGTTGTTGATTTGCCTTCGGAGAGTAAGGAATTTTTGGGATTTTGGCGTATTACCAAAATTACTGATGAAGATTCTTCTCCTGAGGAGTCCGATGCAATTTCTAATGGTGAAAAATATTTGAGAGAAAATTATAGAATATATGCTTCTAAGAATAAAATATACTTTGGCGAACGAAATGACCCTAATTCAACTCGTAAGGGGGAATTTTCTAAAAATGGATGGAATTACGAGACTGAATGTTCAATTGATAAGATAGTTAATAGGGGAGAAGGATTTTTTAGGTTTGATACCTCAAGTTTAAGAGAACATAATTTTCTCGAAGGAAAAAATTCCTTATTTCTTAAACTTATAAATTCTAATAAGATTCTATTTTTGCTTCCATATTCTCCCTCTCCAGAATATGAGGGAATTGAAGCCAAAGATGCTCCAATAGATTTGCTCAAGGAAGTTAGTTCAAAGTATTATATAACCCTAGAAAAAGATAAATAAACTATTTATCTTTTGCAATTTTAGATAGTGTTTCTTCTAAGGAATCTTCAACAGCCCCTAATGAAACGGTGCCCAACGCATTAAGTCTTCTTATAATCGCTGCTCTTTTTTCTTTATTAAAGATATTTAGGCTAATTTCTCCAAGATTAGAATTTATACCGTTATTATATTTTAACTCTTCTCTTCGTTCCTTACCTCTTCGTTCTACATAAGTATACAATCCTATTGAATAGGTAGTTGTTTTAACTATCTCAAATATAGGCTTATTAGGAGAGTTCAATTTATTCAAAATATATTTATCTCTGGAAGAGTAGCCTGTTAGATTAAATATAATCTTTTCCCCTACTTTCATAGCTTGCACGATAGCCTTCAAATTATTTGTGTCTGAATAATAGGTTCCAAAACCTTTAAGAGGAGTTAAGTTGGTATTTACATATGAGAAAATCTCTAGTTTAGGATTATAAATCGAGATAGCAAGAATATTGTCTTTATCAGACAATAAGATTGGAAGACTTGTTTCATCTTTTGTGAGGACTTTATCAATCTTCCTATCTAAAGTTATTGCAGACAAACAAGTAGATTCTTCCATATCTGCTGTTATTTCTAAGGGCAAAATGGTATTGGGAGAAAAGGTTATTTCATTTTCTTGAAGAGGTATTTTTTCATCGTCTATATAAGAATAAAACAAAATATTATTTTCTCCTATAGAAATAGATTCAAAAGATGGCTTCTTTGAATCAAGCTTTGAATTATAAGATATGTAACATTTCTGATTATTTTCACAATCTAATTTTCCTATGTTTGTTTTTGAAGAAATTTCTCTGTTCGAACACTCTCCTCCGAAAAAGGCGCATTTGACTGAACAATCTTTTTCTTTAATCGATTCTTGAATTATAGAATCTTCTGCACATAGAAGCCCAATTTCTTTTACTCCTCGATATAATCTAGAGTTGTCTATTATTTTCATTTCTTCTTTAAGTTCCTTCCGAATTTCTTCTCCTATTAATGTAATTCCAACAACATTATAAAATTCATTTTCCGAAAATTGTTTAGCTTCCGAATTAAGCCTAATAATTTCATTTTTTTGTGAACTTCCAGAGTCTTTTTTTGAGTTTATAGAAGCAATTAAAAAATTATTTCCTCTAAAATAGATTTTATCATCTTTATAATTGAAATAGGATTTTTTTGTTGGAGAAAGTTTTCCTTCTTTAAATTTCAAATCTTCGATTAAATAGATATTTCTATCTCTTCCGATATATCCTATAGGATATTTACAATCAAATTTAATTAACTCATCTATCCCTTCAATCACTTGGTCTTTATCTTCTTGTTTATCATTGCCTGGGAGATTTTTAAAAATAGTATTCAGATCAAATTTTGTAATGAAAATAATTGCGATGAGTACTACGGCGATGACTATAATCCAAACGATTACTTCCTGTGTTCCAGCTTGGGCTTTTTTGTTTTTCATCCGTTTCCGAACCTTAGAATTTTTTTAAATGAATCTAATCCTCCGGAAAGTTTTCCACTAAGAGTCATAGAAATTAGGATGACAACAACTAAGATGACAATTCCTAAAATAAACCATCCGGTAAAATCTGCTGGTAACGAAACTCCTCTCTTTGTTTTCATAATTATTAGAGAAGAAAAGGATTAATAAACTTTATGCTAATTCAATTCTTGTAGATGAATTCGTCAATTCTATTTTTTGCCTCTTCTCTTTTCTTTTGATGTTCCCTTAAGAATTCATTTATTTTATCAATTAGAATTTTTTTTAATTCTCCCGAGAGCATTTCTCCCTTTTCATATTTGATTTTTATTTCTTCTAATTTTTTTTCATCCGGTTCAAAAAACATTTTTAAATATTGAAAACTAACATCCGTTTCAGTATTTCCTCCTAGTTTTCTATGTTCTTCAATTGTATCTCTTCCTCCTGAAAATGCATATTTATTTATTTTTCTCTTTACTTCTGAAGGGGAATCTGTAAGGGCAATAGATTTATCTGCACTTGAAGACATTTTTCCAGATATGCCTTCTAATGGAGGAAGAAATAATCCTTGAATAGATGCAGGTTTAAAATAACCTAATTTAGGGAGAATATCTCTTGTTAACCTGAAATGAGGATCTTGATCAATCGCATGGGGAATTAAGCAAGCCATTTTTTTCTCTTTTAATATCGAGGGAAGAAAAGCAGGAACTGCTTGAATTGATGTATAAAAAAATTGTCCTATATTATTTGTGTCCGTAAGACCAAATGAAGATTTCACCGAAGAGGCAGTTAATTTTTTTGCAACTTTGATTGCTTCAGGATAGATTAAATTTGCATGATAGGTATCAATTAAGAAATGTGTTTTTTTAGGATTAAATCCTATTGCAATTACATCTAGCATATTTTCATAAGTCCACTTTTGTATCTCTTCATAAGATTTATCCTTAAATAAAAATTTTTCATCGTCTGTGAATTGAAACCAAAGCTCACAGTCTAAAGTATCTTGCAACCATTTTGTAAATTTCCAAATCATAGCATGCCCTAGATGAATAGGTCCTGATGGACCACAACCAGTATACAAAAATAAATTTCCCTTTTCATGTTCTTTCAATGCAAAATCCAAGTCTCTATGTGCAAAGAAAATTCCTCGCTTTAACATAAAATGTTCTTCTTTAGAAAGTTTATTAATTTTTTCTAAGAGTTTTTTATCTATTCTTGTTAATCCAAACTCATTAATTAGTTTTTCATAATCAATTTCTCCTTTAACATCATAAGGGGTTACCTCAAATTCTTTTTCATTTTCCATAAATTAACTTAGAGAAAGAGGTTTATAAAGATTTATTTTAGAGTTAATTTGAATATGCTTCTTTATGTAGTTTGTGAATTTCTTTATCCTCTCTAATTATTTTCAATAATAGATTTATTTCCTTTGCAACAGCATTTTTTAAATCCATAGGATGTAGATTCTTTTTAATGAAATCTTTTTCAACCTCTTCATACTTAGTGTATTCAATATTTCCTCCAAATTTTTCTGGTCGTTCTACGATAAACTTTTCATTTCTATCGTTCTTTAAAACAAATATTAAATATTGTAATAATGCCATTATTCCATTATTTGGATTTCCCTCAATACAGTCTGCCTTGTTTATTTTTTTTATTACTTCAAACTCTTCTTCTAATGTATCAATTTTTGTATTATCTATACTGGAACTCATTTTTTCTCCAACTAAACCTCGAATCATTGGATTCATTAGTTCTATTCTAGGCATATACCCTATTTTTGGTAAGTATTCTCTTGCATAAACCATTATTTTTCTTTGATCTATTCCTCCAAATTGCATATCTACCTTTAAATATTCTTCATCTAGTGCTTGCATTAATGGATATATGATTCCAGACATCTTAGGATTATCTCCCAATTTAACAACCTCTGCTGCAGCATGTTTTGCATTATTTATTGTAGTGTAGGTACTCAATTTTAATAAATCATGAAAATAGTTTTTGTCTAGTTGTAAATCACTTCCTTTTACAAACTCTAATTTGGCAGTATCTACATCTATAGTTTTTAAAATTAATAAGATCATTTTCTTATAGTAATTATATCTCCTTTCTAAAATTTCCCAAGGAACACTATCTAATGCTGCGTGTAAATCGGCTAATAAGATTTTTACTTTTATTCCTGCTTTTAAAAAATCTGCAATTTTCATCATGGGAAAAAAATAAGCTATAGAAATGCTTCCGGTAGGCATAGTCCCCCAATATAATGAAATTTCTTTTTCATTTTTTACTAGTTCATCTAATTCTTTCTCACCTATAATTTCCTGGAGATTTCTCTTGATCAACTCTAGTCTTTCTTCAGTAGATAATTCTTTATCTGTCATATTAAATTTTATCTTAGGGGTTATTTAAATATTGCTATAAATAATTAGTAACTTATTTAAAGTTCTTTTTTGTATTTTATTTATGAGTAGAAAAAAGATAGGTCTTGCGTTAGGTGGAGGCGGTTCTCGTGGACTTGCACACATAGGAGTTCTCAAGGTCTTAAAAGAGAATAATATTCCTATAGATTACGTTTCTGGAACTAGTATGGGGGCATTAATAGGGGCTTTTTTTTGTTCAGGAATGAATGTAAATCAAATAGAAAAAGAAATAATCTCTTTAAATTGGAAAAATTTGTTAGACTATTCAATTCCTACAAAAGGACTGATAAAAGGTAAAAAGATAGAAGAAATGTTAAGGGAAAAGTTGGGAAATATAAATTTCAATGATTTGAAAATTCCCCTCCTAGTGACTGCTTATGATATTAAAAATGATCAGGAAATTATTTTTTCTAAGGGAAATGTAGTTCAAGCGATCAGGGCGAGTATTTCAATACCGGGAATATTTATTCCTGTTTCAAATAAGGAAAGAATTTTGGTTGATGGAGGGGTTGTTGATCCTATGCCTACAGAAATTTTAAAAAACTATGCAGATATTATTTTCGGAGTTAGTGTAGCTTCAATTAAACCAAGAGATGTTATTTTTGATGAAGAGGCTATTGCAAATGACAAGAGTTTGACTATTCCCGGAATTCTTAAAACAACCTCAAAAGCTGTTGCAATTTTAAATTCGGAGGTTAATCGAGCAGATATTATTAAAAAAGAAATTGATATTCTGATTAATATTGATTTAGGAAATCGCGAAATTTTGGATTTTAAAAATCCTCAAGAAATAATCTCAATAGGAGAAAGATTTGCGAAGGAAAATTTAGATAAAATTAGGAGACTTACTAAGACCAATTTTCTTAAGAATGTATTATTTGATTTTAGAGATAGTTTTGAAAAAAATATCCCTGGAGCGGAAAATCTAAGAAATTTCGGAAAGCGAAAGATTTAAAAATATTAGTTAACTATTGTTAACATGGCTAAAATAAATTTAAGTGTGGTTTATCTTTCCTTAATTGGAACTCTATTTTCTGGATTTTTAGTTTTTAAAAAACTAGTTTCTAAGACTTGTGCTTTAAGAGAGGGTTGTTTATATTTATTCAATATTCCAACTTGTGTATATGGATTTATTATGTTTTTGAGTATATTAATTTTATCCTATTTAACCTACCTTAAGAAGAAAAAACTGAATAACTATATTTTAGGAGTATCTGCAATAGGCGTATTATTCTCTATATCTTATTCAGTCTACGAATTATTTTTTACTCCCTTGAATATATTGAATGGAATGACATATAGTTTAGGATTACCTAGTTGTGTGTATGGACTATTTATGTTCATAGCAATATTTATCATCTCGTTAAAAAAGAAATAATTTTTTATTTTTCTTAAGTCTTAATTTTTAGGAAATCAATTTTCTTGAGACCTCTTCAATATCCTCTATTGAAACTCTGATTTGTTCGGTTGTATTTCTATCTCTAATTGTTACAGTATTATTTTTTTTAGATTCCTCGTCTATAGTAATACAGTAAGGAGTTCCAATTTCATCATTTCTTGCATATCTTCTTCCCACAGATCCGGAATCATCATAGCTAACATTCATATTTTCTTTTAATTTAAGATAGATTTTTCTAGCAATTTTAGTTTGTTCTTCATCTTTTTTTATTAAAGGAAATATTGCAAATTTTATAGGAGAAAGTTGAGGATTTAATTTTAAAATAATTTCATTTTTCTGGTTTTTAGAGTAAGCGTCAAATAGGAAAACTAGAAATGCTCTTTCTAACCCTAGTGATGGTTCTGAAATTACCATTGGTAAAAATTTCTCACCAGTTTCTTCATCTTTCAGCTCCAAATTTTTATTAGAAACTTTTTGATGTTGAGTCAAGTCGTAATTCCCTCTGTCGGCTATTCCCTGAAGTTCTCTAAATCCAAATGGAAATTTATATTCTATGTCCCAAGTATCTGTTGCATAGTGTGATTTTTCATCTTTCAAATGCTGTCTTATTCTAAAATTATTCATATTAGCCCCAAGAGATTTAAACCATTGAAGCTCTATGGCTAGCCAATAAGCATGCCAGGGAAGCAAAATAATTTTTTCTTTCAAAGCTTTAGAAATTTTCATAATTTTTGCTTCCTCTTTTTTTTCCTGCATCTCGGAGGAATATATTGCTATTTCTAAATCCGGAATTTCATAAGGGCAGGTTTCTTTTTTTGAAGGATTGATAAAATACTCTATTTCCATCTGCTCAAACTCCCTACATCTAAATAAGAAATTTCTAGGAGAAATTTCATTTCTAAATGACTTTCCTATCTGAGCAATTCCGAAAGGTAATTTTACCCTCGTTGTATCTGTGATTTGTTTGAAGTTAGAAAAGATTAGTTGTGCGGTTTCAGGTCTTAAAAATGCTTGAACTGAATCCTCTTTTATAGGCCCTATTTGAGTTGTAAACATAGGATTAAATTCTCCCTTACTTTCCCATTCCCCTCCGCATTTTTCACAGGAGGTTATTTCTAATTCATGCTTATCTACCTTAGACTTGTTTTTACATTTTTTACAAACTACTGCAAGATCTACAAAAGAATCTACATGTCCTGAAGCTTTCCAAACCTTAGGGTGTGTGATTATAGATCCGTCAATCCCTACAATATCTTCTCTTTGATATACGTGATATTTCCACCAGGAATCCTTTATATTTTTCTTGAGTTCAACTCCTAATGGTCCAAAATCCCAAAATCCTGCTAAACCTCCATAGAGTTCTCCAGAAGGAAAAACAAATCCTTTCCTTTTACAGAACATACTCATTTCATCAATGCTAATGTTTTCCATATTATAAGAATATTAATTTAGTTTAAAAAACTTTCTTGAAATCAAAACCATCCCTTTTTGATTCTTTCAAGCATCCAACTAGAAAATTCAATAGTTCTATCGTCTGCAGTTTTTAGATTTGCGGAACATAAACCACAAGGAGTTAAAATTTTTTTAGCATCTTTTGGAGCTTCTTGAGTTCTTCGCTTTGCGACTTTTTTAGCTATTTCAGGATAATTTGCTCTTACTCCTCCTCCAGCTCCGCAACAGAGAGCTTCCTCTCGGTTATGAATCATTTCCTTCAATTCTCCCCCAAGAAGATTTATCAATTCTCTAGGTTCATCATAAATATTAGAAAATCTACCAAGGTGACAGGGATCGTGATAAGTTACTACTTCAGATTCTAATCCTCTTTTTTTCTTTCTTGCTTTTAATTTTTCTAAAATTAAACTTAGTGAAAAAACAACTTCAATATCCCAGTTTTTTAGAAGTTTAGGGAATTCGTTTTTGAACATATTATAACATCCTGGACAGGGAGTTATTATTTTCCTTACTTTTCTTTCTTTAAAGATTTTTAAATTTTTTTCTGCAAGCTTTTTAGAATCTTTTTTAAATCCAGCATTAAAAACAGGACTTCCACAGCAAACTTCATCGGGAATCATTATAAAATCTATTCCAAGTAAGTTTAGAACTTCCTTATAATTTTCCATTTCTTTCTTCATAGCATACTTTAACATACAACCAGGGTAGTAGAGGGTTGTAGATCCTAGATTTTTGAAAAAACTTATTAGCCCCATAATTGATATTTGTTTTTATTCAATTTAAATGTTTCTATATTGATTTAGAAAACTTTTTATATTCTTTAACTTACCTAGAAAGATGAAAGAAAAAATTCTTAATATAGGAGATAGAGTTTTGTTAAAAACTAGTGAGAGAAATTGGGAAGGGACTGTCTTGGAAAGTTATAGCTCTGAAATTATTTTATTGAAACTTTCTTCAGGATATAATATTGGGATTCGGGAGAAAGATATACTAAATTTAGAAGTTTTAGAGAAAGCTAAGAACTTTGAAAAAGTTGAATTATCTTTAGAAAGAAGGGAAGGTTTAAGGAATGTTGCGATTATTATTACGGGAGGGACAATTTCTTCAAGATTAGATCCTAAAACCGGAGGAGTTATTTCTACAGATGTAGAGGAAATTTTGAATATTGCTCCTGAAATAAAAAATATTTGTAATATAGTAAAAATTGAAAATCCATTCATGAAATTCTCTGAAAATATGTCTTTCTTAGACTGGAAAAAACTGGCTGAAAAAACTGCAGAGTTATTAAACGATAAGTCTATTGACGGAATAATTATTTCTCACGGAACAGATTTCTTGCATTATACTTCTTCTGCTCTTTCTTTTATGTTGGGGAAATTAAATAAACCAGTTGCTTTAACTTATTCTCAGAGGAGTATTGATAGGGGAAGTAGCGACGCTTATTTGAATTTAATTTGTGCTGCAAGATATGCTGTTTCGGACATTGCTGAAGTTGCAATAATCGGACATAAAAATTTAGATGATGAATCTTGCTTGGCGATGCCTGGAACAAAAACTAGGAAACTTCATACCTCGAGGAGAGATGCTTTCAAGGTTGTAAATTCTGAACCTTTTGCTGAAATTTCTAAAACTGAATTCAAAATTTTAAGAAGTTTCAATGCTCGTTCAAGAATTAATGTTAAATCTAATACTCAATATACTGATAAAGTTGCAGTAGTAAAAATTATTCCGGGACAGAATTCAGATATTTTAGACTTTTATGAATCTCAAGGATATAAAGGAATTATCTTAGAGGTTGCGGGTATAGGTCAGGTTCCAGGAAAAGATGCTAGCGCGTATAATTGGTTAGCTAAAATAAAAAAATTAATTGAGAAGGGAATAATTATTTGTGCGGTTCCTCAGACAATTTATGGACGATTAAATTCTAAGGTTTATGAAAATGGAAGAGAGTTAGAGAAGACAGGGATTTTATTTTTAGGAGATATGTTGTCCGAAACTGCCTTTGTAAAATTGTCTTGGTTACTGGGTCAAAAATCTCTTCTTAAAAAACCTGAGGAAGTTAAAAAAAGAATGTTGGAAAATATTGTTGGAGAGTTTAGTGAAAGACTATAGAATTAATTATTTCCATTTAACTTCTACCATATCTGTTCTTTCTCGAGGATCAAAATCTATTCTGTCTAAATCTCTTGTCTCAAAAAATATTCCTTTGTTAAACATTTTTAATCCTAGATAAGCGATCATTCCAGCATTGTCTACGAGGAATTCTTTTTCGGGACAGAAATATTTTACTCCTCGCTGTTCGCACATTTTTTTAGCCATTTCTTGAAATCTTGAATTACAAGCAACTCCTCCTCCAAGAACTAACTCTTTTTTCCCAGTATGTGCTATTGCTCTTTCTGCTGCTTCAACTAGCATCGAGAAAACAGTTTCTTGTAATGAGAATGATAAATCTTCTAGGCTTTCTCCTTTTTCAAAAAGTTGTTTAAGCTTTGTCTGAATTCCAGAAAAAGAGACATCCATTCCTTTTATTGAATAGGGAAGTTCGATAAATTTATTTCCTTTTTTTGCAGCCTCTTGAATTTTTGGACCTCCTGGAAATCCGAAGCCAACATGTCTCGCAAAAGTATCTATAAAATTTCCGACCCCTAAGTCTAGAGTCTCTCCAAAAATCCTATATTTATTTCCTTCATAAGCAATTATTTGTGTATTTGCTCCTGAAGCGTAAAGTAGAACAGGATCCTTTGCTCCAGTAGTTTCTCCAATTTCTAGATGTGCGATACAATGATTTACAAGAATTAAAGGAATATTTAATTCTCTGGAAAGTTCTTTTGCAAATTCCATTCCTGCTTTTAAAGAAGGGGCTAAACCTGGAGCGTTAGAAAAAGCAATTGCAATTAATTCTTCTTTTCTTATTTTTGTTTCTTGCAAAGCTTTTTTAAAAAGAGGTCTTGAAACTTTTTTATGATGTTTTCCTAATTCACTAGGAATCAAACCTCCTCTTTCTGTTGTAAAGAGATCTCTTAGATTACAAAGAAATTTTTTTGATTTAATATCTAAAATTGCAATACCAAAGGTATGTGCTGTACATTCAATTCCTAACAGATATTTTTCTCCCATAATATAGGAACAGAATTTGAATATAAAAACTTAATTAAATATAAAGAATTAAAAAATTATTGAATGAACCCGCCTTCCCTACAAGACGGGTTCATTAATAAAGTATGAACAAATGATAAATAAAAAAATTATTTCTTCTTCTTAGCTGTAGTCTTTTTCTTTGCTGCAGGTTTTTTCTTAGCGGAAGCTTTTTTCTTCTTTCCACCTCGCGCCATAACAGCTTCACAAACGTTTCCTTTTCCGTCAACATAATAAAGATGTCCTGGCTTTCTTTCTACAACATTTTTTACGATTATCTTTCCCATTTTTAACCTCCTTTTGATAATTAATAAACATAATGACGACCAGTATTTAAATCTTTTGTTTTTTCTCGTCGAAGGTTTGTTATTATTTAGTGATTATCTTCGAGATTCTTTAAAAATTACTCTATCAAAAGATTTATAAACTCTTTTTGTAAGTTAAAAATATTGGGTGCAAAATTCAATTGAAGAGTAGCTCTAACTCCCAATATTTGTTATAAAATGGCTATCAAGAAAGAAAATAAATTGAAAGAAGATATCGTTGATGTTTCAAAAGATAAAGTGACGGAAGTTTCAGAAGAAGATAAGGAACAAACAGGCCTTACACAAATTGAGGACTATATTAAAACTGCAGCTTATCTCGGAACAAAGGTTGTAACTCCGACGATGAGAAAATATATTTATAGAAGAAGACTTGATGGTCTAGCAATTCTAAATACTCTTTTAGTTGATAAAAAACTTCAGGATGCTATTGATTTTGTTGTTAAGTTTAAACCAGATGAATGGACTTTAGTTTGTAAGAGAGAGGCAGGTTGGAGAGCTACCAAGATGTTTTCAGAACTTACCGGAGTTAGATTATTTACTAAGAAATATCCTTCAGGAATTTTAACGAATACTGATCTTTCTAATTTCATTGAAACTAAGATGATTTTTATAGCCGATCCATGGATTGATAAGAATGCATTAAGAGATGCAAAAAAAATTAGACTTCCTGTAGTCGGAATATGTAATACAAATAATAATACCTTCGATATAGATTATGTAATCATCGGTAACAATCATAGCAATAAGTCTTTAGGACTTTTCTTTTGGATCTTAGCTAAGGAATATATGAAAGCTCATAAGATTAAAAAAGATATTCCAAGTTTAGAAGATTTTGTTGGAGAGGAATTAATTCTTGAAGAACCTAGAAAGAAGAAGAAAGAAGAATTGAAAGTAGAGAAATTAAAAGCAGAAGAGGAATTAATTGAAAAGAAGTTTAAGAAAATTGCACAGGAGGAAGCAGGGGCAGAACTGGGAGTTTGATTTTAAAAACAAAAGATTTATAAATCAAATATTCAGTTTTACTATACCGATGACCGAAGAGTGAGGTTCGTTCTAAGGTTTTGATTAAAAATGACAGAAAAAATATATGAATTTGTAAAGAAGGCTGTTAAGACTGGAAAGATAGACCGAGGAATCAATGAAGTTACAAAGGCGTTAGAAAGAGGAGTTGCTAAGGCAGTTATTGTTGCAATGGATGTTTCTCCAAAAGAATTAATTCAACATATTCCTATTTTAGCAAAAGAGAAAAATATTAAATATTTCGAAGTAGAATCGAAAGAAAAATTAGGTATTTCCTCTGGAATTTCAGTTTCTACTGGAGCTATCGCAATCATAAACGAAGGCGAGGAAAATTTGGCCTCCTTAGGTTAGTATGGCAAAAGAGCAGAAAATACAAAAAAAAGAAAGTTCTGCCTCAAAGGGTTCTGATAAAATAATGGAAGTATCTGGAGCTGTTCCTGCAGTGGTTGAGGCTATCTTAGGAAGAACCGGAATGAGAGGAGAACTAACACAAGTTAAATGTAGAGTTTTACAGGGAAGGAATATGGGAAAACAATTAAGAAGGAATGTAAAGGGGCCTATTAAAAAAAGAGATATTTTAATGTTAAGAGAAACTGAAATCGAAGCTAGAAAATTAATGAAACGAATTTCGAAGGGGGCGTTTAGCTAAAATGCCTGTTTGTTCTTTTTGTAAATCTAGCTATGAATTTCCTAAGGGAACTAGTGTGGTTCAGAAGGATGGAAATGTAAGATATTATTGTTCTTCTAAATGTAGGAAAAATTCAGAGATGGGAAGAGATAATAGAAAGGTTAAGTGGGTTAAAAAGAAAAAGGTTGAAACTGAAAAACCTTCTAAATAATTATAAAAACGAGAGTGCAAATTATAAAAATAATTAGTTTAAATCTCTCGAAAATTCTTTTTTGAATATTATATTTTTGTGAAATAAGGATCTATTTCATCTATTGTTTTTGAAACTAAGATTTCTAATTTCTTTATTTCTTTAACTATATCTTCTCTTTTTTCAACTTCACTAGGAATATATTTTTTATAGTCTAGAATTTTTGTTTGCAGGTCTTCAATATAATCTCTTATCGGAGAAATTAAGTTTATCTGAAAGTGTCTTTCCGAATTTAAATAAAGTTCTCTAGCTAGATTTAATGCCCTTACAGATTTACATACTTCCTTATATGCGGAAGTATAGTTTTGATTTAATATTTCCTTTGTCATTTTATTTACTAACCCTGGAAAGGGCTCATAGAACAAATCAATTAGTGAGTTCTATTCGCCCCTTCTGGGAAAAAAGAGGTGATAATTATTACAAGAATAAAGACTATTTAAATCTTTCGGTTGTTGTAATTGCTAAGTGACAAATGGAATTAGTCTTCACAATCATCAATAGTTATTGAATCTAGATTGTCATAATATTCTTTATTTTTTTTACTACATTCATCACAATATTTTCTTTGAAATCTTGCTGTGGATTTTGTTTCAAATTCTTTTCCACAAGTTCCACATTTAACTGTTTTTAATCGAATTTTAACCTTAATTTTATTTGATTTGTTATCCATTATAATGCATTAAGACAAGTTAGAATTATAAACCTATGCTTTAATTAAATTCTTTCATTGATCCAGCCTCGAATCATTTCTTCAGATTTTACACCTAAGAATTCATCTACAACCTCTCCGTTTTTGAAGAGTTTAACTGATGGAATAGACATGATTTCATATTTTTCTGCCATCGCAGCATTTTCATCAACATTAAGTTTTAAAATTTTTACTTTCCCCTCATAATCTATTGCTAATTTTTCCATAATCGGTTTTAACATTAGACAAGGACCGCACCACGACGCCCAGAAGTCTACCAATACAGGCATATCATTTGACTTTTCAATGACTTTCTCCTCAAAATCTGAATCTGTAACTTCCATATATTTTATCAGAACTATTAGTTTATAAATCTTAGTAAACATTGATGAATTATGAAAAGTATAGATTCATTAATTAAATTTGGAATTATTTTAATAAATAAGCCTTCAGGACCGACGAGTTTTACCGTTAGTGATTTTGTTAGAAAAGAATTAGAGTTAAATAAAACAAGTCATTTTGGAACTTTGGATCCTCAGGTTAGCGGGGTCTTACCAATTGCTTTAGGAAGGGCTTGCAGACTTGCAGGGTTTTTTCTAGGAGAGAACAAAACTTACATTGGGATTTTAAGAACTCATGAAGAAATTTCTATGGCTAACTTACAAAAAATTATAAATGAAAATTTTATTGGTAGAATTAAACAACTTCCCCCTAGGAAATCTGCAGTTAAGAGAGCAATTAGAGAGAGGGAAGTTGTAAGTTTTAAAATTTTAGAAAAACAAGGAAGGGATTTTCTTTTTGAAACTGAAGTTCAGGGAGGAACTTATATTCGGAAATTATGTTCGGATCTTGGAGAATTAATCGGAGGAGCACACATGTTAGAACTAAGAAGAATAAAGGCAGGAATATTTTCTGAAGATAAGATTTTTTCTCTTTATGAATTTGAGGAGGCTGTTAAGGAATATAAAATAGGCAATTTAGAAAATTTAGAGAAAATGATTATTCCTGCAGAGAAGGCTATAAAAGAGAATCTAGAATTTGTTGAAGTGAAAAAGAAATCTCTGAAAAAATTATTAACTGGAAAGCCGATTGAAGAAAATGACTTGGAAAAACTTCCCTCTCAGAATATTTTTGCAGTGTTTTCGGAGGAAAGGTTTATAGAAATTGCTAAAAAAACAGATGAAAAAGGGATCCTCGCAAGACCATTGTTTGTATTAAATTGATTTGAACTATGTTTTAAGGACTACAAAATCTTATAAAAGAGAGAGTCTTTATCTGAACATGGAAGAAGAAGAGTTTATCTCTAGCGATGGAGAGATTTATGAAAAGAAGGGAGAAAATCAAAACCATTCAGAGGAGAGATTGATTGAGGCAAAGAGTTTCTTTTCTATGCAGAAAAAGAAGTTAGGAATTGCAGCTAAAAAGGGAGATAATATTGTTGTTATAGATTTTAAGGAACTTTCTGAATTTTCTCCAGAACTTTCTGAAGAGTTAATAAATAAACCCGAAGATACTTTAAAGATTTTAGAATCAGCCCTCTTAGAGGGGGGGTTAATTTCAGATCCGAGAGTAAGATTAGAGAGTATTTCTAAAACTCAAGAATTAAAAATTAGAAATATTAGAGCGGTTAATCTTGGAAGAATGATTTCTATTGAAGGGATTGTTCGTCAGGCATCGGAGGTTAGACCTCAAGTAATAAATGCAAAATTTGAATGTCCTTCTTGTGGAGCTATTTTGTCTATTATCCAGATGGAAAAGAAATTCCAAGAACCTAACAGGTGTAATTCTTGTGGAAGGAGGGGAGGATTTAGGATACTCGCAAAGGAGATGGTGGATGCACAGAGATTGGTTTTAGAGGAAAGTTCAGATGCATTGTCTGGAGGAGAACAACCTAAGAGAATGCAAGTTTTTCTTAAAGAAGATTTAGTAGATCCTAAGATGGAAGAGAGAACCACTCCGGGAAGTAAAGTTAGAGTTATTGGAGTTTTAAAGGAAATTTCTTTACCACTTCCAACCGGAATTCAGACAAGATTTGATTTAGCAATTGAGGCAAACAATATCATTCCTTTAGAAGAAACCTTTGATGATTTATCCATTACTGAAGAAGAAGAAACTCAAATTAAGGAATTAGCTGCTGAACCCAATGTTGTAGAAAGACTTGCAAGAAGCATTAGTCCATCTGTTTGGGGTTATCAAGAAATTAAAGAATCTTTGGCATTACAACTTTTTGGAGGAGTTCAAAAACAAAGAAGTGATGGAACCTGGACAAGAGGAGATATTCATATTTTAATGGTGGGAGATCCCGGAGTTGCAAAATCTGTTATGTTAAAATTTATTTCTACGATTGCTCCGAAGGGAAGATATGTCTCCGGAAAATCTGCTTCGGGAGCGGGATTGACTGCAACAGTGGTTAAAGATGAATTTCTTAGGGGATGGGCATTAGAGGCGGGAGCGATGGTTCTGTCTAATAAGGGTTTAGTTTGTATTGATGAATTAGAGAAGATGGATGAAAACGATAGATCTACAATGCACGAGGCAATGGAACAACAAACAGTTACAATTTCTAAGGCAAATGTCCAAGCAACTCTAAATGCTAAAACGGCTGTTCTTGCAGCTGCAAACCCTAAATTTGGAAGATTTAATCCGGATGAAATGGTTGCAAAACAAGTGAATCTTGCCCCTTCTCTAATTAATCGTTTTGATGCTTTATTTATCTTAAGAGATTTACCGAATAAAGAGAGAGATGAGAGAATTGCTTCACACGTTCTTTCAGAACATAGACAGGATATGAAATTAGATATAGTGGATAGGGATTTGCTAAGAAAATATATTGCCTATGCGAATCAAAAGTATAGTCCTGTTTTAAGTCAGGAAGCTTCAGACAAAATTAAAAAGTTTTATGTAAGTTTACGAAATCAATCTACTTCTTTGACTATGGAAACTGCAAATAAACCTATTCCGATTTCAGCCAGACAATTAGAAGCTATTTTGAGATTTGCTGAAGCAAATGCAAAGGCAAGGCTAAGTAAAACTGTTGATGTTGAAGATGCTGAGAGAGCTATAAAATTGGTTAAATATTATATGATGCAGGTAGGATACGATGAGGAGACAAAGAGTTTTGATATTGATAAAATTTCTGGAAATCCAGCTTCAAAAAGAGGACAGGTTTTCTTAGTTAGAGAGGTCTTAGAAGATCTTGAATCTAGGCTTGGAAAATTAATTCCTCAAGAAGAATTGGAAAAGGAGATTGGAGAAAGGATGAAGAAGGATGAATTGGAGGAGGCAATTGATAAACTACTGAGAGCAGGAGATATCTTTAGACCTAGGAAAGGACATCTTCAAAGAGTTTAATCTATTTCAATAATGTTTATAAAACAAGGGATAATTT
>Ga0265293_10007526_pt1 | contig 16687 bp, 12 predicted proteins | sample Munlanlewell138R_FD_192505 | JGI IMG/M metagenome (GOLD analysis project Ga0265293, IMG submission 192505) | Leachate microbial communities from a municipal landfill in Southern Ontario, Canada - Leachate well 138R | ecosystem: Engineered > Solid waste > Landfill > Unclassified | place: Canada...
CCAGGTGCTGGCGATCTCCACGCTGGAATATTCGGACAAGCTGTTGCCGCCGTTGAGGACGTCGTTGCCCAACGTGTTCGTCCTCAATTCCGCGCAAATTGCCAATGGCACGTTGAACGTCAACGAAACGCTCGGCGTCGTCGATGCGAATTTCGATGCGCTGGCAGGTCTGCTGGCAGCGCCCAGCGGCCTGGAACAGGCAGCCTGACCATGTCCAGGCCGGCTTCCATTCCCGCTTCTGGACATAGGATTTCCCTGTTATGAACAAGCCGCTCGCAAGCGTTTCGCTGGACGTCGACAACCTATGGTCCTACATGAAGATCCATGGGGATGAGCGCTGGTCGACGAGACCATCCTACTTCGGCACGTTCATTCCCTACATGCTGGAAGTTCTCGATCGACTGCAGATGAAGATCACGTTCTTTATCGTGGGCATCGATGCGGCGGACGATCGAAATGGTGCGGCGATCCGTTCGATCACGGATGCAGGACACGAGGTCGGGAATCATTCCTTCGAACACGAACCTTGGCTGCACCTGTATACGCGCGAGCAGCTGTGGCGGGAAATCCAAATGACCGACGAGGCGATCGAAGCTGCCTCGGGCAAGAAGCCGGTCGGATTCCGCGGGCCGGAGGAGCGTGGTCATGGCTTCGATGCTTCGACGCTACCGACCTACCTGGGCCCGATTGCTCGCGCTTATTACTTCTGGACTGCCAAGCTGAGTCCGGAGGAGCGCGAGAAGCGCAAGGAACTGTTCGGAAAGTTCAGCGATGGGTTGCGCCCGGTGAAGCCGTATTACTGGGAACTCAGCGAAGGGAGGCGATTGCTGGAGATCCCGGTGACCACCACCCCCGGGATCAAGACGCCCTTTCATTTCAGCTACCTGTTGTATCTCGCGAAGTTCTCCGAAGCGCTGATGAGCACCTATCTGAGCACGGCGATCGCGGCCTGCCGCGTGACGGGAACCGAACCGAGTTTCCTGCTGCATCCGCTGGATGTCATCGGTGGCGATCAGGTGCCGGAGCTGAAGTTCTTTCCGGGCATGGAAGTGCCCAGCGCGCGCAAGACCCAGCTGCTGGAGAAGGTGCTGCGAGCCCTGCAGAAGCACTTCGAGCTGGTACCGATGGGGGTGCACGCCGATCGGATCAAGCAGCGCGAGCGCATTCCGATGCGCAAGGCAGCCTGAGGCGGCTGCGGATCATGTGCGGTATCGCAGGCATCATCCATCTAAGGGGCGGCGAACCGGCGCGCGCGCTGCTCGAGCGCATGGCGGCTGCCATCCGGCACCGCGGTCCGGATGATTCGGGGATCTTTCTGCGTGACGGTATTGGCCTGGCTCACCAGCGCTTGTCGATCATCGATCTGACGACCGGACACCAGCCGATGACCTGCGACCAGGTAACGGTCGTCTACAACGGCGAGATCTACAACTATCTGGAACTGCGCGAAGAGCTCCAGCGGGCAGGGCATATATTCCGGACGACTTCGGACACCGAAGTGCTGCTGCGCATGTACCTGCAGCATGGCCCCGAATTCGTGGCCAGGCTGAACGGCATGTTCGCCTTTACGCTTTACGATGAACGTCGTCGTCGCATCGTCATGGCGAGGGATCACTTCGGTATCAAACCCTTGTACATCCATCGCACTGCCAGCCGACTGGTGTTTGCCTCGGAGATCAAGGCCCTGTTGGCGCATCCCGATATCCGTGCCGAGGTGGATGCCACGGGGCTCAACGACTATCTGACCCTGCAGTACACTCTGGGCGACAGTTCGCTGTTCAAGGGGATCACCAAGCTGCCACCAGCGCATTATGAGGTGACCGATCTGGATAGCGGGCGGATATCCCGGCACAGATACTGGCAGCCTGTTTTCGAGATCGATCACGCGCGAAGTGAAGGCGAGTACGTCGAGGAGTTACAAGGCCTGCTGCGCGATTCGATCCGCTGGCAGATGCGCAGCGATGTGCCCGTGGGCGCCTACCTCAGCGGCGGCCTGGATTCCAGTACGGTGACGCTGCTGGCGGCGCGCGAGACGGATACGGCGCTGAAGACCTTTACCGGCGCATTCCGGGAGGGACGCGAGTACGATGAATCGGAGCATGCCCGCGCGGTGGCCGAGCTCGCGGGCGCGCAGATGCACTTCGCCTACCCGACGGAGCAGGAATTCATCGATCTGCTGCCGAAGCTGATCTATCACATGGATGAGCCGGCGGCGGGACCGGGGCTGTTCCCTCAGTACATCGTCTCACGGCTGGCTTCCAATGAGGTCAAAGTCTGTCTGGGCGGGCAGGGTGGTGACGAGATCTTCGGTGGCTATGCGCGTTACGTCGTGGCCTATTTCGAGCAGGCGACCAAGGCGGCGATTTACGAATCGAACGAGGAAGCCGACCTGGGGGTCTCCCTGGCTGCCCTTGCGCCCAACCTGGCCTACATCAAGCAGTATGTCCCGATGCTCAACCGCTTTCTGCAGCGGGGTTTCTTCGAGCCCATGGACCGGCGCTATTTCAGCCTGATGGACCGCAGCGAAGGCGCCCTCGATGCCTACAGCCTGGATTTTCGTGCCCAGTATGACCGGGAGTCGGTGTTCGGACGTTTTCAGCGTATTTTCAATGAACCCGACACGCCTTCGTACTTCAACCGCATGCTTTACTACGACATGATGACGGGGCTGCCTTCGCTGTTGCATGTGGAGGACCGGGTGAGCATGGCCGTGTCCCTGGAATCGCGCGTGCCCCTGTTGGATCCTCGGATCGTGGAACTGGTTGCCCGGGTGCCGCCGAGCATCAAGTTCAAAGGGGGCGAAATGAAGTATCTGTTCAAACAGGCAATTCGTGACCTGCTGCCACCCACGGTACTCGACCGGCGCGACAAAATGGGTTTTCCGGTGCCGCTGCAGCTTTGGGCACGAGGCCGGGCGAAGGATTTCTTTCATGATGTGCTGTTGTCGCGGCGCGCGCGGGAGCGTGGTTTGTTCGATGCAGGTGCCGTCGAGCGCCTGATTCGGCAGGAATCGGCGTTCAGCCGTACGCTTTGGGGAGTGCTGCAGATCGAGTTGTGGCACCAACAGTTCATCGATCAGGATGCAGTCGTGGGATCCGCTGGTTGAGCGGATGTCTTCATAATTCGGAGTTTCGGAGAGAATAATGCCTCTTTCATTCACGTCCGCCGATGATTTTCAGTGGTCCGTCAAAAAGATTGCTGTCGTCGGTCCTGGCATCGTTGGCATGCCCATGGCGGCATTGCTGGCGAATGCTCGTATTCGTGAGGGTTCGGATACTCCCGCCAAAGTCGTCGTTTTGCAGCGCAACTCGAAGACTTCAGGCTGGAAGGTTCCGGCGATCAACGAGGGACGCTCGGTCATCGGCGGTGTGGAGCCGGCGCTGGACAGCATCGTGTCTGAAACGGTGAAGGAAGGCATCCTCAGTGCCAGTCATGACTATGAGGCGGCCGCGGATGCGGACATGATCCTGGTATGCATCCAGACCGACAAGAAGGGCTTCGCACCGGATTACGGCCCCATGTTCGAGGGCCTGGAAGGGCTGGCTCTGGCCCTGAAGAAAAAGCCGGCGGGCAATATCCCCATCATCGTGTTCGAATCCACGCTGGCGCCCTCCAGCATGGCCACGGTCATGAAGGATCATTTTGCCAGGCATGGCTTGATCGAAGGCAAGGACATTTTGCTGGGTAACAGTCCGAATCGCGTGATGCCGGGCCGTCTGGTGGAGCGCGTCGCCGCCGCCGACAAACTGGTGGCCGGCCTGCACCCGCTGACGCCCAAGCTGATCCAGAAGATTTATGCTCGCATCGTCACCAAGGGAACATTGCATCAGACGAACAGCATGACGGCCGAGGTCGTCAAGACGCTCGAGAATGCCTATCGGGACGTGCGGATCGCCTTCGCGTCGGAAATGGTCCGTTACTGCGACCAGAAGGATATCGATTTCTACGCTGTGCGCGATGCGGTCAATCAGAAGCTTGCGCAGAGCGATGCCGCTTCCCATGATGCGACCGCCGTTCCCAGCGGCGGCGTGCTCGTTCCGGTCGTCGGCGTGGGTGGTCACTGCCTGCCCAAGGATGGCATCCTGCTATGGTGGCGCAAGATCGAATCTGGCGTGGACACCTCCAAGGCGCTCATTCTGGAATCGCGCAAGATCAACGACGATTCTCCGGCGCAGACCACTGCGCAGGCCGAACGCCGCTTCGGCAGCATCGATGGCAAACGGGTGGCTATCCTGGGCGCCGCGTACCGTTTCGATTCCGAGGATACGCGTAATTCCCCGACGCTGACGCTCGGTCAGCAGCTGCTGGACAAGGGCTGCAAGGTGGTCATCCATGATCCGTATGTGAAGGGTGATGACCAGAATCTGGCCCGCTGCAAACTCACGGAATATTTCACCAACGACTTGGACAAGGCGCTGGCCGATGCCGAGGTGCTGTACTTCGCCACGGGGCATGGCGTCTACAAGAACGGCCTGAAGGATATTCTTGCCAAGGCCTCGAAGGCTGCTTTCGTGGTGGACGGTGCCAATCTGTACCGCAACAGCGATTTTTCAGGATCGAAGGTCGGCTATGTCGGTATCGGTCGCGGCAGCCAGCCGGCCCCGGCGGGTTTTCTCGACTTCGTGGAAGCGTCTTTCCGCACCATGGAGACCGGTACGGCCAATGAACTGCAGGGTATCATCGACTTCTTGAACGACCGTTACGCAGACAGCGATTTCAACAAGGTTCATCTCGATGTAGTGAGCAAGCTGGGTGCCACCTGTGTCACGGGCTGCGAGATCGCGCAACCAGGTCGGATCACCCAGGCGCCGTCCTACGACGGCTTCACGACGCATCTGGTCGCCTGCGCTGTCGCTGCATCCAGCGCCAAGGCGTAAAGCCAAGGGAGTATGAGGACTCACTCATGAGGGTCGTTAGTATCGTCGGTGCCAGGCCTCAGTTCGTGAAACTGGCCCCGGTCTGCCGAGCAGTGAGCGCTCACAATCAGGCGGGCGGTGTGCACATCGATCACTTGATCGTGCACACCGGCCAGCATTACGACCCCGAGCTGTCGGATATCTTTTTCGATGAGCTGGAGATTCCCAAAGCGGATGTCAATCTAGGCGTCGGCTCGGCGCCTCATGGCCAGCAGACCGGTCGGATGCTGGAACACTTCGAGCGCTTCCTGCTGGACTCCAAGCCAGACGCCGTGATCGTCTACGGCGACACGAACTCCACGATCGCCGGCGCCCTGGTGGCGGCCAAACAGCATGTGCCGGTGGTGCATGTCGAGTCGGGATTGCGCAGCTTCAATCGGTTGATGCCCGAGGAAATCAACCGCATTGCGACCGACCACGTGTCGGATCTGCTGTATGCTCCCACCCGCACTGCGATGCAACTGCTGGCCCGCGAGGGCCTGGAAGAGCGCGCCGTGCTGGTGGGGGATGTCAGCTATGATGCTGTCTTGTTCAATCGTGAGCTGGCCGTACGCAAGTCGCGGATCGTCGAGCAACTCGAGGTGTCACCGCGCAACTATGCGGTGCTTACCGTGCATCGCTCGGAGAACACCGAGGCCGGCCGTTTGATCGATCTGCTTGCCTGGCTGGGTGAAATTGCGGCGGGCGGCATGCCGTTCATTTTTCCGATTCATCCACGCACCGCCCGTCTATTGCCGCGTGATCCCGAGCACTTCAATCAGTTCCCCGGCGTGCGCCTGATCAAGCCCGTGGGCTTCCTCGACATGCTGCAACTGGTCGCCAACGCGCGCATGGTGCTGACGGATTCCGGCGGAGTGCAGAAGGAAGCGTTCTTTCTGGACACGCCCTGCATCACCTTGCGGGAAGAGACGGAATGGACGGAAACGGTTCAGGCCGGCGCCAATATTCTCACCGGACTGCATCGTGAACGGATCATCGACGGCGTCGCCCAATGGGAATCCCGTCTCGCCGATGGTCACACCCTGAGCTTCGCCGCACAGTCGGGACAGCCTTTCGGTGCAGGCGACGCTGCGCATCGCATCGTCGCGGAACTCGTGAAGTTTCTGCGGCCTCGACTGGCGCCATCCGCATTGAGTGCGTGATGCGCTTCTTATCTATGGGAATCTTCAATGAATCTTGCCGAGCTGACTCAACTCATCATTGATACGACACGCTCCGTCCTGGAAGAACAGGCAGTGGAGACCGATGAAGTACTGTCCGCGGATACCCGCCTGTTCGGCGATCAGGGTCTGCTGGATTCGCTGGCATTGGTGTCCCTGGTCATTGCCGTGGAGCAGGGGATCGAGGAACAGTTCGGTGTATCGATCGAACTGGCGGACGACAAGGCATTGTCCCAGAAGAACAGCCCCTATCGATCCATCGGGACCCTGGCCGCCTATGCGACGGAGCAGTTCGAAGCGAAGCGGCGCGCCAGCTGAGAAGATCTGGAGGTCCCATGTCGACGCAGCCCGTCACGCTGATTACCGGTACGCGCAAGGGCATCGGCCTGTTTCTGGCGCAGCACTATGTGGCCGCAGGTCACCGGGTGGTCGGTTGCAGCCGGCAGGCCGGCTCGTGGCACCATGAGAACTACACCCATATCGAGGCTGACGTCTGCGATGAAACGCAGGTCAAGGCGTTGTTCGGGCAGCTCAGGCGGGATTTCGGACGCCTGGACCACCTGCTGAACAATGCCGGCATCGCATCCATGAATCACTCGCTGCTGACGCCCTATGCAACGGTACGGCGGGTGATGGATACCAACCTGGGTGGAACCTTCCTGTTCTCGAGGGAAGCCGCCAAGATGATGCAGAAGCGACAGTTTGGACGCATCGTCAATTTCACGACCGTGGCCGTGCCGCTGAAGCTGGAAGGCGAGGCGGCCTATGTCGCTTCCAAAGCAGCGGTGCAGGCGCTGACCCAGGTCATGGCCAGAGAACTCGCGAAGTTCGGCATCACCATGAACGCCATCGGACCCGTGCCGATCGAAACCGATCTGATTCGCGCGGTGCCGGCGGACAAGATCGCCGGCCTCGTGGAGCGTCAGGCGATCAAACGCCTGGGGACGTGTGAGGATGTGGCCAATGTGTGCGATTTCTTTCTGCAGCCGCAAAGCAACTTCGTGACCGGCCAGGTGGTGTTCCTGGGGGGTGTCTGATGCACATCGATTTCCTGCGTGAACGATTCGCTGCTGCCGGCGATCGCGAGGCCCTGATCTGGCGCGACCAGGCCTACAGTTACGCCTGGCTGCTGCAGGAACTCGACCGCTTGAGCCGCGAGCTCGAGGAGCGGGAAATTCCCGTGGGCGCAGTGGTCAGTGTCGAGGCCGATTTCTCGCCACGTGCGGTGGCGCTGCTGCTGGCCCTGATGGAGCGCAACGCCATCCTGGTGCCGCTCACCAGTTCGGTGGAGGAAAAGAAGCCGGAGTTTCGTGAGATTGCCGAGGTGGAGGCGGTCGTCGAAATCCGTGCCGATGACTCCTTGCATAGCTGGCGCACCGGGCAGAAAGTCGAGCATGAACTGCTGCAGCGCCTCAAGCATGCAGGTTCGCCCGGGTTGATCCTGTTCTCCTCCGGATCTACGGGAAAGAGCAAAGCCGCACTGCACGACATCGTGCCCATGCTGGAGAAGTTCAAGGTGCCGCGCCATACCTTGCGCACCATCACCTTCCTCCTCTTCGATCACATCGGCGGCTTCAACACGCTGCTCTACAATCTGTCCAACGCAGGCTGCGTGATCACAGTGGCGGACCGCCGTCCGGATACGATCTGCCGGGCGATCGAACAGCACAAGGTGGAACTGCTGCCGACCTCGCCAACTTTCATCAATCTGTTGCTGGTCAGCGAGGTTTTCCGGCAGTTCGATTTGAGCAGCCTGAAGACGGTGACCTACGGGACGGAAGTGATGCCTGAAAGCACCCTGAAGCGATTCCATGCGCTGTTCCCGCAAATCAAGCTGCAGCAAACCTATGGTTTGTCGGAAGTCGGCATCCTGCGCTCGAAATCACGCTCCTCGGATTCACTCTGGGTCAAGGTGGGCGGCGAAGGTTTCGAAACCCGCATCGTGGACGGATTATTGGAGATCAAGGCCAGGTCTGCCATGCTGGGGTATCTGAATGCGCCCAGCCCGTTTACCGAGGATGGTTGGTTCAAGACCGGCGACGCCGTCGAGGTGGACGGGGAGTACATCAAGATCCTGGGCCGCAAGTCGGAACTCATCAACGTCGGTGGCGAGAAGGTCTATCCGGCGGAGGTGGAAAGCACGCTGCAGCTCATGGAGGGAGTCGAGGATGTGGCCGTGCGCGCCGAGCCTCACCCGATCATGGGCAATGTCGTTCATGCGCGCGTGAAGCTGTCCACCGACGAAACCATTGCGGAATTCCGCAAGCGTATGCATGCATTCTGCAAGGACAAGCTGGCGAGATTCAAGATTCCGCAGAAAGTGGAACTCGTGGACCAGGCCATGCACGGCGAGCGATTCAAAAAAATGAGACGTGAATGACGGGCGGCGGGGCTGCAACCCATCAGTGGACGCTGCACGAGGTCAAAGCGGATGATAAGGCCCGCCTCGATGCGATTGCCGACCTTCACATGGAGTTGCTCGATTACGGTCCGATGGCCGGTCTGGGATGGCGATTCGTGCGGGACGTCTGCTATGCCGCGCACATGCGTGAAAACCTTCTGAAGGTCGACCTCGTCACGGTGGATGATGAGCCCGCGGGATTCATTGCCTATACGCCCTATTCGATCGGATTTCATCGGGAGGGACTCGGCAAGCATTGGTTTCTGGCGGGGTTCGTGCTTGCGCGCTCATTGATTGCGCGTCCTTCCCGAATAGCGAAACTCGGCAGGGCGCTGAAAGTACTCTGGTCACGGCGCGGAGAGACGGTGCTCGGAGAAGATCCGCTGGGCGAGGTCGTCTGCGTGGCTGTCCGCAAGAAATATCTGGCGCCGTCCTTCGTGCGCAAGTCCGGGATACGGCTCAGCGAGTTCCTGATACGCCATGCGCAGCGTGAATTGCCGAAATCAGGCGCGCGCAAGCTGCGTATGATCGTGGATGCCGACAACAAGCCGGTATTGATGCTGTATCACCTCATGGGTGCGCATTTCGAGCCGTACGAGCAGGCCGGTGAACCGCGAGTGCACGTGTGGTTCGATCTGGCAGAGGAAGCACAGGTGTGAGCGCCAGTTCTTCCAACGAGGATGAGTTGCAGGCGGACCCTTCCATGAGCACTGGTTCCTGGAGCGATTATTGGGAGCGCATCGACGATAAGCAGTATGTCTTTCGGGTCGAGGCTAGTGACTACGTTGCTCGCCTGCGCCGGCTCATTCAACCGGCAACGGCTATGGCTGTTCTGGATTTCGGCTGCGGCTTCGGCTATGTGGCGGCTGAACTTTCTGGCAACGTTCGACGGATTGCCCTTTGGGATGCTTCGGCAACGGTCAGACGCCAGGCGAGCGAAAGAGTCCGTGGTCTCGAAAATGTCGAATTCGTCGATCTGGAGTCGATGGATTCCTCGCAGCTTGGCGAACGATTCGACCTGATTCTCGCTCACAGCGTCGTACAGTACATGACGCCTGCCGAAATTCTGGTTTGGCTTGCGCGGTGGCGTACGATGCTGAATGATCGAGGCCGGATCGTCCTGTCGGATCTGATCTTACCCGGCGCGGGTGGGCTGGGTGAGTTATTGTCCTATCTTCGTTTCGCATATGGGCGGGGCTTCTTCTGGAAGGCCTTTACGGACGGTGTGGCCGAAATTCCACAGTACTGGAAGGCACGTAACAATCTTCCCCTGACCAGCGCCACCCGTCAGCAGTGGGAGACGTGGGCTGAGCAGTCGGGTCTGAGGCTCGAGTGGCTGCCTGAGAATTTGAGCCATCGGCAAGCCCGTTCCACTGCCGTGTTCCAATCCATGGCTTGAACGAGCGGCATTCCATGCAAAATGGTGGGCAGGAGCGCGACAAAGGCTACTCGGAAATAGAATACCAGCAGTTCCGGGCTCGCTCCCGGATGCGCAGTGTCATGTCGGCGATCGGGGTATTGTTCTGGCCTTTGACCGTGCCGTTGGCCCTGTTGTCACGCCTGTCGGATGTGATATTTCGTAGCTGTTCGGAGTTTCTGAGCCTGATTCCTTATTTCCCAGGTGTGATAGTACGGCAATCTTTTTACCGATTCGCACTCGAATCCTGCGGGCACAACGTGATCGTGGAATTCGGCGCCGTATTCATATATCGGAATGTGAGCGTGGGCAGCAATGTGCTCATCGGGCGCTTCAGCATCATTCATCACTGCAATATCGGCGATTACGTTCTCATCGGAGAACGATGCACGTTCCTGAGCGGCTCCAGGCAGCACAGGTTCGAGCACCTTGATACTCCCATTGCCCTCCAAGGTGGACAGCGACGCTACATCAGGATTGGCAGGGATGTCTGGATAGGCAGCCATGCCGTCGTCATGGACGATGTCGGCGATGGGGCGGTCGTAGCGGCAGCGGCTGTCGTGGCTCGTCCCGTCGAGGAACGAACCATTGTGGCTGGAATGCCAGCCAAGCCTGTCTCTCGGCGGGGTCAGGTCTGATCTGTCGGTTCGTGGTGCTCCGCCAGCGGCCGGAGGGTCGATTGACGTTCCGTTGAACGGGCCACTGCCTCGCCCGCTAGGACGAGGCAGTGGCCACCAGTATCGCGCGTCCGGTCAGTTGCCCAGATAGAGCCGTCGGAAGTTGTCGAACGCGTACGTGTTTTCTTCGAATCCCCCGAAGCCGACGGTGCCGGCGGTCGAAATGCGATCCGCAGCATAATCATCGTACGAGGCCTGGCCAATCAGCTGCCAGACGCCCGAATTCAGGCGCTCGATATAGGCGGTGAGTCGCACCGGGTTGGTTCCCTGGACGCTCAGGCGCAGCCGGTACGTATCGTTCGTGTTGAGGGCCTGTGACAACCCGAATATCGAGACGGGCACGTCATAGTTCGTGCCACGCTGCCTGGCGATGACGGCCGACGAGGTAGACCCGTTCATGTACAGCAAGTAGCCATCGAGCTGATTCGCGCCGGCAATGGTGTTTGCCTGGCCTCGGACCAGTAGCTGGGGATATCCGATCGGCGTACCCAGCAAACGGAACTCCGTCGAAGCCTCGACGTTCAGGACGTCCTCACTGCCTTGCCGGTAGACCACATTGTTGCGGTAGTCAGAGCCCGGCGTGGCGAGTTTTTGAACGCGACCTCCTGCCAGCGCAAACGCACCGGCGGATTTCTCGATCCAGCCGTTACCGATGACTGGGTTGTCGGCACGATCAAAGTTGTCGAACAGCGTTTCCACCGCGGCCGCGGCGGTGATGTTGAATGACACGCTACCGGATGCCAGGCCCGAACCGGGCGTCAGGACGGAAACTGCCGCCAGACCGGACTGCGCGACATCGGCCGCCGTGACCGTGGCTTGCAACTGCGTGGGGGACACATAGGTGGTGGCCCGGTTCGTGCCATTCCAGCGCACCACCGAATCAGGGCTGAAGCCGGTGCCGTTCACGGTCAATTGGAAACCTGTGCTTCCGGCCTGCACGGCCTCCGGATTCAGATTACTCACTGCCGGAGGAGCACTGCCAGGCTCCAGATCACGCCAGAAGAAATTGTCGTAGTTGTCGGTGCGGTTGACCCATTTGGCGACGCCAAAGCCACCGGCAGTCGTGATCGGCGGCGCCATGGTGGTGAAGTCGCAGTAAAGGGCAGGATTACGCTGCGTCGACTCGTCATGCGTGGTCGAGCCTGAAGCGATGGCCTGCCAGGCACCGCCCTCGAGACGCTCGACAACACCATTCATCTGCACCGGGAAGGCACCCATGACCCGGAACCGCAGGCGATAGCGCTCGCCTTCGATCAGCGGCTGGCTGAGAGGAAGGGCTTCGATGTAGCACTCCCAGCGGCTGCCCGGCGTGGGAGAGCGAGTGACGGCGATCATGGCGTCGCCGCTCACGTCATCGATGAAGAAGATATAGCTGTCCAGCGTATAAGGCTGCTGCAGGTTGTCACGTTGGATGCGAGCATGAACCTGCGGGAAATTCGCAGTCGTTTCTCCGGGATAGTTGGGCATGGGCAGGCGCACGAACTCCACGGAGACCTCACCGTCCATGCGGTCCTCGCCGCTGGGGCGGTACATGATTTCCTGCTGGAAGCCGCCGCTCAGATCGACCTGGCTGACGACCTGGTTGTCCTGGATGGAAAAGGCATCAGGATTTTTCTCTGTCCAGTCGTTGCCGATGGTGGCGGAGTTCGGGCGATTGAAGCCGTCGAAGAAGTAGTTGAGCGATCCATCCTGCACGAAGAATGTCAGGGGCACCGAGGATCCGCCGCCAGGCGCCGGCGTGTCGACGGTCACCGAGGCCAATCCAGCGGATGCCAGATCGGCACTGTTGATCGTGGCCTGCAACTCGCTGCCTGAGACGTAGGTCGTCGCACGAGCATTGCCGTTCCAGCGCACGACGGATTCACTGGTGAAACCGGAACCCAGTACGGTCAGCGCGGTAGCACCGCTGCCGGGAACTGTCGCATTGGGCGACATCTGGTTCAGTACCGGCACCGGATTGGTCGCCTGGGGTACGTTGACGACAAAGGTTTGGGCGCCCGATTCGCCGCCACCGGGAGCGGCAGTGTAGACGGTGACGTTGTTCGATCCGCTGGAGGCGAGATCGGCATTGGTGATGATGGCGGACAGTTCCGTCGAGGACACGAATGCCGTGCTGCGCGGACTACCGTTCCAGCGCACGATAGAGCCGTTGACGAAGTTGCTGCCCGTGACCGTGAGCGTAAATCCGGGGGTGCCGGCGATCGCGCTGCTGGGGGTGAGCCCAGAGAGGCGCGGGGCGGGGTTCGCTGCGGCCGTAATCGTGAAGGGAATCGTACCGGAAGAGCCTCCCGCCGGAGCCGGATTCAATATCTGGACGTTGGCAACACCAGCGCTCGTGATGTCACCCGCGGTGATCTGTGCCTGCAATTCGGTCGAAGATACGTAGGTCGTGCTGCGGTTCGTGCCATTCCAGCGTACAACCGAGGCCGGGACGAAATTACTACCATTGACCGTCATTACGAATGCCCCCGATCCGGCGGGACGGGTAGCCGGCGCCAAAGCCGTCACCGACGGCACGGGATTGTTGGCGGGCGCGGTGATCGTAAATACCTGGGCAGTGCTGGTACCACCCCCCGGAGCAGGGGTGAATACAGTCACCGAGCCGCTACCTTGGGAGGCAAGGTCGGCACTGTCGATTTGAGCTGTCAGCTGAGTGGAGGAGACGAAGGTGGTATTGCGGTCCGTGCCATTCCAGCGTACGAGCGAACCATTGGTGAAACCCGATCCCGAGACCGTGATGTTGATCGCCGGAGATCCTGCGCTGGTGCTGGCGGGGTTGATCGAGCTCAGCTGGGGGGCAGGACTGGGAGTGCCGAAATTGGTGCGCGCAAAGTTGTCGTAACGGTAATTCGTTTCGACGTATCCGCCAAAGCCCACGCTTCCCGCCGCTACGATCCGATTGGCGGCGGTGTCGCTGTAGCTGCCCTGTCCAATGAGAGTCCAGGTGCCATTGAAGAAACGTTCGACATAGGCATTCAGAACGACTGGATTGGTACCTGTGGCGCGTAGTCGCAGCCGGTAGCGGTCGCTGGCATTCAGCGCCGGGGACAGGGTGAACGTTCTGAGTTGTTGGTCGTAATCGCTGCCACGCTGCCGGGCGATCACGGCCTGTGTTGCGCTGTCGTTCATGTACAGCAGGTAGGCGTCCAGCGTATTCGTGCTGGCGATCGTGCTGCTTTGGGCACGGACCAGCACTTGGGGATAGCCCACTGGAAGGCTGAGCAGGCGCAGCTCGATCGATGCTTCCACATCGAGCAGGTCCTCGGACGAGGGGCGATAGACCACGTTGTTTCGATAATCGTTGCCGCCCACAGCCACTTTCGCCGCTTCGTTGCCGATGAGCGTGAAGGCGGCTTGGGACTTTTCGATCCAGCCATTGCCGATGCTGGCGTTGTCGGCACGATTGAAGTCGTCGGTGAAGTCTGCGGCCATCACGGGCGCATTGATCGTGAATGTTTGCGCAGTCGTGATGAGCGCGTCCGACTGGCGCAGTACCGTAACGGCGGCGCTGCCGGTCGTGGTGACATCGGCAGCGGAAATCGTTGCCTGCAGCTCAGTGGCGGAAACGTAGATGGTTGGGCGGGCATTGCCGTTCCAACGAACCACGCTACCAGCGTCAAAATTGGTGCCCGAGACTTGCAGCGTGAACTGGGCGCCGCCGGCGGTTACCGAGACCGGGGTGAGCTGTGTGAGGGTCGGCGGCGGATTGCTGCTGCCCGTGACCTGGAAAGACTGCGTGCCGGATATGCCGCCACCAGGAGACGGATTGGCTACCGAGATGGGATAGGAGCCGCTGGCGCTCAAATCGGCGGATGTCACGAGCGCTTCGAGCTCCGAGGGAGACACGTACACGGTGGTGCGCTCATCGCCGTTCCAGCGCACGCGGGAATCCGTCGTGAAACCACTGCCATACACCACCAGCGTCAAGTCACTTTCGCCCTGCAAGGCTGCCGAAGGCGCCAGAGCCGCGGTGGCGGGCACGGGGTTGGCGGTGCCGAGGCTGTTCAGATCTACGCGCGTGAAATTGTCGAAGCTGTAGCTCGACTCGATGTAGCCGCTGAAGCCGACGGAGCCGGCAGATGCGATGCGCGAGGAGGAGCTATCGGCGGCATTGGCCTGCCCGATGACTTGCCAGATCCCATCGATGAGGCGCTCGACGTAGGCCGTGAGTTGTACGGGGTTGGTGCCGGTAGCGCTCATGCGCATCCGGTAGGTACCGCTGGTATTGATGGGCTGGCTGAGGTTGAGGGTGCCGAGGGTGACGGGATACTGGTTGCCCGTTTGGCGTGCCAGCAGTGCGAAGTTGGCGTTGTCCTCGAAGAACAAGATATAGCCGTCCAGCACATCGGTGGTCGCTACGGTGGCGCTTTGCAGGCGCACGAAAAGCTGAGGGTATCCTGGCGGCAGGCTCGATACGGTGAACTCGATGGACGCCTCGGCATCCAACACGTCTTCGGCGGCAGGCCGATAGACGACATTATCGCGATACCAGGTGCTGACGGCCTGTTTGACGACGCGGCCGTTGCTCAGCGAGAAGGCATCGGGCGTCTTCTCGATCCAGGCGTTGCCGATCGCGGCTCCATCCGATCGCGAAAAATCGTCGACGAGATGGGCGTGCGCCTGGAATGCCGTCAATGAGAGCATTGTCAACGCGACCGCAGCGGTGCGAATGCATTCGATGGCGCGTGCGGCTGAGCGAAGTAGATGGGCCATGCGTGCGTCGGTTCTCATGTGGATAGGGCGAATTGGCGTCATGCGCTTTATTAGATGACTTGGTAATGCAACTTCCAGACCATGTTGGGCATCTCGTTAAAAAGTTATAAATTTCAACGAGTTGATGGAGGGAGCCAGGGGTCGCCCTAAGGCGTCCCTGAGGGTGTGTAAAGTAAATCGGCAGTGCGCCTTCGGGTTAACTGTGAGATAGGTCACAATTCCATATGAATCATGGATTTGAGAAGGGGTATCGGCGTGCGGGCAGGCTCTTGGACGCGCTCGGCAGCCTGTCATGTTTTTCGACGCTCGCCGTGGCAGTCCTGTTGCAAGGCTGTGCGCAGCGGGCGGATTCGGGCACACCGGTGCAGGCGCGCACGCCCATATTGTTCGTGCACGGATCCGGACTGGACAGCGGCCTGTGGCGCGAAATGATGGATGGGCTGCTAAGCAGCGGGTACTCGGCTGAAGAACTGCTTGCTGTCGACCTGGTGCCGAAGGATGGTAGCAACCCGCGAGCGGCCCGCCTGCTCATTGCGCCGGCGGTCGAACGATTATTGGTTCAGGCCCGCGAGGCAGCGTTAAAGCGTGGGCAGCGACCCTCACAGCGCATCGACATCGTCGCGCATAGCATGGGTGCCGTGAGCAGCCGGTGGTACGCGGCGTTCATCCGCCCGGATCTCGTCCGCCTCTGGCTGGGCGTTGCCGCAGCCAATCACGGTACCGACGCATTGTGTGGATTTCCAGGGGAGGGCGATCGGGAATTGTGTCCGGCCTTTGCGCGCTCGAGTGGCGACAACCCGGTGCAGGTGCGCATGAACGGCACGCCAGAAAGGCCGCTCGATGTCTCACCCTACGGTCTGGGGACGGACGTGCGCGCCATGGAGCCGGTTCCTGCGTCGCCAACGCGTTGCATCGCCTACTTCACCGTACGATTGGCGGTCGATGAATGGATCAAGCCTGAATCGAGTGCAGAACTTGATGGGGCGGGCGGATGGGAACTCACCGCGCTGGAAACGTTGCCGGTCCTTGAAACCGGACCCGGTAATTTCCTCTTTCAGGCTGAGACGACGCACGATGAATTGCCGCGCCATCCGGCCATGATCGAGTTCGTTGGAGCGCTCGTTCATGCCGCGGATGAACAGTGGCTGAGTCGTTGCGGCCTGTAGAGCAAAAGGAGAGGGCTCAGCGCCGCTCAGGCCTGTCTTCCGGCAGGAGGCGGGTTTGCCCCTCGACCCAGATCGCTGACTCGAAGATCCATCCGATGGAGCAGAAACAGGCCGCAAAGCACCAGAGGTATCCAGAGGGTTCCGAGATAGACGAAAGATGCGGCTATGGCGTCGGCTTGCGGCACGCCGAAAGGTCGGAGCGCCAGCACATAGGCCAATTGCAGCGCACCAACGTAG
>Ga0265293_10007527_pt1 | contig 16685 bp, 20 predicted proteins | sample Munlanlewell138R_FD_192505 | JGI IMG/M metagenome (GOLD analysis project Ga0265293, IMG submission 192505) | Leachate microbial communities from a municipal landfill in Southern Ontario, Canada - Leachate well 138R | ecosystem: Engineered > Solid waste > Landfill > Unclassified | place: Canada...
ATAGAAACGAAACTTGATCGCTTGCTTGATTTACAACTGGACGGCAATTTGTCGCAAATGGAATATACTGCCAAAAAGTACAAGCTCATTCTCGCTAAAAAAGATTTGGAAGAAAAAATCTCTGCTTTTGGGCGAAAGAGCAATAATCGGTTCGAACTTGCCATTGCCTTTCTAAAAGACGCCAACCAAGCCGAAAAATACGCTCAACAAGAAAATCCCGAAAGGATTCGGGATTTTCTCAAAAAGATTGGTTCGAACTTCCGCATTGCCGACCGCACTTTGGTTTTGGATTTCAAAAATGCCTTCAAAATTGCGGAAAAATACCATGCCGAGGCGCTTTGCGCCGAGGCAACATCTTTTAATTTCGCTAAATGTAAAACTTGGCGGAGGAAGTGGGATTCGAACCCACGGACGGCTTTAACACCGTCACGGGTTAGCAACCCGTTGCAATGCCTCTATGCGATTCCTCCATCGGCTCGCCAAAGTTTTAACGAAGGCGGCCAAGCAATTAAGATATTACCCCTAAATTGAATTGCGGTCAATGGATTAAGGAGGCAAAATTTGGTAGAATGGGGGAATGGAAAATATGGAAAATGAAGAAAAAAATTTGGGCGGGGCGGGGCAAGCGGGAGGAATAGCCGAAATGGTAGAAGGACTGTCCGAGAAAGAGGCGCGAGAGATTTTGGCGCGGGACGGATATAATGAACTGCCAGCGGAGAAGCGGGGCGGTTTTTGGGTTGTTTTGGGGGAGGTTTTGCGCGAGCCGATGCTTTTTCTTTTGGCGGCGGCCGGAGGAATTTACTTTTTTTTGGGCGAGCTGGCCGATGCCATACTTTTGTCGTCGTTTATTGTTTTTGTTTTGGGAATAACTTTTTATCAGCGCCGCAAAACCGAAAAGGCATTGGAATCTTTGAAAAATCTTTCCAGTCCGCGCGCGCTGGTTTTGCGCGATGGCGCGCGAAAGCGTATTCCCGGGCGGGAAGTTGTCGTTGGCGATATTATTTTTCTGAAAGAGGGCGATCGGGTGCCGGCTGATGCCGGTTTGCTGGAAGCGGTTAATCTCACTGTCGATGAGTCGCTTTTAACGGGCGAATCAATGGCGATTTTCAAGTCCGCGGAAAGCGAAAAAGGAGAAGAAAAAAACATTTATTCGGGAACTTTAATCGCCCGCGGGCATGGATTGGCGAAGGTTTTTGCGGCGGGCGCGAACACTGAAATTGGTAAAATCGGCAAATCTTTGCAGTCAATCAACGAAGAAGAGCCGCTTTTGAAAAAGGAAGTTGTCCGTTTGACTCGGGTGTTTGGTTTTGTTGCTTTGGCGCTTTGTGCGGCCGCGGTTTTATTTTACGCGCTATCCGGCGGCGGATGGTTAAACGGCGTTCTTTATGGTTTGACCATCGGAATGTCGCTTTTGCCCGAAGAGTTTCCGGTGGTGCTGGTGATTTTTCTCGCGCTGGGCGGCTGGCGCATGTCAAAGCGGCAGGTTCTGACCCGCAACACGGCCGCGATTGAATCACTGGGGGCGGCGCAAGTTTTGTGCGTGGATAAGACCGGCACGATCACTTTAAATCAAATGCGTCTGCAGGCGCTGGGCGCGGCCGCAAAGATCGCGGATCTGGCCGATTATGAAAACAAGGAAAAAATATTGCCCGAAGATTTTTACTCTTTGCTTGAATACGCTCTGCTTGCCAGCCAAACCGATCCGTTTGATCCCATGGAAAAAGAAATCTGGCGTACCGGCAAATTTTTTCTTACTATTGGGCATTTGCACACCGGCTGGAAACTGATCAAAGAGTATCCGTTTTCGGGAAATATTTTGGCGCTTTCCCATGTTTGGGAGGCAGGGGACGGCGATTCCTATGTCGTGGCGGCCAAAGGCGCGCCTGAATCAATTGCCGATCTTTGCCGTTTTTCCGATGGTCAAAAAAAAGCTCTTATTGAACAAATGGCGCCTTTGCTGGACAGGGGTTTGCGCTTGCTGGCAGTGGCGTTTGCCAATGTCGCCAAGGGCGATTTGCCCAAACATCAGCACGAGTTTGATTTTCAATTTGCGGGATTGCTGGGCTTTGACGATCCCATTCGCCCGTCGGCGATTGACGCGGTGAGAGATTGCTATCGCGCCGGAATTCGGATTTGCATGATCACCGGCGATTATCCGGCAACCGCCTGCAATGTGGCGCGCCGCGCCGGATTAAAAAATCCCGATGAATTTTTAACCGGTGAAGATTTGCGGCAAATGGATGAAAATACCCTGCGGCAAAAAATTAAAACCATTAATGTTTTTGCGCGCGTGGCGCCGGAACAAAAAATGACCATTATCAGGGCGTTGAAAGCGCAAAAGAAAGTGATTGCCATGACCGGCGACGGCGTGAATGACGCGCCGGCGTTGAAAGCCGCGCACATCGGTATTGCCATGGGCGGCCGCGGCACTGATGTGGCGCGCGAAGCTGCGGATTTGGTTTTGGTCAACGATGACTTTTCTTCCATCGCGGCGGCGGTGCGCGCCGGGCGCGCGATTTTTGGCAATTTAAAAAAGGCGCTGGCCTATATTTTTGCCGTGCACATTCCCATCGCGGGCATTTCCTTTTTGCCCGTGGCGCTGGGCATGTCGGTGGTGTTTTTTCCGGCGCACATCGCGTTCTTGGAATTGATTATTGATCCGGCGTGTTCGCTGGTGTTTGAAAACGAGCCGGAGAGCAAAAACATAATGTCGCGCCCGCCGCGAAAGTTAAATGAACCGCTTTTTAACCGCCAAACTGCGCTGATCAGTTTTTTCCAGGGCTTGGGAGTTTTGGCGGCGGTGTTTTTTCTTTTTCAGTATCTTTTGGGCGCGGGGCGAAATCCGGACGAAGTTCGCGCGATCACATTTTGCGCGGTGGTGTTTGCCAATGTTTTGCTGATTATTTCAAATTTGTCGTGGTCAAAAACCGGCTGGGGAGTTCTGGCAAACGGCAACAAAATTCTCTATTGGATGCTGGGATTGGTCGCGATAACGCTAACCCTGTCGCTTTCGGTACCGCTGCTGCGCCAGGTCTTCCACTTCGCGCCCATCGGTGCCAATGATGTGATGCTTGCCTTTGCCACTGCCGCCATCAGTCTGCTCTGGTTTGAGCTCTTCAAACTCTTCCGTAAATCCCAATAAAAAACAAAATCCGCAATTTGCGGATTTTGTTTTTGGCGGTGGGGGCGAGATTCGAACTCGCGGTGGCTTTTAACCACAACGGTTTTCAAGACCGCCTCCTTCAGCCGCTCAGACACCCCACCTTTCGTTTTCATTAAACACGAAAAATCGCCGGAAATCAAGGGGAGGGGTTGCTTGACAGAAGAAATGGTTGATATACAATGTATGTATGATGTATATATAAGAAATAACAACCGCTTGCCGGAATAAATTCAAGTTTATCGAGGTCGCACCTTTTCAATTATTCCTCGCCGCACTTCGGAATAATCGTCAAGCAACGACCTCAAAATTCAGATGCTCGGCAAGCGGGTATAAAATTATGAGTGAAGTAATTAATTTTAGAATTGACAAAAAAATAAAAACCGAGGCGCAGGCGATTGCCAAAAAAATGGGACTTAATTTAAGCGATGTACTCGGCGTTCTTTTGCGCGGATTTGTGCGTGATAAAGCGCTGAATGTTGACTTGGAAGAACCATCGGATTATTTTATTGAATGCTTGGAGCAAGCCAGAGAGGATTTGAAAAATGGGAATGTTTCTCCCGCTTTTGACAATGCCGAAGATGCAATAAAGTGGTTGCGCGACGAAAACCGTAAATATGCAAATCAAATTTAGTAAAATTTTTTTAAAGCAACTTGCAAAATCGCCTGGATTTATCAAATCGGCATTTGAGGAAAAATTGCGGCATTTTTTATTCAATAAAAGTGATCCGATTCTCAATAATCATAAATTAAAAGGCAAGTATCAAGGTTATAGAAGTATTAATATCACTGGCGATTGGCGAGCGATATTTGAAGAATGTCCCAATGGGGATGTGCTTTTTCTGCTTTTTGGCACACACAACCAACTCTATAAAAAATAAGACCATACGGAGAAACTATATAAAGGTTGCGGATTTTGACAAACTATATATAGTTTTATAGGATTGAGGCAGATAATAAATTCTTATGGACGCATCGGAAAAAATAAAATTAGTTCAGAAGGCGGCCGGATTGACGCAGGAACAAATCGCGCGAAAATTGGGCGTCACTTTTGCGTCTTTAAACCGCTGGGTAAATGGCCGCGCCGTTCCCAGAAAAGAGGCGCAAGAAAAAATCGACCGGCTCTACCGCGAAATTACCGGCCAAAAAGAAATTCCCGATCAAGAGCTGGAAGCGAAAAAAAATTTATTAGCGCGAAAAAGCAACAAATATCCGTCAATAATCAAAATAATTTTGGATAATCCCGATATCCGCGACGAATTGATTTTAAAACTCACATATCATTCAAATCGGATTGAGGGAAGCACGCTAAGTCAAGATGAGACCGCGGCGATTTTGTTTGACAATGCGGCGATTCCCAACAAAACTTTGATTGAGCACTTGGAGGCGAAAAACCACAAAACCGCGGTGGAATATATGTTTGGCTATGTGGCGCAAAAAAATCCGATTAGCGAGGAATTTATTATGAAATTGCATGGCATTTTGATGAACAGTATCCGCGATGATGCCGGCGCGTGGCGCAACCATGGCGTGCGAATTGTGGGCGCGAATGTTGCCACGGCAAATTGCGCCAAAATTCCCGTGTTGATGGATGAATTGGCCAAAAAAATAAATGCGAAAGAAAAAGATATTGTTTCTTTGGCAGTGCGAATTCACGCTGAATTTGAAAAAATCCATCCGTTTTCCGATGGCAACGGACGGACGGGGCGGCTGATTTTGCACGCCATGCTTTTGCAAAAAAATTACGCTCCCGCGGTGATTTTGCAGGAAAACAAGCGTCAATACAACCTTTATTTAAACAAAGCGCAAACCGGAGAAGACCAAACCTTGTTGGAGGATTTTGTTGCCGATGCGGTTTTGGCCGGCTTTGCCATTATTGAAAGAAAATAAAAATGGACAAACGGGGCATAACAGGGTAGGGTGAAATAAAGGTCAAGGTTTTTTGAAATAATCAATTAAAATTAAAAATATGAAGGGATTTGTTGCAAATATTGAGGATGCGACAAAGGAAAACGAAAATTTTCGCAAGGTGCTTTACACCGCCAAATACAGCCAGCTGGTGGTGATGAATTTAAAGCCCGGCGAGGAGATCGGCGCCGAAGTGCATGAAGATCACGACCAGTTTTTCCGTTTTGAAAAGGGCAAAGGCAAGGTGATAATTGACGATAACGAATATCAAGTGGAAGATGATTTTGCGGTGATTGTGCCCGCGGGCGCCAATCACAATGTGATTAACACCGGCGGCGAAAATTTGAAGCTCTACACGATCTATTCTCCGGCCGAACACCGCGAAGGCGTGATGCACGCCACCAAGGAAGATGCCATGGCCGACGACGAACACTTTGACGGCGCCACCACCGAATAACACCGATTGATTTGCAAACAAAAAGCGCGGGTAATCCCGCGTTTTTTTGTTGCAAAACGCAATGGGTTTGGTATGCTGGTAATCATAGGAACATATAGTCATATAATCATAAAAATAAAATTATGGAAGAGGATTTAAAAATTTGCCAGAGTTGCGGTATGCCCATGGCCGGACCCGAGGATTTTGGCTCCAATGCCGACGGCGGGCAAAACCGCGAATATTGCAATCATTGCTGGCAAGGGGGGAAATTCACCGCCGATGTTGATCTGCCGGAATTTATTGACATGCAAGTCAAAATCGCGGTGGAGAATTTGGGCATGGACGAAGAAGAGGCGCGCGCGGTGGCGCAAATCACTCTGCCGGAATTGAAGCGCTGGCGCATTGGGTAGGACAGTTATTCCCCGCGAGGTCGTTCCTTGCCGTAATCGGCAAGGTGCGACCTCGTTAAATTGTGTTTAATATAATTATATGACAACAATAAATAAAGTTTGGGTTTTTGTTTTGGCGGTTGCGGTTTTGGGGGGAGTGATAATGTTTTTTGCGTCGCGGCAGGATGTGCCGGTGATTGAAGCACCGGTGGAAGTTGAAGATGATAACGCCCGGGCGGCGGATGAAAATTATTGCAACCAATACGCGTCCGAAAATTGTCCCGCCGAATGCGTTGTTTGTCCGCCATGCGAGGTTTGCAGTTCAATTCAATGTCGTGCCGAGGCGTCCTGTTCGGCAATGGGGTTTGACAAAAATTGGTACAAAGAAAATGTGCTATCTGCCGGGGGTGAACCAATTGTGGATATTCATATCGATGGTACTGATGGTTATATTAAAGATGATACTGGCGCGGATAAAGATAATAATCAAGAAATAAATGCGGGCATGGCCAATCCGGCATCGGTTTATTGCGTCCAGCAGGGAGGCGAATTGGAAATTCGCGAAGGCGAAGGCGGGCAATACGGCGTGTGTATTTTCCCCGACGGCCGCGAGTGCGACGAATGGGAATTTTTCCGCACCAAAGTTTGCGGCGATCCCAACGTGGATAATGGCGATGCCGACGATCAAGTTTGCGGTCGGGAGAATTGTCACGGACTGGATATAAAATGCGGGCCGAATGTGGCCGAAATATGCACGGAAATTTATCAATTGGGCGACAAATGCTTGCGCTATGTGAATTGCGGCATTGTCAACGGCGTCTGCCGGCAAATTCCCAACGCGGCCTTTGACGCTTGCAAAATCTGCGCGCAAAAATGTGAAACTGATTTTGCCGGCGATTCAATGAAACTTTTTGATTGCGAAAGCAAATGCAATTAGGATGATTATGGCAAAGAAAAAGAAATTTTACGCGTACAAAGTTGATAATCAGAAGGGGATAGCCAAAAGCTGGCCGGAATGCCAGGGGATGGTTTCGGGGGCGCCGGGGGCTAAATACAAATCGTTTGAAAGCGAAGGCGAGGCGCAGAGATGGCTGGACGCGGGCGCGGATTACGCGGTCAAGCATATCGCCCGCGAAGCGGGAATTTATTTTGACGCGGGTACGGGCGGCGGTAACGGCACGGAAATCAATGTTTCCGATCAGCGGGGTTATGGTCTGCTCCACCAAGTTTTGCCGGAAAACGAATTAAGTTCAAAAGGACACTATTTATTAAAAGGCGGCAAAACCAATAATTTCGGCGAACTTTTGGCGTGCAAATACGCATTGCAAATCGCGCTGGAGAGCGGCGCGATGAAAATTTTTGGCGACAGCAAGCTGGTTTTGGATTTTTGGTCCAAAGGAAGAATTAAAAAAGAAATGGACAGCGAAACCATCACGCTGGCCCGCGAAGCGGCTAAATTGCGGCAAAAATTTGAACGCTTGGGCGGACATTTATCCCGCATCTCGGGCGGCGCCAATCCCGCGGATCTGGGCTTCCATAAAGGATAAAAACAGCAGTATCAAATCTTGACAAAAATCAAAAAATATGTATTTATAAATTAGGTGATGGTATTGATAGCATTAATGTCTAGAAAAGATAGAGATGAATTAGAGCGATATGGACAAGGTAAGAAGCGCAGATCTCGCCGCCAGGCCATCCGCTCAAAAAGCGAAAGGTTGGAAGACAAGCATTGCAAAAACAAGCTGAAGAGACGGCAACGACGGCGGGGTAATCGGGTGCGAAGTTCTTAATGGGCTTCGCGCAAATTTTTTATCATATAAGTGTTTTGCAGTTTGTAGCCGCTTTTGCGCCAATAGGCGCGCGCGCCCACGCCGGATATTACGACGATTTTTTTTAGGCTGAATTCTTTTTGTGCGATTTTTTCGGCCTCGTTTATCAGTTTTTTGCCCAATCCGGTGTGTTGGACCGAAATTGCTTTTTGCCCCACCGCGGTTTGTAGTCCGTATGTGTGTATTTCCCGGATGATCGCCGCATCTTGTAGGGGCGGGCCTTGTGCCCGCCCTCTGTCATTAATCCTCACCCTCAACAGACTGAATAGTTTGCTTTGGTTTTTACTTTCAAAACTCAAAAAAATTTCCTTGCCCTCCGATGCGCAATAATCGCGTCGACTCAAAATGATTTTTTCTTTTGGATCATAATTGCCCTTGATTTCCCGGCAGCGGATGCATCGGCATCGCCAGCCTTCGCGCGCCATATCATTGGCGATAATTTGACGCAAATTGGAAATGCCTTTTGTTCCGGCGGTAATCCGCGGGGAGGGGATATCGCGGATAATTCTTTCAATGCGCAACCATGGCGGCGTGATTTTTTTAATTTCTTTAACCACCTCAATCAGTTTTTTGTCCGAATATGGCCGGTATTTGCCGCTTTTATATAGTTTATACAGCGGCGCTTCAGGCAAAACGGCGCAGGGATAGATTTTTAACAAATCGGGGCAAAAATGAGATTTGTTAAAAATTTGTTTTGCCATTTCAATATCGCGTTTTGGCGATGAGCCGTAAAGGTTGAGCATTATTTGGTAGGAAACTTTAAATCCCGCGTTTTTCAACAATTTCGTGGCGGCAACGGTGGCGTCAATTTTGTGTCCGCGGCAATTCAATTTTAAAACATCATCATAAACGCTTTGCACGCCCAATTCCACGCGGGTGACGCCCAATTCGCGCAGTTGCAAAATTTCTTTTTCGTCAATATAGTCAGGGCGGGTTTCCACGGATATTCCCACAATCCGGCATTTGGCGGTTTCGTTTTTCTTTTGCTCGTTTTGGAGAGGAAGAATTTTGCTTTTTTGCTTGTCAAAATCATTGCAGGCGGCAAAGCAAGCATTGATAAATTTTTCTTGATAATTTTTGGGATAAAAGCTCCATGTACCGCCAATCACGCGCAATTCCACTTTATCGATATTGTGGCCTTCGGCGGCCAGATTTTCCAGCCGCTTTTTTGTTTGGATATAGGGATTAAATTTGAGCAGTTTGGCGCGCTCTGCCGCCGGCTCGCCTGACAAATAACTTTTGGGGAATCCGGCTTCAAGCGGGCAGTAAAGGCAATTTCCCGGGCAAGGATAGGGCTTGGTTAAAACCGAAACATTAACAATTCCCGAAAGCGACCGCACCGGCCTCACTCGTAGTAAATCTTTCAGATAGCTCATCTTGCGCGGGTCTAACCCGCGCAAATTTGCGCGGGTTAGACCCGCGCAAAAATCTTTTAGGATGAACAAAAGCGTGATGTTATCCGGATAGGGGATTTTTAGTTCTTTGGCGATTTTGCGCTTAAACGCTTCTAGCTCCGCCTTTGTTTGCGGATTTGCCGATATTAATTTTTGCGCGACAATTTTTGATATTTGTTTTTGCATATCTTGAAATTATCTTATTTTGCGATAAAGTCAAAGTATGGAATAAAACGCAAAGCGAAAAACGAAAAGCGCAAAACAAAAATACGGATTGTATTACAAGTTTTGACTTTTGACTTTTGACTTTTGCATTAATGTTATGTTTGAGAAGTTAAAACAAATCAAGAAATTGCAGGAAATGCAAAGCGCGCTGAAAAGCGAAAAAATCGAAAATGAAAAAAATGGGGTGAAGGTGTTTATGAATGGCAAGCTGGAAATTGAGGACATTCAATTAAATCCCGATCTTTCCATCCAAGATCAAGAAAAAGCGGTTAAGGATTGCGTTAATGACGCGATGAAGAAAGTGCAAATGATAGTGGCCAAAAAGATGCAGTCGATGGGGATGGGAGGGTTTGGAATGTAAAAACATTTTTCAGTTTTCATTTTTCAGTTTTCATTGAATGTTTCATTTAAACAATGCGACAAACTAAATGCAGATTTGCATTTTGTTTGAAAATTGATTTATTGGTCATTTATTGGAAATTGGAAATTGATTACTGGAAATTATTTTTTCTATGATAATAGAAAAAATTGCGGTGGGGATTCTGCAAGCCAATTGCTATTTGCTGATTGACGACAATGAGTTGGCGGTGGTTGATCCCGGCGACGAGGCGCGAAAAATTATCAGTGAGATTGAAAAAACGGGAGCGGAGGTAAAATTCATCATTAATACCCATGACCACTTTGATCACATCGGCGCCAATGATCAAATTGCCCAAAAATTCGGCGTTAAAGTTTTATCGGAATTAAAAGAGGGAGATATTTTGACAGTCGGCAAGTCAAAATTGGAAGTTGTTAAAACGCCCGGGCACACGCCCGGCGGTATTTGTTTGATTGGAGAAAATTTTGCAATTTCCGGGGACACTCTTTTTGAGGGCAATATCGGCCGCACGGATTTGGAGGGCGGTTCTGATCGGGATATGTCCGCGTCTTTGAAAGTGATTGATAAATTGATCTCCGGCGGCGCAACGGTTTATCCCGGCCACGGAGAAAGTTTTCAATATAAAAAAGGAATGGCGTTGGAGTTTATTGATTATTTGGTATGATGGAATATGTTTGTTAAAGTTAAAGTGTCGCCCTGCGCCAAAGAGGAGCGGGTGGTTAAAATCGCCGATGGCGCGTTGAGGGTCGCGGTGCGCGAAAAACCGGAAAACGGCGCGGCTAACGCGCGGGTCAGGGAGCTGGTGGCGTTTTATTTTGCCGTACCCGCGGGCAAAGTGCGTATGGTTAAAGGGGCGCATCAATCGCACAAAATATTCAAAATACTAGAATAAAAAATATCGAATATCGAATATCGAAATCCGAAACAATATCAAAAAAATTCCAAGAACCAAATTCCAAGCTCCAAATAATATTCAATATTCAAATCTCAATATTTAAAATTTGAGTTTTGGATATTGAAATTTACTTTGTGATTTGGTGCTTGATGCTTGGAACTTAATTTCTTTGTTTCGATATTCGGATTTCAAAATTCGAAATTTATTTCAATGGATGATATTCTCTTAGTTGATGAAGACAACAATCCGGCGGGTACGGGCGAAAAGATGGATGTTCATCGCCGTGGCGTTTTGCATCGCGCCTTTTCAATTTTGGTCTACAACTCCAAAAAAGAAATGCTCATTCATCGGCGCGCGATGACGAAATACCATTGCCCGGGGCTGTGGAGCAACGCCTGTTGTTCGCATCCGGCGCCGGGAGTTCATTTGCTGGCGGCGGCCAAAAAGCGCCTAAAAGAAGAAATGGGGATTTTCGTTCCCATTAAGGAAACCGGCGTGGAGTTTATATATAAAGCCAAGGTGGGCGATCTGATTGAATATGAATACGACCATCTGCTTTATGGGCAATTTGACGGCCAGCCTGCGCCCAGCCCCGAGGAAGCCGACGCTTTCAAATGGATGGCGTTTGCCGATATTCGGGACGATATGAAAAAAAATCCCGAAGCGTATACTCCATGGTTTAGATTGATTATTGGTCAAGGCGATAACGAGGCCGAGCAAATACCGGTGGCGCGCTTGGAAAAGTACGAAATCAAGAAATTGGCGACATATGGATAAAAAGACTGCCGACGAAATCTTGGCGCAAATGCGCCAAAATTATGATAATTTTGCCGAGTCGTTTTCTCGGACGCGCGGATATGTTCCGGAAAATGTTGCGGCGTTGTTGGGAGATTTTGTAAAAAGAGGGGACAGAGTGGTGGATATCGGATGCGGTAACGGCCGTTTGTATCCGTTTTTTAAAAATAAAGCGACTGATTATAATGGTATTGATGCCTCAAGAAAATTAATAGAGATCGCGGCGGATAAATATCCCGGCGGAAATTTTTCAGTTGGCGATGCGTTGCATTTGCCGTTTATCGCCGACGAATTTGATTTGGCGGTTTCGTTGGCGGTTTTGCACCACATTCCTTCGCGGGAATGTCGTGATAAGTTTTTTCAAGAAGCGCATCGTATTTTAAGAACCGGCGGATATTTTATTGTTTTGGTTTGGGATTTGCGCCTGCCCGCAATGATAAGGCAAAGGCAATGGAAACGTCTCAAAAGTTTTTTTAGATCGCAAATTAAAATCGCATTGGAAGCGGAAAAAATGGATTTTGGCGATTTTTTCATTCCTTGGCAAAACAAATACCGGCGCTATCATCACGCGTTCTCTTTGGGGGAGCTGAGGGGATTGGCAAAATCCGCCGAGTTTGAAATTGATAAATTCGGCACAATGGCGCACAGCGACAAGGAAAGCAATCTTTACATAATTGCCAAGAAGATTTAAAAAAACTCGCGCTTGCCGCGAGTTTTTTTGATTGGCATAGTGTGCGCCCGACTGGAATCGAACCAGTAGTCGCCAGCTCCGGAGGCCGGAATTTTATCCGTTAAACTACGGGCGCGCCTTGCGTAATGCGGGTTGATTATATCACAACCGCTTGTTTTTTCAATCAAAAAATATCACCGAAAGATAATTCTGCGCAAAAATTTGACAAATCGTTTTCAATCGGGTAAATAAAAAGCGAGGGGATGAGGGTTTTTACCCAATACAGGCAGAAAGCTTGTCAGCGGAGGAGGTTGACTTGGATCCATGCGGTCTCTGCCAGATTGCACTATGTAGTTTGACTGATTTCGCGATGGGCTGTTCCCCTCGCTAAAAGGCACCGATGCATCGGTGTTTTTTAGTTGAAAAACCTTGACATTGATGCCCCAAAAGGCTAACATTTTGAATGTAAAGGTCTTGCATCAATAAACACTTTGGATTGTGATTTTGCGATCCAAGGTTAACTAATTTCAAAAGTTTAAGTGCGCATTAAATTTTTGAACAAACAAGACAATGTTTAGATTCGAAGACGAAGAAGAAACTACTGAAGAAAAAACTGAAGAGTAATAGTTTAAAAATATGAAGCGGACTTCGGAAACGGAGTTCGTTTTTCATTTTGATTCGCTTTTGCTAAAATGGGGTATCGGGTTTTTTTGATTTATCATTAAATTTTATGCAATATAAAATCGCGGTGTCGGGGGCGGCGGAAATCAGCCATTGTTGCGACAACATTATTTTTTTATCAAAAGAGATTGGCAAGGAAATCGCGCGCAGCCATTGCGTTTTGGTTTCCGGCGCGACCACGGGCGTGCCTTATTTTTCGGCGCAAGGATGCAAACAGGCGGGGGGATTTAACGTGGGATTTTCTCCGGCCGGCTCCGAAGCCGACCACATACGGCACTATCGCTTGCCGGTGGATGTTTTTGACGTGATGGTCTATACCGGCGCGGATTATTCAGGACGGGATATTATTATGACCAAATCCGCGGACGCGGTGATTATCGCCTGCGGCCGAATGGGCACCTTGCATGAATTTACCACGGCGGTGGAATGCAAAAAAATTATCGGCATTTTGGAAGGGTCGGGAGGAACAGCCGACAAAATTCGCGGCTTGGTGAAGGGAACCTATCGGGGCATTAAAAAGATTACTTATGAAAGCGACCCGACGCTTTTGGTGCAAAAAGTGATTGAGCGGGTGCACCAAGAAAAAAATAAATCAGGATAATTAACAGGAATTCCAATATTCTTGAAAATGTGAGAATGTTGGTTAACTATTATGGAAAAGATAATAGTTGGATTTGGGGAGGTTGAAAAAATGGTTGGGGAGTTTGTTGAGGATAATAGAGAATTTTTGGAAAAGATTGATTTTGTAGTTGGGATGAGCCGGGGAGGGCTGGTGCCGGCGGCGTTGCTGGCGGCGAGGATTGATAAGCCGCTGGTTGCGGCGTATATCAACAAAAACGATGTGATATTTTTTGATCGCGCCAAATGGATAAACGATAAAAATATTTTGGCGGTTGACGATGTTATCCGCTCGGGCAAAACGCTTTGGCTTTTGAAAAATCATTTGCAAAAATATTGCCAACCAAAAAACATTTCGTTTCTCGCGCTTTATCGGGTGAAATCATTGCAAAATGAGAATTATCGCATTCAATCGTTTGCCTGGGAAATTAACGAAGATGTTGTTTTCCCGTGGGATTAAAATATGGTTTATAATTCCGAAATTCATCATCGGAGATCAATAAGGTATGGAAAATATGATTATTCGCGGGACGGGGCTTATTTTATCACGGTTTGCGCGCAGAATATGAAATGCGTTTTTGGAGAAATACAAAAAGGAGAAATGAAATTGAGTGGAGCGGGGGAAATGGTTGAATATTGGTGGCGGCAATTGCCGGAAAAGTTTCAAAATATACGGCTTGACGAATTCGCGGTGATGCCAAACCATTTTCACGGTATTTTGTGGATTGTAAATCGTAAGGGAGGTCTCCCGCGTTGTAGGGGCGACCTTTATGGTCGCCCGAGTTATGATTGTTCGAACGAGAGGAGGGCGGGTACAAGACCCGCCCCTACGAAAACACTTGGCAACATTGTTGGCGCGTTTAAATCGTTGATGACCAATGAATATATTCGAAATGTAAAGATGGGCAAATTCCCGCCGTTTGAAAAGTCAATTTGGCAGAGAAATTATTGGGAGCATATCGTTCGCGATGACAAAGATTTAAACCGGATTCGCGAATATATCATCAACAACCCATTGAATTGGGAGTTGGACGAATTGTACCGCGCCGTGTAGGGGCGACCTTTATGGTCGCCCGAATTTGAGGACGGTTGAAAAATAAAATGCGGGCACCCACAAGGGGTGCCTCTACGAATGTACGGGTGGGGTGCCCCTACAATACAGGGATTGAGGTGCCCTAAGAATATAGAGTGTTGCTCCTATGGGGTTCTGATGTTATGTTTAAGGCAATAATAAAAAACATATGGCAACAAAAAAAGGGCAAAATACAAAAGAAGAAAAAACCGCAAAGTGCGGGGCAAAATGCAAGCGGGAGGAATTCAAGGTTTCGGGAGGGAAGATTTTGGAAAAAGTTAAGGAGTTAATCAAAGAGGGAAATGTGCGCCGGATAATCATTATCAACGACAAAGGAGATACGCTGATGGAAATTCCTTTAACGTTTGCGGTGGTGGGCACGGCGCTGGCGCCGGTTTTGGCGGCGGTGGGCGCGCTGGCAGCATTGATCGCCAACTGCACGATTATTGTGGAGAGAAAATAGTGAATGTATATACATCATTTTTTCAATGCAGGATAACATTAAGTTTGGGCAAGGTCGCACCTTGCCAATTATCCCTTGCTACGCTTCGGGATAATCGGCAAGGAACGACCTTGGGGACGCGAATGCCGATACATTTGAATTATCAGGGGACGATTTGTGAAAAGTGCGGGGCGGAATTTATCGCCTGCGGCAAAAATTGCCAATGTCCGGCGTGCGGCCAAGCAACGGACGATTTTTGTGATTTTTGCGCCGCGACAATCGCGTCGATGAAAGACCACAAGCGGGTTTATGGCGCCTATTTTCCCGAAACATGGTTTTCGGGATCGGTTGCCGACACAATCCAGCAAATCATTTTTGAGCTGTTTGATAATTTTGAGGCCGAAACTCCAAAAGATTTTTACTTGTTTGCCATCGAGCATTTGGCGCAAATTAAATGGGAAGAAGGACAAGAGCATTTGGCGCCGCAGGCCGAGCAGATCGCGCTTGAAGTTTTTGAGATTTACAAGAGCGATCCGGAGTTTCGCGGCGATAATTTAAAAACCAAACCAATTGATCCGAAACTGAAGGATATGAAAAGGGACCAATTATTTAATGGTTTACCAAATGATGACGAATGAAAAATCAAAAGGCAGTTTGGGCAAGGTCGCACCTTTCCAATTATCCCTTGCTACGCTTCGGGATAATCGGCAAGGAACGACCTTGGGAATGCGAGGGGGTTGCCTTGAAAAGAGGGGATTTTTTTTATATGATGAGGGAAATAAAATAGTTTTCAATTGCCAGTTTGCATTGAGTTTTCAATGTATCAATGAATCAAACCAAATGCGGATTTGTATTTTGTTTGAAAATTGGACAATTGGTCATTCAATGAAAATTGAAAACTGAAAATTGAAAATTTATGTTTTCAGCCGAAAACATTGTTAAAGGGAAACTGGCGGAGGGTTTGGTGGAGCAGTTGTTAAAGGCAAGCGGTTGCCGGGTTTATCGCTTGGGCGCGGATGCCGCGCTGGAAAACATCGCGCAATTGGAAGACGAGTTTTCCAAAGACAGCGATTTGGGAAAAAAGATGGCGTCAATTCCTGATTTTGCCGTGATGGGATGCCGCGAAAAGCCGGTATTTGTGGAAGTGAAATTTCGCGCCGAGCCCGAATCGCTGGAAGAAGAATTGCTGTTAGAAAAAGACGCGCAAGAGAATTTTTGGAAGGCAAAAATCGTTTTGGTGACCACTAAAGAAAAGCCCTATTTTCGCGTGTTGACGCCGCCCTATTTTTCCAAAGAGAAACGCGACGGCTGGCCCATTCCGGTGGCAAACTGGAAGCCGTTGGAAAAGGATGAAGATTTGGGGTGCGGCAAAGATGTCATTAAAGAGTTTGAAGAATTGGCGGAGAAATACTACAATAAATAATTTTTAATTTGAAATTTTTAATTTTTAAACAATTTAAAAATTTAGAAATTTTTAAAGATTGAAACATTAAGAATTGTTTAAAAATTAAAAATTTCAAATTAAAAATTAGCATATCTTTTATGGAACACCAATCGGGCAATAAAAAAGAATATAATCCGGCTGAGATTGAAAAGAAGTGGCAGAAGATTTGGGGGGAAGGCGACTTGTATAAGGCGGAGGATTTTTCTGATAAACCCAAAACATATCTTTTGGTGGAGTTTCCTTATCCGTCCGGCGAGGGATTGCATGTGGGGCATGTGCGGTCCTATTCGGCCATGGATTGCGTGGCGCGCAAGCGCCGGATGCAAGGGGAAAATGTTTTGTTTCCCA
>Ga0265293_10007528_pt1 | contig 16685 bp, 15 predicted proteins | sample Munlanlewell138R_FD_192505 | JGI IMG/M metagenome (GOLD analysis project Ga0265293, IMG submission 192505) | Leachate microbial communities from a municipal landfill in Southern Ontario, Canada - Leachate well 138R | ecosystem: Engineered > Solid waste > Landfill > Unclassified | place: Canada...
GTAGCTTTTGTGGGAGATGGAGTAAATGATGCACCAGTTCTTGCCAGAGCTGATATAGGAATCGCCATGGGTGGTTTAGGCTCAGATGCAGCTATTGAAGCTTCTGATATAGTTATTATGACTGATGAAATAAGGAAGATTGGTACAGGAATAAAAATAGCAAATAATACAAAAAAAATAGTAACACAAAATATTATTTTAGCCTTAGGAGTAAAGTTACTAGTATTGATGTTTGGGGCTTTTGGAGTAGCAACCATGTGGGAAGCAGTATTTGCTGATGTTGGTGTCTCTATAATTGCCATATTAAACTCCATAAGAGCATTAAAAGTAGAGAAATAATCTTTCTCTACTTTTTTATTGGAAATGTGGTAGACTATATATAATATAATTGTTAGAGGTGTTTTTTTTGACAAGAGGAGTAAGTGAAAGTAATAGACAATATAATTATGTAGTATTGGCTGAAAGTGCATATTTTAATGAGGAAAAGAAAAATGCGATCAAATTTTATAAAAAAGCTTTAGACTTTAAAGGAAATATGGAAGATACTATAGCCATATTATATAACATAGCCCAGATATATGAGGAAATAGACGAAGAAACCAAATCTTTATCCACCTATGAGGAGATAATAAATATTGCTCCAAGGGAGGCTGGAGCTTATTATGGTATGGCCATAGTATTTGAAAAAATTGGCGATAAAAACAAAGCCTTAGATTACTATCATAGGGCCATAGAAATAGACCCTTATTATGATAGGGCTTACTATTATGCAGCAAATTTATTAGATGAAATAGGCCAAAAAGAAAAGGCTATTCTTTATTATAAGAAGGTCATAGAATTGGTACCTGATGATTATGTAGCTTATAATAATATAGGGTCTATATATGAAGAATTAGGAGAATACCATGAAGCCTACGAAATGATAAATAAGAGTTTGAGTTTAGACCCAGAATACTATAAAGCTTTATTCAATATGGGAGTTGTATATAAGAATTTAGGAGATAATAAAAAAGCTTTAGAGTACTATTTTAAAGCTATAGATATAAATCCAGAGTATTCTTATTCATATTTAAATGTATCTGCAATATATATAGAAGAAAAAAGATTTGAAGATACGATTCAGCTCCTAACAGAAGGAATAAAGAATAATCCAGAGGCCCACGACTTATATTACAATAGGGCCTGTTGCTACTCTATATTAAATAAGAAAAAAGAGGCAATTAAAGATATAAGAAAAGCAATTATTTTGCTACCCAACATAATTGAATCTATAAAAAGGGATAAGGATTTTATAAATTTATTAGATGATGAAGAGTTTATAAAGCTAATAGGAGGCAAGATGAATTTGAATAAATTGTAAATATCTGTTATAAATATATTAGAATATTAAAAGGAAAGGGAGATTGAATGATAATATTAAAGACAGAGCAAGAAATACAAAATATGAAAAAAGCAGGAGAACTGTTGGCCAAACTACATAAAGAAATAGGAAAGATGATTAAGCCTGGTATATCAACTATGGAGATAGATAAGTTCGTAGAGGATTATTTAAAGGAGCATGGAGCATATCCAGAACAAAAAGGTTATCATGGATATCCTTATGCTACCTGTGCTTCCATCAATGATGAGATTTGCCATGGCTATCCAAGGCCAGAGCCATTAAAAGAAGGTGATATAGTGACTATAGACATGGTAGTAAATATAGATGGATGGTTGGCAGATTCAGCTTGGAGCTATGCCGTTGGAAATATATCAGAGGAAGCTAGACAATTATTAGATGTAACTAAGGAAGCCCTATATAAGGGAATAGAACAAGCAGTTGTGGGGAATAGATTAGGGGATATTGGCTATGCTATTCAATCATTTGTAGAGTCCTATGGATATTCTGTTGTTAGGGATTTTGTGGGCCATGGTATAGGTAAAAAAATGCATGAAGACCCTCAAGTACCACACTATGGAGTACCAGGAAGAGGTCAAAGGCTGGTTGAAGGCATGGTCATAACCATAGAGCCAATGATAAATATGGGAACATATAATATGAAAATAGATGATAATGAATGGACTGCACGAACTACAGATGGAAAGCTTTCTGCCCAATATGAGCATACAATAGCCATTACAAAAGATGGTCCAATGATTTTAACAGACCAAGAGTAGGGGAAAGGTTAGGTGTAAAAATGAAAAAGGAAAATCCAGTTCAATTACTGAGCAAAAAGTATACAGTGAAAGAAGAAATTGCTAATGGAATTACCCATGGTTTAGGAGTATTATTTGGTATAGCATCTTTAATTGCATTATTAGTGATTTCAATGGGGAAGAAAGATACTATATCTATTGTTGCCTTTAGTATCTATGGGGCATGTTTAATCTTGATGTATTTATCATCAACATTATATCATAGTATACCCAATGAAAGGGCAAAGAAAGTCCTTCGTGTATTTGACCATTCCTCCATATTTTTATTTATAGCTGGAACCTATACTCCTATAGCACTTCTTACTATGAAGGGGAACTTAAGAATTGGTATATTGGTGGCAGTCTGGTCTATAGCTATATTTGGTGTTATATTTAAGATATTTACCTTTGGTAAATTTGATAGGTTTAAAGCATTGTCCTTAGGTTTATATATAGGAATGGGATGGATAGCAGTATTTACCATAAAGCCAATTATAGAAATGACATCCATAGGCTTCTTTATGTGGATATTAGGAGGAGGACTATTATATACCTTAGGTACTATATTCTATAGTATTAAAAAAATTCCCTACCACCATGCAATCTGGCATTTATTTGTATTGGCAGCATCTGTAATTCATTTTGTAGGCATAGTAATATATTTAGTCTAAAGCACGGAGCACCAATAAAAAACATATAGGACAGATTTGTTCTATATGTAGCCCTAGCATAACATCTATTAATGTGCTTTTACCAGTACCGTTACCACCGTTGATTAAGTATACTTTCCCTTTTTGAAATGTGTACAATGGCAACTAAGAGGTAAATTTCTTTTTTTCCTTCCAGCACTTATAAAGAGCGATTATTATTGCAGCAGAAAAAATAAATATGCGGGCTAAATCCATATTGTTTTCCTCCTTTAATAAATTATCTTTACTTTTCGAGTACAGTGGGTTTCAAAAATTAATCAAATATTTTTTATAAAACAACAATATCTTCATTTTTTATTCATTCCTTTAAACAAAACTAGGAAATAACGTGTGAAGACTGCTAGCAAAAGAAATAAAGAAAAGGTGTCTATTTTTGATACTATTGCTTCTTGAAAAGATTGTTTAAAATTATGTGCTCCCACATAAAACAAGGATAACCACAATGCAATGGCAACTAAGAGGTAAATTTCTTTTTTTTCCTTCCAGCTCTTATAAAGAGCGATTATTATTGCAACAGAAAAAATAAATATGCGGGCTAAATCCATATTGTTTTCCTCCTTTAATAAGTTATCTTTACTTTTTGAATACAGTATTACATAACATATATTAAGAATATTCTAGCACTTCCAACAATATACAAAATTGCAAATAATTCGAATAAATACAAAACTTTTCTTAATTATATCATATAATCTCGAATAAGTGGATACATTATATGGTTATTTCATTCTAAGCTAATTAACAAATTTCCTTCTAGAAAATCAACTTAAATTACCTGCATATCAAATAAACTATGATAATTTACAAGCTAATAACCTAACTAGTTAAGTATCAACATATAAAAGAAAATTAACTATGCTTAATAAAGTATTATAGGCTTTTAGGATTTATTGCATATGTTCATTATTAAATAAAGTGGTATCAGAGAAAGCTAAGAGAAAGAAAAAGACAAGCATATCAGATATAGCTATTATGCCTCATACCAAGTTTATTAAATTCTATAAATGTACAAGATCTTTTCTTAATAGATTAACTAGGCTTCTATTTCCTCAAGAAATGAATGATTCTATTGAGTGCAATGAGTATAAGTATTTATTAAAGGAATATATTTTGGGATGGTTAGAGATAAAAAATAATAATAAAAAAACAAGTATGGAAAATAATAAGCTTACAAGTAATTAAAATCCTTTATACTTTGGATATTTAAAGTCCTAACATAAAGTATTTAATCATAATCATTACTGGAATACAAGATATGTAGTTTATTAGATGATAATTTTTGTCATACTATCTTATAAAGTTGTTCTCTACATATCCTATAAAGAAGGATTAATATAATTACATATCAATTTCTGGGCTAATTTAATTTCTTATATATTTGTTTAATAGAATATGTAAGGCTTGTTGTTTTTCTAAGGCTTGCAAAAAGTTGGAATATTGTTTGAATTATTATAAATGAACTAACCGAGAGATAAATATTATTACAACTTTGAAAAGCTATAACTTTAAAAGTTTTATAAAGTTTATAATTAATTTTACTATAGTTTTCTTATTGACTTTACTCCCCTGCTCTGATAAAATTTGCCTTACGTCTAAAAAATAGAGGGGAGGGTTTTTTATGGTTATTGTGGCAAACGAGTTGTCTAAAGCATATAAGATACCTAAGAGGAATCCAGGTATTATAAACGGATTAAAATCCATAGTACATAGGGAGTACAATGAAATATCAGCATTAGATAATATATCCTTTGAAATTGGGAAGGGAGAATTGGTCGGATACATTGGACCCAATGGAGCAGGCAAATCTACTACAATCAAAATCCTATCGGGTATTTTAACACCGGATTCGGGAGAATGTAAAGTACTGGGAAAGGTTCCATACAAGGAAAGAATCCAATATGTAAAGGATATAGGGGTAGTCTTTGGTCAGAGGACTCAACTATGGTGGGATTTACCTGTAATAGATTCTTTTGAATTACTAAAGGACATTTATAAGATTCCCAGGGGAGATTATTTAAAGATTAAAAGGGAGCTTATAGAATGGCTAAACTTAGAGGACTTTATAAATACTCCTGTTAGACAATTAAGCTTAGGACAGAAAATGAGATGTGAACTAGCAGCATCACTTCTTCATTCTCCGGAGGTACTTTTCCTTGATGAACCTACTATAGGATTAGATGCAGTATCAAAATTAGCTGTTAGAGAATTTGTAAAGAAGCTTAACAAGGAAAGAGGAGTTACGGTAATACTCACAACCCATGATATGGATGATATTGAAACTCTATGCAATAGAGTAATCATGATAGGGAAGGGGAAGGTCCTTTTAGATGGATCTTTACAATCCCTAAGAAATACAGTGTCTAAAGATAGAAGATTGATTTTAGACTTTGATGAAGGAACAAATGGCTTTTCCATAGAAGGAACAACTCTCGTAAATAAAGAAAAAAACAAACTTGTCATCGATTTTAATCCAGATATAATTACACCTGCAAATCTAATAACCAACTTATCCACCCAATATAAGATAAAAGACATATTGATAGAAAACCCTCCCATTGAAGAAATTATCGCTAAACTTTATGGAGAACTTAACATATGAGAGGATTTATATCTATTATAAAAATTAGATTTAATCTATTGTTGCAATACAGAGTTGCTGCCTTTGCCGGTATGGTTACTCAGTTTTTCTTTGGGATGATTATGGTCATGGTACTATATGGTTTTTATGATTCTTCAACTGGAGAGATGCCCATTAGTTACAAGTCAGCCATTACTTATATATGGATAGGTCAAGCCATGCTTGGCATGTTGCCTTGGAATGGTGATAGTGAGATTCAAAACCTAATAATGACTGGAAATGTAAGCTATGAGCTTATTCGTCCAATGAATTTATATAATTATTGGTTTGCAAGGGCCTTTGCTTTAAGAACAGCACCAACTCTCCTTAAATCTATTCCTTTATTCATTATAGCCTTGTTGTTACCAAAGGATTATAGTATGGAATTACCACCAAATGTTTTTGCTGTAATGGGGTGGATAGTAACTACTTTTGGCGCCCTTTTGATTTCATGTACTATTACTAATATCATCAATATAACTACCCTTTATTCCCTTACGGGAGACGGTATACAAAGGCTTTTGGCATCTATTGTCATGTTGTTTTCTGGTATGATAGTACCTTTACCCTTATTTCCAGAAAAATTAAAACAATTTATAAGCTATCTACCCTTTGGTGGATTAGTAGATATTCCAGCTAGATTTTTTACAGGAGAAATCCCTTTCAATGAGCTATTAAAATACTTTGGATTTCAGTGTTTTTGGGTATTTTTACTTTATGTATTAGGGCAGTTAATATTAAATAGAAAAATAAAAGATGTAGTAGTTCAAGGAGGATAAAGGATGGATAGCATAAGATTATATTTTAAATATATTAAGTTAAGTATAGAATCCCAACTTCAGTATAAGGCCTCCTTTATTATGATGGCTATTGGCCATTTTTTAATAACCTTTATTGACTTCCTTGGTATATGGGTATTATTTGAAAGATTTGGCAAAATTCAAGGATTTACTTTTGCAGAAGCTGCCTTGTTTTATGGAATAGTTCATATTGCTTTTTCCATTACAGAAGGCTGGACAAGAGGATTTGATATTTTCCCTCGATTAGTTAGAACAGGTGATTTTGATAGAATACTTCTTAGGCCTAGGACTACAGTACTACAGATTTTAGGTCATGATTTTCAGATAATGAGGATAGGTAGATTTGTCCAAGGACTTGTAGTGCTCATATGGGCCATAATACGACTAAAAATAGAATGGACTTTAGGTAAGGGACTTCTGTTAATTGGCTCTATCATTGGAGGGAATTTTTTGTTTTCTGGTCTTATTATACTTCAGGCTACTTTATCTTTTTGGTCAGTACAGAGTTTAGAAATAGTAAATTCCTTTACTTACGGAGGTGTACAAGCAGCACAATATCCTATATCCATATATAAATCCTGGTTTAGAAAAATACTTATATATGTTATACCCTTAGCTACAATAAACTATTTTCCTGCCATGAGTATACTGGGAAAAACTGATTTTTTGAATTATCCTATTTGGATTGGATGGTTCTCACCATTTTTTGGATTTGTATTTTTTATGTTTTCTTTACTAATATGGAATATTGGTGTTAAATACTATACTTCTACAGGAAATTAAGAAGTAGATTATTCTCTAAATCTATAGCCTATACCACTTACAGTATCAATATAAAAATCTTTTTCTCCGAGTTTTTTTCTAATAGAAGATATATGCATATCTACAACTCTAGTACCTGGGCTATAGTCCAGGCCACCTACATTATCTAATATGGTTTCTCTAGATATGACTCTGCCAGGGTTAGAGGCCAATAAATATAGTATCTCAAATTCTTTAAAGGATAAGTTTATGGTCATATTATGTTTTTTTACTAACCTCTTGTCTATATCTATTTCCAAATCACCATAGGTTATAATATTAGTACATGTTTTTTCAGTGGATTTAGTTCTCCTTAAGGCTGCATTTAATCTTGCTAAAAGTTCTCTATGATGAAAGGGCTTGGTTATATAGTCATCTGCTCCTATTTCTAAACCAATAACAGTATCTAATTTATCGTGGTTTTCTGTAACTATTAATATAGCAGCATTTTTATTTACCGAATTATTTCTAATAGCTTTTAATATTTCAAGACCATTGATGTCAGGAAGATTTAAATCCAGTATGGCACCAATTATTTGATTGTTTTCTAACAATTTCAATGCCTCTGAACCGTTTTTTGCATTTAGTAGGTTGAAACCATGATTAGTTATTATGGAGTTTAATATCTTCATATTAACAATATCATCTTCTACTATAAGAATTTTATTTTCCACTATTTACCACCTCATACCATTATTTAATTTAGCAAAAGGGTTTTAATAAGTTACTATTTTTAATTATAATCTAAGCTAAGTCACCAGTCAAAAAATATATATTAAATATAATTAATACGAGTAAACAAAAAAATGGTATAATTTAACTAGATTACTATTAAATTAGCAGGGGTGAGGACTTTGCTACTAGAGTTGATATTTGAAAATGCAGCAGATGGTATGTGCATTATAGACAATAATTCTAATATAATTAAGGTAAATGAAAGATTATCAAATCTATTGGAAATAAGTAAAGAGGAATTATTAACTAAAAAATGTTTTGAAATTTATTCAGGTTCTCTTTGCAATTCCATAGATTGTCCTAGGGAAAGAATAGCAAAGGGAGAATATTATATTACCTATGAAATTGAGCAGAAAGTAGGAGAAAAAACTATTCCATTTTTAGTAACAGGAACACCTTTACTTACAAAAGATAAAACAATAGAAGGGATAATATTAACATTTAAAGATATAACTACCATAGTAAAATACCAACATCAGTTGAGCAAGGCAAAACAACGAGCAGAAGAGGCCAATAAGCTGAAAAATCAATTTATAGCAAATGTGAGCCATGAAATACGAACTCCAATGAATGGGATTATAGGTATTGTAGAGCTTTTGGAAGGCACAGAGCTTACCAGTATACAAAGAGACTATGTAGATATGTTAAAATTCTCCTCAGATAGACTATTGTCTATCATCAATAATATATTAGATTTTTCAAAAATAGAGGCTAATAAATTTAAACCAATATATGATGAATTTAGTCTTGCAGATTTAGTACAGGATATAGGTCAGTACTTTAAGATTCAGGCAAATAAAAAAGGTTTAGATTTTTATTACAAGATAAATGGACAGATACCTGGTGCAGTTATAGGAGATGCAGAGAGATTGTCTCAAGTTCTATTCAATATAATAGGAAATGCAGTAAAATTTACGGAAGCTGGCTTGATTAGTTTTAACACAGAGATATGTTGTCAAGATAAAGAACATGTAGGTGTTAAATTTATGGTAAAGGATACTGGAATAGGAATACCAGATGAAAAGATTAAATCTATTTTTGAAAACTTTAATCAACTGGATCTATCATCCACTAAAAAATATGGAGGTACAGGACTGGGGCTTACTATTTCTAAAAAACTTATAGAATTAATGGGTGGTGAGATCCAAGTAAGTTCACAACTATATAAAGGAAGTACCTTTGTTGTAGATTTAAAATTTCCTAAAGAAAAATTTGAGGTATATGAAAAAGACTTTTTAGATATAGAATGTAACTATGAAAAAATCAAGGACCTTCCAAGTTTAGATATTTTAGTAGCAGATGACGATTTGATAAATCAGAAAATCATCAAAAATATCCTTGAGAAAAAACATTGGAAGGTTACTATAGCATCTAATGGAAAAGAAGTGCTAGAACATTTAGAGAATAGCAGCTATGACTTAATTTTGATGGATGTTTTTATGCCAGAAATGGATGGATGTAAAGTTGCCAATATGATTAGGGAAAGGGAGAAGGATACAGGTGGATATACACCTATTATTGCTCTTACTGCTGCTGCCATGAAAGAGGACAAGGAAAGATGTCTTAGGGCAGGAATGGATGAATATATATATAAACCAATAAGATCTAATATGATGTATAAGAAGATATTAGATTTATTGGAAAAAAGAAAAGAAAAGGGATACCTGAATATGGAGCTTCTACTTGATAGATTAAGTGGAGATAGGGATGTATTAATAGATATTATCAAAGAGTTGACAAGTGATGAATATGAGAAAGAATATATAGAAGGCATGAAGAAAATCATAGATAAAGGAAACCTTCAAGCTTTAGAGAAATCAATCCATAAACTGAAAGGAAGTATAATTAACTTTGGGGCATTGAATATTATCAATATTTTGCAAAAAATAGATGATAATATTAGGAAGCAAGATTTACTGAAAATCAATGAATTATATAAAGACCTAAGAATAGAATTTACTAAAACCATAGACCAATTGGGAAAATATAATATTGGATAAGACAACCTATTTAATATAGGTTGTTTTTTTACAAAAAATTTACAAAATTAACAAGCATATTTACATCGTTTATGTATAATAAAGGCGATAATTTAGGGGAATTAAGGGAAAAACAATTAAATTGTAAAAGGTTGAAACTATAAAGGGAGGGGGATAGGGACAATGGGATATGAAAATACAGAATGTGTCTGTAAGTATAAAGAGGCTTTCAACAACAATCATACTCCAATAATGATAATAGACCCAAGTACAGGGAAGATTGATGATGGGAATTTAGCAGCTTGCAACTATTATGGTTATTCTATGGAAGAACTGCTTTCCATGAATATTTGGGATATTAATATTTTGTCTCAGGATGAAATATTTGATGAAATGAATAAAGCAAAGCTAGAAGATAGAAAGCTTTTCAGATTTAAGCATAAACTGGCCAATGGTCAGATTAAGGATGTGGAAGTATATAGTGGACCTATAAATATTAATAATAAGGAATTATTGCTTTCGGCTATCCATGACATAGATGAAAAAATTAGGTTGGAAAGTAAATATTTAAAAAACAAGGTTTTTTTTGATAGTCTTTTTAATAATTCTCCGGAAGCCATTGCCATAGTTGATGAGAATTTTAAAATAATAAACATAAACAAAAGCTTTAAAAAGATTTTTCAGTATGATTTAAAGGAAATAGAAAATAAAGATATTACTAACTTATTGTGTGAAGAAACATTGTATGATACTTCTTATTATTTTAGAGAGACTGTTACCAATGGTAAATTTGTAAAGGAAGAAGTTAGAAGAAAGAAAAAGGATGAAACAATTATTGATGTATTGTTACTGGGATTTCCCCTAGTAATTAATGGACAAACCATAGGAGCCTATTGTATTTATTCAGATATAACTGATATAAAGGAAAAGGATAAAAAGATTAAAAATCTTGTTTATAAAGATACTTCAACAGGCCTATATAACAAGGTGTTTTTCTTAAATAACTTAGAGTATGAGATATCTAAAAGGAGATCTGACAAGTATAATATGGGGAGATTTGCCATACTTACATTAAATCTAAATGAATTTAAAGAAATCAAAGATGCTTTAGGCCATCTAACAGGGGAAAAGATACTAAAGGAATTTGCAAATAGGTTGAAGAATAGTGTTGAACTAGAAGATATTGTAGCCAGATTTAATGAAGATGAATTTAGTGTATTTATTTCAGATGTAAAGGATATAGCGCGATTAAGAGGAAAAGTTGATGAAATCAAGGGCAACTTAAGGGATTATATTTACATAGATAATAACGAAATACAAATCACATCTAGCATGGGAATATCATTATATCCTGATGATGGTACTGAAGCCATTGGATTAGTAGGCAAGGCATATATAGCCATGAATAAATCAAAGGAGATCAATTTAAATAATCCCATTAGATTTGAATACTCATTAGAAAAGGAGGTTCAAGAACATTTTCTGATTAAGAATGACTTAATTAAGTGTATTCCAAATAATGAGCTTTTTTTAAACTATCAGCCAATCTATGATACTAGTACAAACAAATTAATTGGGGTTGAAGCATTGATTAGATGGGCACATAGGGAAAAGGGAATAATTCCACCAACTAAGTTTATTCCCATAGCTGAGGAGACTGGAATTATAAATAAAATAGGTGAATGGGTATTGATTAATGCTTGCAAGCAAAATAAGAAATGGCAGGATATAGGATATAAGCATATTTATGTATCTGTAAATATATCGGTTGTACAGTTAGAACAACCTGATTTTGGAGAAAAGGTGATAAAAATATTAAGGGAATCGAAATTAAACCCAAAATATTTACAATTGGAAATAACAGAAACCTTCTTCAATAAAAATTATGGGTTAATACAAAGAGTTATTATGGAACTTAGTAAAATAGGTGTTAGGTTTGCCATTGATGATTTTGGGACAGGCTACTCTTCCTTAGAACAGTTGTGTGAATTAAATATCAACAACCTTAAGATTGACAGAATATTCATAGATGGAGTAGATAATAACATGAACAAATCCAAGATTGTTAAGGCAGTAATATCATTAGCTGATAGTTTGAATATTGGTCTAACTGCAGAGGGAGTAGAGACAGAGGAGCAGCTTGAATTTCTAAAGCAAAATGGGTGCACCTTTGCACAGGGATTTTTATTTAGTAAGCCAATAAATATTAGTGAAATTGAAGAATTACTAAAGGTAAGTGATTAGAAATAAAAAGAAGAATTGAGGGGATAAAAATTGCAAAGCATTAAAACAAAGCTTGTTGTATATTTTTCTATTATAATCTTGCTGTCTTCTGTAGCAATAGGATTTATTTCCATAAGAAGGGCAAGTGAGGCAGTCACTAGAGAAGCAGAACACGCTCTCCAAGCTTTAGCCCTTGAGGCTGGAAGGCTTACACATAGTCGAATTGAAACTCAAAAGCAAACCTTAGTAATGATCTCATTGAACGAGAACATTCAAAGTATGGATTGGACAATACAAAGGTCTATATTGGAAAATCAGATAAGGGATACAAATTTCCTTGATATAGGAGTTGTTTATCCTAACGGTACCACATACTTAGCCAGTGGAGGAACAATTCAACTTGGAGATAGAGATTATATAAAAAGAGCTTTTAATGGTGAAGTAACTGTATCTGATTTGACAATTAACAGGGCAACAAATGAGTTAAGTCTCCTATACGCAGCCCCTATTAAGAATAATGGCAAAATAGTAGGAGTCTTAGTAGGTCAAAGAGATGGAAATGCTCTAAGTAATATTATAGATGGTACTGGATTTGGTGAGAATGGCTATGCTTATATGATTAATAATATAGGAACTGTAGTTGCTCATCCCAATAGAGACAGGGTAATAAATCAATTTAATCCAATAGAGGAAGTAAAGAACAATATAAATCAAAAATCGGTAGCAGAACTATTTGAAAAGATTTTAAAAGAAAAAGAAGGGATAAGTAGTTACTCTTTTGAGGGAAATGACTTGTATGCTGGTTACGCACCTATTGAAAATAGTGATTGGATGCTAATCATTACAGCCAATGAAAAGGAGGTTCTCAGTGCAATACCTAAGATGAGGACAAATATAATAGTATCCGTTGGTATTATTCTTGTAATGAGTATTTTTATTACTTATGTTGTAGGTAATTCCATTGCAAAACCTATTACTCAAGTGGTTAGATTTTCAGAAAAAATAGCCAACTTAGATATAACTGAAAATGTGTCGGAAAATCTTATGGGAAAGAAGGACGAAATAGGTTCTTTGTCTAAAGCATTCCAACTTGTAGTAGATAGTCTGAGAAGTATCATTAAAGAAATCAATTATTCATCGGAACAAGTATCTTCTACTTCAGAGGAACTAACAGCCATCACTCAAGAATCAGCAGCTGCTGCAGAAGAAGTTGCAAAGACAGCAGAAGAAATAGCAAGAAGTGCTTCTGAACAAGCATCAAATACAGAAGAAGGCTCTACTAAGGCTATGATATTGGGCGAAATCATAGAAAAAGATCATAACTACATGAAAAGCTTAAATATTGCTTCAAATAAGGTCAATGAAGTTGTAAATGACGGTTTAAAGGAGATAGAAAATCTATATAGTATTACAGAAGAAAGCAATAGAGCAGCTCAGGAAATATATCAAGTTATATTAAAGACAAGTGAAAGTTCCACAAAAATCGGAGAAGCAAGTCATGTAATAGCATCTATTGCAGAACAAACAAATTTATTAGCACTAAATGCAGCTATAGAAGCAGCTAGGGCAGGAGAAGCAGGTCGTGGTTTTGCAGTAGTGGCAGATGAAATCAGAAAACTTGCAGAAGAATCCTCTGCATCTACTATGGGTATAGATGAAATAGTTAGTAATTTACAAAGCAATGTGAAAGATGCTGTAACAACTATGGAAAGAGTATCAGCTATATCAGAGGAACAAACAAACAGTGTGGTAAACAACAAGGAAAAGTACCTCTTAATAGCAGAAGCAATGAAGGAAGCAGAAAATCAAGTTAATAAACTAAATGAATCTGAAGAAGAAATGGCAAAGATGAAAGAGGAGATACTTGATACACTTCAAAGCCTTTCAGCTATTGCACAGGAAAATTCGGCATCAACACAGGAAGTCACAGCCTCTATGGAAGAACAGTCTGCCTCCACAGAAGAAATAGCTAGAGCTAGTGAAGGACTAGCAACTTTAGCCCAAGAATTGCAAGAAACTATTAGAAAATTTAAAGTGTAAAATTCAAGTTTTAAAACTCTTATGTTGACTCTCTTGGGAAAACATAAGAGTTTTTTATGAAAAAAGTTGATTAATGTGTTTTTTTAATGTAAAATTGTTTAAAGTTGATAAAGATTATCGTATACTACAATTAGGAGAAATACATATGAAAAAAAGCATTGATTTAACAGAGGGAAATATAGCCAGTACCCTCACAAAGCTGGCACTGCCAATAATGGGTACATCCTTTATACAAATGATGTATAATTTAACAGATATGATGTGGTTAGGAAGGCTAAGCACTAAGGCTGTAGCAGGGGCTGGTACAGTAGGTTTCTTTATGTGGTTTGGAATGTCTCTTGTACTTATTTCACAAATAGGTGTATCTGTAGGAGTTTCTCAAGCCTATGGCAGGGGAGATATGGAGGATGCAAGGCAATATATTTCCAATGGAATGCAGTTAGATATTTTTATTGGGATAATATATTCTATCTTTTTAGTAGGTTTCAAAAACCAAGTAATAGGATTTTTTAATTTAGGTGATGTAGAAACAATAAATCTAGCCAAGGATTACTTAGTAATCGTGTCCCTCGGATTTATATTTCACTTTATAAATCCTATTTTTTCGGCCATATTTAATGCATCTGGAAATAGCTTGACTCCCTTTAGAATTAATTCTATAGGACTGTTGACTAATATGATCTTAGACCCTCTATTGATTTTTGGAGTTGGACCATTTCCTGTTATGGGTATAAAAGGTGCTGCCATAGCAACCGTAATAGCTCAGATAGTTGTTACATCAATATATATTGTCATATCAAGAAGTAACAAAATATTGTTTTCTCATTTAAAGTTTTTCAAAACACCAAAAAAAGATTATATAGAAAAGATAATCAAGTTAGGATTTCCAGCATTTTTGCAATCAGGAACCCATGCCACCATATCTATGGTATTAACAAAGATACTAGCCCAATGGGGTCCTACACCAGTAGCTGTTCAGTCTGTAGGCTCTCAAATAGAATCCATATCTTGGATGACAGCAGAAGGCTTTTCGACTGCCATATCAGCCTTTGTAGGGCAAAACTACGGTGCTAGGAATTATCACAGAGTAGAAGAAGGATATTATAAGGGATTAAAGATAGTAGGTATTATTGGTGTTTTTGCCACTGTGTTGCTTATATTTGGAGGAGAGCCTATATTTAGAATCTTCACACCTGGTGACATGTTGGCTATTGAACAGGGCAAGATATATTTAAGGATACTAGGATTTTCTCAATTTTTTATAACTATTGAAATAGCTTCAGCTGGAGCATTTAATGGGTTGGGGAAAACTTCTATCCCAGCAATTATTGGAATTGTCTTTAATGCCCTTAGAATTCCAGCCTCCTTAGTATTATCAGCTACTGTTTTGGGAATGTTAGGTGTATGGTGGAGCATGAGTATTAGCACTATTTTTAAAGGTATCATATTAACAGCCTTATTTTTCTATGTCATAAAAAAAGGGTTACATAAAAAATAAAGATTATTTTACCTTTCTTGCAGCGACTACATCTACACCAGTATTCAAAATATTTTTAATGATGATATCTCCATTTTCAATGGGAGTAGAAACTTCAGTTGATTTTATGATTTCCATACACTCATCTATGAGTTTTTCTGGGATAACTCCACTAGTTTTAACAGGAAGTCTGCCCATGGGGCCATTTTTCAAGAGTACTCTAGATGTAATAACCCTTGAAGGCTCTAAAACTTCTTTAAGAGCGTATTCTTTACCTCTGTTACATTTGTTTCCTTCAACAGAGTATGGGAATTCTAAAGATTCATCTTTTATTATTTTAAGTTGACAGCCCAAAGGGCAAACCATACATTTTTTATTTATGATACTCATATAAACAACCTCCATTAATAATTTACAAAACAATTATAACATATTAAATAAAAAAAGGAGATGATTATAATGGATGTGTTACAAGCTATAATGACGAGAAGAAGCATACGAAGGTTTACTGGAGAAGTAATTTCAGAGGAGCAACTTGATACTTTGGTTAGGGCAGGTTTTCAGGCACCTTCTGCTCACAACGAGCAACCTTGGCACTTTGTAGTAGTTAGGGATAAGGAGAAGCTTGAAGTCATAGGAAAGACCCATGGATATGCAAAAATGCTACCTAGTGCTGGATGTGGAATAATTGTTTGTGGAGATGAAGAAAAACAAAATAATAGGGGCTTCTTAGTTGAAGATTGTTCAGCTGCTATACAAAACATTCTTTTAGCTGCCCATGGTATAGGTCTAGGTGCAGTCTGGTGCGGAATATATGATTCAGGAAATTTAGTTGATTTTATGAAGGAACTATTAGAACTACCTAATAATATAATACCTATAGGAATGGTCGTGGTTGGAGTAAAAGATGCAGAAAAAGCTCCATCAGATAGATATGATGCCAATAAAGTTCATTATGATAAATGGTAGTTAGAGTTAAGGGGAGGGTTAGTTATGATACCTGAATTTGAAATCATAAAAAGGCTTATTATTTCTGCCTTTATTGGTGGATTAATAGGTATGGAAAGGGAGATAAATAATAGACCTGCTGGGCTTAGGACCCATGTTTTGGTTACATTGGGCTCTACT